>ERZ791927.815-NODE-815-length-28572-cov-2.755619_pt1 | contig 28572 bp, 26 predicted proteins | sample MGYA00510130_ERZ791927 | MGnify/ENA primary metagenome ERZ791927 (study PRJEB30046, sample SAMN00792055) | human gut metagenome | study: EMG produced TPA metagenomics assembly of the A metagenome-wide association study of gut microbiota in type 2...
GCCCACCGGCCAGCTGTGGGGCAACCCGGTATATAACTGGAGCGCCCACGCGCGTACAGAGTACCGCTGGTGGGTGGCGCGACTGCGGCACGCTTTGTACTGGTTTGACGCGCTGCGGCTGGACCATTTTCGTGGCTTTGCCGCTTATTATTCTGTGCCTGCCCGGGCAAAGAATGCCCGGGACGGCTGCTGGCTGCCGGGGCCGGGTTTGTCGCTGTTTTCGACACTTCATCAGGCGTTGGGGGATGTGCCGCTTTTAGCGGAGGATCTGGGCTTTTTGGACGATACGGTGCGGGCACTGCTTTCAGATTGCGGCTTTCCCGGTATGCAGGTGCTGCAATTTGACTTTGATTCCCGGGACTGCGGCGGTGCTGTTTGTAAGCCCAATACGGTGATTTACACCGGCACCCATGATAACGATACGCTGCTGGGCTGGTGCACCACCGCCCCGCGGCAAGACATACGCCGGGCTTGTGCCGCCTATGGCGTGCGTTATCCCAATCAATTACCGAGACAGATGATGCTTTCTGCTCTGCGAAGCCCGGCCAACACCTGTATTTTGACTGCACAGGATCTGCTTGGACTGGGCAGCAGTGCTCGCATCAACACGCCGTCAACGGTGGGCACCCACAACTGGAGCTGGCGTATGCGCCCCGGTGCCCTAACCCCGGGCATCTTGGCGCATCTATATACCGAGACTTGCGCCGCAGATCGGGCGGAAAGGAGTAATATATGTCGGATATGAAAGAGAATTTGGAACTGCTCTCCCGCAGTCTGTACCGACTCCCGGTGGCAGAATTGACCGATGAACAACTGCACGCAGTGGTGGCACGGGCTGTTTTGGCACGGCTGCAACCGGCTTGGAAAGGGTCGTTGCAGGCCCATTGTGCCGGGCGGCGGGCGTATTATTTTTCTGCGGAATATCTGTTGGGCAAGGCGGTGTACAATAACCTGCTTTGCACCGGCCTGACCGGCGAGGTGGAGGCGGCGCTTACCGCCTGCGGCCGCAAGCTCGACCAGCTGGACTGTGTGCCGGACCCGCCTTTGGGCAACGGCGGTTTGGGACGGCTGGCGGCCTGCTTTTTGGACAGCGGCGCCACGCTGAATTTACCGCTGGACGGCTACGGCTTGCGCTATCGGTGCGGACTGTTTCGCCAGCAGATCGAGGACGGCTTTCAAGTGGAGACGGTGGAGGACGACCTGCAATACGGCGACCCCTGGAGCGTGTGCTGCCGAGCGGATACTGTAACGGTGGAATTCGCAGATTTTGCTGTGCAGGCAGTGCCCTATGACCTGCCGATCCCCGGTTACGGTACGGCGCACATTTCTACTTTGCGGCTGTGGGAGAGTGTGCCCATAGAGCCGTTTGATTTTGACGCTTTTAACCGTCAGGATTATACAGCGGCGGTGGCGCAGCGCACGGCGGCAGAGAACCTGACCCGTGTGCTGTACCCAAATGACACGAAGGAGGACGGCAAGCGGCTGCGGCTGCGGCAGCAGTATTTTTTATGCAGTGCATCCTTGCAAGATCTGCTGTGCCGGTATTTGCGCACGCCCGGCTGTGCGCCGGAGAAATTGGGGACTGCGGTGGTGATCCAGTTAAACGACACCCACCCGGTGCTGGCCATCCCGGAGTTGATTCGTTTGCTTTTGAAGCAGGGGATGACCTTGGAGGCGGCGTTAGGTGTTGCAAATGAGGTGTTTTGCTACACCAATCATACGGTGATGCCGGAGGCCATGGAAAGCTGGGATCTGGCGCTCCTGGCGTCGGAATTGCCGGAGATCGCCCGCCTGCTGTGCCAATTGGACGATCTGTTTTGTGCCGAAATGCAGGCGCTGGGCGCAGAGGACCGGCTGTGGCACCGGGTGCGCCCGCTGCGGGACGGGCGCATTTATATGGCGGATCTGGCCTGTTGGGTGTGTGGCTATGTGAATGGCGTGGCAGCTTTACACACGGAGATTTTGCGCCGTCGGGGGCTGCGGGATTGGGCACAGCTGTACCCGGATAAAATTTTGAACCGCACCAACGGCATTACCCAGCGGCGGTTTTTGGCACTGTGTAATCCGTCCCTATCTGCGCTGCTGACCCACCGGCTGGGCAGTAAAAACTGGATCACCAACTTGTTCCAACTGGAGAAGCTAAAGCCCTATGCGGACAATGGCGAGGTGCTGGCGGCCTTTTGTGAAACCAAGAAAGAAAATAAACACCGCCTGGCCCGCTGGATGGAGGGCCAGGGGCTGCATTATGACCCGGCGCGTATGCTGGATGTGCAGATCAAGCGCCTGCACGAGTATAAGCGCCAGTTGCTGCATTGTCTGGGTATTTTGGCATTGGCCTTTCAGATTGAGCAAGGGGAGATTACAGAATTTGCGCCCACCACTTTTTTGTTTGCCGCCAAGGCAGCGCCCGGTTATGCGCGTGCCAAGGCCATTATCAAGCTGATTCACGCTGTAGGGGACTATGTGGCACGATCGCCTAAGGCAGCGCCACTGTTGCAGGTGCTGTTTGTGCCGGATTACAGTGTAACGGCAGCAGAGCGGATCATTCCCGCTGCGGATGTGTCCGAGCAGATCTCCACCGCCGGTACAGAGGCTTCCGGCACCGGAAATATGAAGTTGATGCTGAACGGCGCAGTGACTTTGGGCACTTATGACGGCGCCAATGTGGAGATTGTGGCGGCCGCCGGAGAAGAAAATAATTATATTTTCGGTGCCCGGGTAGAGGACCTGGATGCCCTGCGTCGGGGCTATGATCCAAAGGCTTTGTATCGCAGCGATCCGCTGCTGCGGCAGTGCCTGGATGCATTGACAGACGGCACATTGTCTGACAGTGGCACCGGCTGTTTTGCGGATTTGAAGCGTAGTCTTTTAGAGCCGGAGGCAGACGGCGTGGCGGATCGATATTTTGTGCTGGGTGACTTTCAGTCCTATGTGCACGCCAAGATGCAAGTCAACGGCGATTATCTGCGGTCACCTACGGCCTTTGCCCGCAAATGCTGGCTGAATATGTGCAGTGCCGGCGTCTTTTCGGCAGACCGTACCATCGAGGAATATGCCAATGAAATTTGGCGAATCGACCCGGTGGAATTGCCGGAATACGCAGAAAATGAGTAAAAGGAAAAGACGGAAATGGCAGTATGGTCTCCAATCGTGTAGTCGATACAAAAAAGCCTACTTGATGAGAAAAATTGATTTTTAGCAGCAAACTGATTTCGCTTTTCAAGCGGAGTCAGTTTTGTTTTTATTTGAATATGTTGCTTGTTATAGAAGCAGAGCCATTCCGCTTTGAGAATCGAAAAGCACATTTGCCTCAAGCATGGCCATACGGATTGCTTGCCGTGCAATGCTGTCGGGCTCGGTAACAGACAATCTTTTCGTCGTGTGTTGACGAATATCTCTATTTATATTATAATATAATTTGCATAATAATGATCCGGCGCTGTCGCCGGCAATGACCCGGTGGTGAAAAGATGCTTAAACTGTTTTACATAACCAAGGATCCGGCGGTGGCGCGGATTGCACAGGCGGCCGGAGTGGATCGTATTTTTGTGGATATGGAATACATCGGCAAGGCGCAGCGCCAAGGCGGCATGGATACGGTGCAAAACCACCACACCGTAGAAGATGTGGCTCGGTTGCGGCCGGTGCTGGATCAGGCGGAACTGCTGGTACGGGTCAATCCGGTGCATCCGGGGTCAAAAGATGAGATCAACCGGGTGATCGCCGCCGGTGCGGATGTGATCATGCTGCCTATGTGGCAATCAGTAGAAGAGGTGCAGCAATTTATCCGCTGGGTGGACGGTCGCGCCAAGACGCTCCTGCTGCTGGAAAATCAGGCGGCGGTGGATTGCCTTGACCGTGTGGTGGCACTGCCAGGAGTAGACGAAATTCATATTGGGTTGAATGACCTGAGTATTTCCCAAGGGAAAAAATTTTTGTTCCAGCCTTTGGCGGACGGTACGGTGGACGCGGTGTGCGCCAAGATCAAAGCGGCGGGTATTCCTTTCGGTTTCGGCGGATTTGGTCGTTTGGGCGGCGGCACATTGCCGGCAGCGTATATTGTAGCGGAGCACTACCGGCTGGGTTCGTCCATGAGTATTCTGTCTCGCGCCTTTTGCAACACGGCGCAGATTACCGATTTGAAGGAGATCAAACGGATCTTTACTTCCGGTGTGGCAGAGCTGCGGCAGTATGAGGCGCAGCTGAGCCGGGCGGAGGATGATTTTTTTGCCTTGCAGCATAAGAAACTGCAGGACTGTGTAGAACAAATTGTTGAGGGCATGTAGATGTATCGAGGAGTAAAACGAGCGCTGGATTTTATTACGGCGCTGCTGGCGCTGATCGTTCTTTCGCCGCTGTTGGCGATCACGGCGCTGGCGGTGAAGCTGGATTCCAAAGGCCCGGCCATCTTTAAGCAGCAGCGCTTAGGGCTGCACGGCAAGACCTTTTGGATTTATAAATTCCGCTCCATGTGCCAAGGTGCGGAGCACACAGGCACCGGCGTGTACAGCGGCGCAGACGATATGCGTGTGACCCGAGTAGGCAAGCTGCTGCGAGCCACCAGCATAGACGAGCTGCCCCAGCTGGTGAATATTCTAAAGGGCGATATGAGTTTTATCGGCCCTCGCCCGCCGCTGACCTATCATCCTTGGCCGTTGTCGGATTATACATCGGCGCAGTTACATATGTTTGATGTGCGCCCGGGCATTACCGGCTGGGCGCAGGTGCACGGTCGTAAGGATGTGGAGTGGCACCATCGAATTGAGCTCAACTGCTGGTATGTGGACCACATGAGTCTGGCACTGGATGTGCGCATTCTCTTTGTCACGGCCTTTAAGGTGCTGAAGAATGAGGACAATGTGAACACCGGCGAGACCTTGGCCCGGGATGACGCCCAGGCGCAGGAAACGGTGATGAAGAGATGAAAGAACTATTGATCACCGGCGCATGGCGGTGTGGGGAGCAACAGGTACAGACGCTGGAGCAGATGGGGTATGCCGTCACTTTTTGGCCGGACGAACGGCAGGCGGTGAATATGGATACCCGACGATTTGAAGCAGTGATTTGCGGCGGCTTGTTTTTGACTACGCCCATTGAACGCTTCCCGGCGCTTAAGTGTATTCAGGTGACTTCCGCCGGGCTGGATCGGGTGCCGCTGGACTATTGCAAGGCACACGGCATTACCGTGTATAACGCCGGCGGCGTTTACAGTGCGCCTATGGCGGAGTTCGTGCTGGGCGATATTTTGCAGCTGTATAAAGAGAGCAAGTTTTTTGCAGAAAATCAAGCAGCGCATCGGTGGGAGAAGCACCGAGGCCTGCGGGAACTTAGCGGCAAGACTGCTTGTATTATCGGCACCGGCAGCGTGGGCAGCGCCATTGCTCGGCGGCTGCGGGCCTTTGATGTACAGACGGTGGGAATTAATCGTTCCGGCCACCCGGCGGCAGAGTTTGACCAAACTCAGCCCACCTGCCGGTTGGACGATCTGCTGCCTTTAGCGGACTTGGTGATTTGCGCTATGCCCCTGACGGCGGAGACTGCCGGCCTGTTTGACAGCGTGCGCCTAGCAAAGATCAAACCCGGCGCTGTGTTTGTGAATGTGGCCCGCGGTAAGGTAGCAGACCAGCAGTCGCTGGCGGAAGCGCTGCAAAGCGGGCAGTTGTCCGGCGCGGTGCTGGATGTATTTGAAGAAGAACCCTTGCCCCGGAGCAGTCCCTTGTGGGAGATGGAGCAGGTGATATTGACTCCCCACAATTCCTTTGTGGGCGAGCACAACGGCGAGCGGCTGTTTCGCCTAATCTGCAAGAATTTGGAGTCATTTGCACAATGAAGGTACTGTTTGTTGCTACTGTGCGTAGCCATATCGGCCAATTTCACATGCCTTTTATTCGGGAACTGGTACGCCGGGGCTGCCGGGTGGAAGCGGCGTTCAAGGACAATTCCGTTGACAAACCCGGTTTGGATCTGAGCGGCATTGCCCGTACTTATGAAGTGCCCTTTAGCCGCAGTCCGTACAGTGTAGATAATCTGAAAGCCTATCAGGTGCTGAAAAAGATCATTGACGAGGGTCGGTACGACGCCATTCATTGCCACACGCCTATGGGGGCTGTGGTGACTCGGCTGGCTGCGCGGGATGCCCGCAAGCGGGGCACCAAGGTGATCTATACCGCCCACGGCTTTCACTTCTATAGCGGCGCTGCCAGGAAAAACTGGCTGCTGTTTTACCCGGTGGAGAAGGCGCTGGCGAAAGAAACGGACTGCCTGATCACCATTAACAGCGAGGATTATAATACTGCTAAGGCGCGGCAGTTTGCTGCCGGGCGCCTGGAACTGGTCAACGGCGTGGGTGTGGATCTTAGCGATTTTCAGCCGGTGACCCGGGAGCAAAAGTTGGCTCTGCGCCGGGCGTATGGGTACAGCCCGGACGATTTTATTCTAATATACCCGGCGGATTTTTCCGCCCGGAAAAATCAAAATATGTTGTTTGATACATTAAAATTGCTGCTGGAAAAGGACAAGCATTTTCGCTTGCTGCTGCCCGGCTCCGATGTGGAAGCCCGGCCGTTTTTGGACTATGCCAAATCTATCGGCGTGGCAGATCATGTGGAGGCGCTGGGCTACCGGCGGGATATTCGTCAGTTGGTAGGGCTTAGCGATGTGTCCGTGTCCTCCAGTCGGCAGGAGGGCCTGCCCATCAACTTGGTGGAGGCCATGGCGCTGGGCAATCCGGTGGTATCCACCGATGTGCGTGGCAATCGGGACCTGGTGCAGGACGGTGAGAGTGGCTACTTGGTGCCATTGAGTGACAGTCGGGCGATGGCGGATCGGATCTGGTCCCTTTATACCGATCCGGAACAAACGGCGGCCTTTGGCGCTGCTGGGCGGACACTGGCCCAGGACTACGCGGTAGAGCCGGTGCTGCACCGTATGATTGAAATTTATCAAGCGTTAGAACTTTTGTGAGGTTGGCATTTATGCGTGTGTTGCAGGTAATACCGGATATTGGCGTGGCTAACGGCGTGATGAGCGTGATTTTGAACTATGCCAAAGCGATGCCGCCGGACATTACATTTGATGTTGCCTATTTTGCGGAGAAACCTCAAACACGGCAAGCGGAGGTCGAGGCGCTGGGCGGTAAGGTATATCGGCTGGATGCGCCCTGTCCGCAGGATCTGTGCAACGGCAAAATGGGACGCTTTTTTGCAGAGCACGCCGGTGCGTGGGAGGCGCTGCATATCCATTGCCCCCACTTTGCGGTGTTTATTGCGCCGGCTGCCAAACGAGCCGGGATTCATAAAATCGCTGTGCATTGCCACACCACTGCGTATTCTTTGTCCGGCAACGGCCGCCGAAATCGGCTGCTCAGTCTATATGCCAAGTATATGGTGCCTACGCGCTTTGCGTGCAGCAATGCGGCCGGAAAAATGTGGTACGGCAATCGACCCTTTCGGGTGCTGAATAATGCCATTGACTGTGCCGCTTATGCGTATTCCCCGGAGGTGCGAAAAGCTGTGCGCGCGCGGGAACAGGCTACAGACGCTTTTGTGGTGGGCCATATTGGCCAGGCTACGGTCAAGCAAAAGAATCACCCGTTTTTATTTTCCGTGTTTGCGCAGATCACGGCGCAAAGGCCGGGCGCACAGTTGTGGCTGATCGGCGCGCAGCCTACGCCGGAGCTGATCGCTTTGGCAGAAAAATTGCAGATCACAAATCGAATTCGGTATTTCGGCCAGCGGCGGGATGTGCCGGAGCTGTTGCAAGGGTGCGATGTGTTTGTTTTCCCATCTTTCAGCGAGGGACTGCCGGTGTCTGTGGTAGAGGCCCAGGCTGCCGGGTTGCCGGTGGTGCTGTCTGACGCAGTCACCCGGGAGGTGGCTTGCACCCCGCTGGTGAAGACCCTGTCTTTGCACCAGTCGCCGGAAGATTGGGCAAGGGCTGCCTTGCAGCCGCAACCGCCACGCCAAAGTCCCACGGCGGCGCTGATTGCCGGTGGGTGGAATATCAAAGAAGCAGCTATGGAGTTGGCTCAAATTTACAGATCGGAGTAATGTATGCTAGATAAACTGCGCGTACCGGAATGGTGTTGTGCCGTTCGCTTCAACACAGACGGTCATACGGTGTTTGACGATTTGGAAACACCGTTTACCGTGTTAAAAAACAGTCGCCGTTATTGGTGCGCAGATCCGTTTTTGTATCAGCGGGACGGGCAGTATTATTTGTTTTTTGAGGCGTATGACAGGCTAAAGCGTAAGGGTATGCTGGGGTATCGCACTGTATCTAAAGACGGCTGTGGCAAAATTCAAGTGTTTTACGAGAGCGCTGGACATCTGTCTTATCCATTTCTGTTTGAAAAAGAGGGCGAGTTATATATTATACCGGAATCCAGCGCGGAGAAAGAGCTGTTTTTGCTGCGCTGTGTATCTTTCCCGGATCAGTGGGTGAAGGAACGAGTGCTGCTGCAAGAATCCCTTGCCGACACCACGCGCCTTGTGTTTTCCGGTGGCACATTCTATCTCAGTGAGCAAGTAGATGATACCCGTATCTTTGATCGCCTGGATTTGTTTTATGAAGACGGTGCGGGTCGCCTTTGTCCCTGTGCGGCCAATCCGGTAAAACGCGATCTGACTACCGCCCGCTGTGCCGGTGCCTGCTTTCAGCAGAACGATCAGTGGCTTCGACCCTCCCAGGATTGCGGTGAGACTTATGGCGGTAAGTTGAATTTTAACCGTATAGAAGAGTTGACTTCCGATGGTTATGCAGAGACTTGTATAAAGACCATCTCCGTTTCTGACATAAGAACGAACAGCAGCCGTGTGTTTAGCGGTATTCACACTTATAACACTTGCGATTCGGTGGAAGTGGTCGATCTAAAATTGCCGTCCTGTTTCCATCTGCTCAATTTGATTGGTGCTGTGTGGAAGCGTATAAGGAGGAAAAGCGGATGAACAAAGTAGCTTTGATTTCCCTGTACTTTGGCAAGTTTCCGGCGAATTTCGGCTTGTGGCTCAAGAGCGCGGCGCGTAATGCGGATATTGATTTTCTTTTGTATGGAGACTGTGATGTTTCCGCTTATTTGCCGCTCCCGCCCAATGTTAAGTGCTTTTCCTATACCTTTGAACAAATGAAAGCCAAAATACAAAGCAAGTTTGATTTTACCATTGAGCTGTCCAGACCCTACAAACTCTGCGATTACAAGCCCATCTACGGTTATCTGTTTGAAGAGGATTTAGCAGGGTATGACTATTGGGGCCATATTGACCTGGACACCATTTTGGGCGATCTGCGTGCTTTCTTCCCCAAGGAAGCCTATGAAAAGGTGTACCAATTCGGTCATCTGACGATGTATCGGAATACACCGGAGAACAACCGGCGGTTTATGGCTGATGTAGGGCAGGATTACAAAAAGTCATTTACCACTTCGTTTATCACTGTGTTTGACGAGCTTCCGGGTATGAAAAAGAAATACGATCTGTTGGGTATTCCCCAGTACAGTGGGCACGATTTTGCGGATATCGCCCGGCGGCGCAAAAATTTTACTCTAAACAGCGAGATCTGCCGCAAAAACTACAAGTACCAAATCTTTTACTATCAGGACGGGCGCGTGTTTCGGGATTATGTGGATAAGGGCACAATGCACACGGACGAATTTAATTATATCCACTTTTCCAAACGCCAAATGCCGGACCATACCGGCGGAAGTTCGGCGTACTACATTACCCGGTTTGGCTGCGTGCCCAAGACCGGCGCCACCACGCCGGAGATCATTCAGCAATATAACCGACCGACCCCGGTGCAAAACCTGTTTTGTGCCATAGACACGCAGGTGATCCGCCGGATCAAACGCTATTCAAAACTGATATACACAAAGTTGATGAGAAAATGAAACAAAAGATTATTGATTTTTGGAAGAACTCAGCAATTTTAAGTCAAATCACAAAGGCGGAAAACCGATATTTTCGCCGCCACTGTGAGAACACCCACTATACCATTTTGACCCCCAACTGTATGGCCGGTTTGATTTACAGTCGACTGGGCGAGCCGTTTTACTCGCCAACCATCAATACCAGTATGCAGAATGAGGACTTTATCAAGTTCCTGTCCGATCTAGATTACTATTTGGCACAGGATGTGCAGGAATGGGTGGACGATACGGTGGATTACCCTGTGGGTATTATACGCGGGCGCACCCCGGAGGACGATGTACGGGTAAACTTTGTACATTACCCCTCCTTTGCCGCCGGTCGGGAAAAGTGGAATATCCGTAAAAAGCGCATTGATCCCAATAATCTCTATGTGATCGTGTGCGATATTGATGATATTTATGAGAAGGATTACCGCCGCGTGGGGCGCTTGTCTGCGGCGCAGCTGGAGCGGCTGGAGCGCGTGCCTTGTGCTAACCTGGCCCTGCTAACCAGCCATAAAGACCGTACCCAGCCCTATGCGCATTATATTAAGCCGGATTACGGCCGACCGTATCCGCTGGTGTATATGAACAGGGACGCACTGGGATTAAACGGCTTTGAACGGCATTTTGATTTTGTAGGATTTTTGAACCATCGCAATGAACCAAAAAAAAGTATTGATCGTAAATGACCCCTTGCAATACGGCGGCTCGGACATTGTGGCCGTGCGATTGCAGCAGGGATTGAATACAGAAGAATTTGACTGCACCTATTGTTTGCGATATGAAGAACCTGGTCCCATGGAGCCTGAGATCGCTGCCACCGGTGTGCGTATTTTGCACCAGCCGGACGATCAGCTTTCCTACCGGCGTAGCTATCGTTATTACAAAGCGTTGTTTGCAAAGGAGCAGTTTAATATTGTGCACTGCCACCTGCCTTTTTACAGCGGCATTGTGCTTGCGGCGGCAAAGTGGGCCGGTGTCCCTAAGCGTGTGGCGCATGCACATTTTTCACAGCCGCTGGAATATGCCCATTCGCCCATAAGTCGGCTTATTGCCAACTTGTACCGTTGGGTTATGCGCCATGTGGTCAGCGCCACTGCAACGGATATTATTGGCTGCAGCCGGGCAGCCGGCGAATATTTGGCAGGCAAGCGTGGCTTTGCCAAAAAAGGTGTGGTGCTCAATAACGGCATTGACTCGGAAAAGTATCGCTTGTCCGATGCAAAGCGCGCTGCCGTGCGCCGTGCGTTAGGCGTAGAGGACCAAATCGTTTTGGGCCATATCGGCCAGATGTATTATGTAAAGAACCACGGCTATTTGTTAGAGGTATTTGCCACTTTTCATCGTGCGCATAAGAATAGTACCTTGCTGCTGGTCAGTGACGGCCCGGATCGGGAGGCTCTGGAGCAGCGAGCGCAGGATCTGGGTATTCGGGACAGCGTGCAGTTCTTAGGTTTTCGCACAGATATACCGGAGCTGATGATGGCCATGGACTGCTTTGTGTTTCCGTCTATTCACGAGGGTTTCCCACTGACACTGATCGAAGCCCAGGCGGCGCAGCTGCCCTGTGTGGTTTCAGATACCATTACGCCTACAGTGAAGCTCACTGAGGCGTTGCAGTTTGCTTCTATTGAGGCGCAGCCGGAAGAATGGGTAAAAAAAATTGAAACGGCGTTGCGTATCGATCGCCATACCATTTCCCGCGATCGGGTGGTCGAGGACTTTGATATTGCCCGGGTGTGCAAAAAATTGGAGCAAATTTATTTGCGTAAATAAGAAAAGTAAAAAGAGGATTTCATGTTAGGATTATCTGCACTTACATGGTTTGTGATCATTGTTGCAGGCTATGCGCTGCTGCTTTTGATTTTTTCAAGAGAATATATGTGGATCCCGTTTGTTGCGGTTGTGGTGGCCATGGCGGTTTTGGCCTATCACATTGTGCCGGATGAAACGGACGATCTGTATCGCTATTACGGTATGCTGGACATTATGCGAGAGCGGGGGAAGGCCGGTTTGGACTATATTGTCAATCTGAACTGGTACAACTGGAAGACATACATTACATTCCGCTATTATTTCTATTTTCTCAGCTTTTTTCCCAACAACCGCTATTTGGCTGCGGTGACCATGTTTATCGTTTATGCCTTAATGTTCCTGGTAATGTACAAAGCAGCCCAGCGCTATCAGGTGAGCAAAGGCTATGTGCTGCTGGGTACACTGTTTTTTCTGTCTACCTACTGGTTTTATGATACAGCGTCCGGTATTCGTAATGGACTGGCCTTTGCCGTTGTAATTGCCTGCGCTTACTATCATTTGGTGGAAAAGCGTAATATTATCTTGTGCTATTTCGGTTATGTGGCGGCGTGTTTGCTCCATTCCTCGCCGATTTTGCCGGTGGCATTGGTGTTGCTGACCTTATTGACCATGAAGTTTAACAGCAAGTTTATCAATGTGGTTATGATCTTGGGACTGGCTGTTGGTGGTGCGTTTATCCAATTTATTTCTGAAAAATCAGACAATGAATTCATACTTTCTATTGCTGAGAAGTCTGAAAATAATACAGAAGCAGTACGACTAAATACAAGTACAGGCTTTTTGGTCAATATCGTCACCTTAGTAATTGTGCTGCTCGTCATTTGGTACTTCTCTGTCTATTTTGTGCGGGATAAAGAGACGGATCCCATCTATCGTTTTTATCGCTACTGCTCCATCACGGCGTTTTTCATGATCGGCTGTCTGTTCAGTTCCCTGATCTTTTTGCGCTTTGCCCGGTGGATCCTGCCGATCATGGGCGCTGTGCTCTTTATGGTGGGTATGCAAAAGCAAGCGGATTTTGTGAAGAAACAACCACCTAATTTTATTTATACCGGTGAGAAGAAAATGGTGCTGCGCGTGCGTACCCAAGGCGCCATGCTGCTTGTCTACTTTGCTTATATCTGCGTGCATTTTTTGTATGCTTGCGTAGGAAGTTCATTGATTTGGATGCATTTTTAAGGAGCGTTTATGACCATTAGCGTAATTGTTCCCATATATAAGGTGGAAGCCTATCTTCGCCAGTGCGTGGACAGTATTTTGGCCCAGACCTATACGGATCTGGATATTGTACTGGTGGACGACGGATCAACCGACAACTGCCCGGCCATTTGTGATGCCTATGCCCGCCAGGACGCGCGGGTGCAGGTGGTGCATAAGCCCAACGGCGGTTTGATGTCCGCACGGCAGGCCGGTCTGCGGGTGGCCAAAGGGGATTATGTGGGTTTTGTAGACGGCGACGATTGGATCGAGCCGGATATGTATGCCCGCTTTGCGGCGGCGATTGACCGATATGCGCCGGATATGGCTCTTTGCGAGTTCTATTATGCCTTTGCGGACCATAACGAGCCAAGTACCCAGCATTTGCAGCGGGCGTATTATACGAAAGCGCAGTTGGCGCAGGAGATCTATCCCACTATGCTGTACCATGCACCCTATTATTCCTTTGGTATCAACCCCTGCTGTTGGTCCAAGGTGTTTAAAAAGGAGCTGCTGGAGCAGTGCCTGTACCCGGTCACACCGAAGGTGAAGATCGGCGAGGACGCCGCGTTTACTTATCCCTGTCTGCTGGCGGCTGAGAGTCTGGCGTATGTGGATGGCTGTTTGTACCATTATCGCAACAATGCCCAGTCTATGACAGCTGCGTTTGACCCGCATTTAACGGAGACGATTTTTATTCCGCTGGATATTTTGCGGACATATTTTGACACAGATAAACGGGCGCTTTTTGCTCAGTATCAAATGTATGCTGCTTATCTGCTGCAACTTTGGGTGCGCAATCAGGCATCACTGGACTGTGATCTGGATCGTAAGAGAATGCGGCAGTCCTGTGCCCGAGTTTGCCAAAATCAGGAGTTGCGGGCACTGCTGGCGTCTGTTCCCGGTGCCTTGCCAAGACAGGTAGCGGTTGCCGTGCGTGCTGTGCAGCAGCAAAAGCCGGGTCAGCTGTATATGCTGATCAAAGCCTGGAATTTGTATTACAAATTGCGTAATGGGAGAGCATAATGGATTATGGAAAAGTCAGCGTGATCGTACCGATCTATAAAGTGGAGCCGTATTTGGATCAATGCGTGCAAAGCATTGTGAACCAGACCTATAAGAATTTAGAAATCATTTTAGTAGACGACGGCTCGCCGGATAACAGCCCGGCCATGTGCGACGCTTGGGCGGAGAAAGACAATCGTATTCGCGTGATTCATAAGGAAAACGGCGGCTTTTCATCGGCACGCAACGCGGGACTGGACGCGGCAACCGGTGATTACATACAATTTGTGGACAGCGACGACTGGATTTTGCCGGATATGACTGCCGCGCTTGTGTCCTGCGCCGTTAAGGAGAACGCAGATGTTGTGCGCTGTGGTTATTGCGAGCATGTGGACGGCGATACGCAAGAGATCTGTACCAATTCGCGAACATACTGCCCGGAGTACAACAAACTGGTTATTGACATTATGAACGATGGGCTGATGAGCGGCGCCGTGTGGAACAAATTGTATAAGCGCGGTGTGCTGGACGGTATTCGCTTTCGCCCCGGATATTCCGAGGATATTTTGTTCAATTACTGTGTGATCCAAAAGAAGCCGAAGATGGTTTATATGACCGGCACTTACTATGTATATCGGGTGAACCGGGCGTCTGTGACCAATTCTGTGTTCCGGCCGACAGCGTTCTCTATTATTGAAGTGAAAAAACAGATCATGGGTGAGCAGACCGATGGACAAGTTCAGCCCTATTGCCTGAAAGGCTATTTGAATTCCGCCATGATCGTGATGAACAATATGCTCAGCAGCGGGAAGTGCATGGAGTATTATCCCGGTCTGCGGGCGGAAATCTTGAAGTATAAATGGACGGTGTGGTGCTCTTCCTTGTACGGAGCAAGAGATAAGACAAAAATGCTGTTGCTGGCCCTGTCGGCTAAACTCTATCGCAAGGCTGTGCCTAAAAAGTAGGTGACTGTATGCAAAAGCACGCATATATGATAATTGCGCACAATGAATTTGACCTGTTGGAGATCTTGGTGCGACTTTTGGATGATCCGCGAAATGATATTTATGTTCATATAGATGCTAAGGTCAAGGACTTCGATTTTAAGTCCTTTCAGGCGCTGACACAGTATTCCAGGTTGCGGTTTACACCGCGCCGAATATCCGCGACCTGGGGCGATTTTTCGTTAGTAAATACAGAGTTGCTCCTTCTACAAACAGCAGTGGCAGGGGAGGATCCGGCGCAGCCCTATGCCTATTACCATTTGATCTCCGGCGTGGATCTGCCTATTAAATCTAATGATGATATTCACGCTTTTTTTGAGAAAAATGCTGGGAAAGAGTTTGTACATTTTTCCGAAAATGAGCCGAATTCGGCTTTTGCTGCAAGGATTCGCTATTATCATTTGTTTCGTAAAAAGCGGAATTTCTTTACCAAGATACTTGCACAAATTGCTTTTCGGTTGCAAGTTCTGTTTCGTGTAGATCGGCTGAAAGGGCAGGGCTTGATTGTGCAAAAAGGCACCAACTGGTTTAGCATTACCGGGGACTTTGCTAAGTATATTGTCAGCCAGGCGGAGTGGGTTGAACAGCTGTTTGCCTATTGCTACTGCGGGGACGAAGTGTTCGTGCAGACCATGTTGGTGAATTCACCCTTTGTCGCCAACTTATATATGCCAAATTGCAATAACGACCAAATGGCTTGCGCGCGGTTGATCGACTGGGAGCGGGGGAATCCGTATGTGTTCCGTATGGCAGACTATGATGAGATTATGCAATCTCCGGCTATGTTTGCCCGCAAGTTTAGTATGCAGACGGACCCGGAAATTGTAAAAGCAATACAGTCTGTGTTATGTAATAGAAAAGGAAATATTGTTTGTGAAAAGTGAGCAGTGGAAATGGGTGGATATAGCTAAGGGTATTGGTATCATTCTTGTGTTTTTAGGACATTTCAATATCCCGGATACATTGAGAGCGGAAATATACACTTTCCATATGCCTTTATTTTTCTTTTTGTCCGGTGTTGTTTTTAATGGCGATAAACCGATAAATCGTTTCTTAGGTGATGAAGCAAAGCGAATGATCGTGCCTTACTATTGTTGGGCGTTCTTTTATTTTGTTTTGTTCAAGCTGCTTGTGCAGATCGTACGCGGACAAAGTGTCAATATTGGCAAAGATGTATATACGTATCTGACCATGGGAAGAAAAGATACGATATGGTTTTTGAGCGCCTTATTGTTCGTGCAGGTGATGGCATATATATATTTGCGATGGGTCAAAAATAACAAAGCGTTGTTTATGTTCTTTGCGTTGTTGCTCTTTTCAATCTGCTATTTGTTTTTTTACCGGCGCGGGCTTTGCAATTTTTGGATAAATGCAGATGCGGCAATGATGGCACTGCCTTTCTTTGCATTGGGGTACAATTATCGTTATTACAGAACAGATATCGAAGCAAAATTACTGCATGGCGGTTGGGCATACTGGCTTTTGTGTATTACGCTTTTCTTAGCAAATATAGGTTTGGGATATTTGAATTATCATCTTACCGGTGTGCAGGTGGATATGTTTCACAACAGCTATGGAAATCCATTTTTGATGTTGCTGTCGGCTTGTAGTGGTATAGCGGCTGTGGTGCTGTTATCCTATCGGCTAAATGTGCGGTGGATTGCATACGTTGGTAAAAATTCTATGATTTATTTTGTAGCGCACCAAAGATTTTATACAGTAGTCGATCCGTATGTACTGCGCATATTGGGTATTTATATTAAAAATACACTACTATTGCAATGGATCAATGCTGTGGTGATGGTGATTGCTTCTATTTTGCTCTTTAGCTTGATTAATGCGGTTTTGTCGCATATTCCGGCTATGGCATTTATGTTTGGAATTAAGCCGAACAGATCCTCTAAATGATAAAGGGGTCAGAAGAAAGATTGTTGTTACAAATGAGGTTGAATATGAATGAAGCGCCGTTGAACTCGGCGATCGTGTCGGTTTATAAAGTAGAACAGTATTTGGATCGATGTGTGCAGAGCATTGTGGACCAAACCTACAAAAATTTAGAAATCATTTTGGTGGATGACGGCTCACCGGACGATTGCCCGGACATGTGCGACGATTGGGCGGCGAAAGACAGCCGTATTCGCGTAATCCACAAAGAAAACGGAGGTGTTGCGTCTGCGAGAAATGTCGGTCTTGATAATGCGGTTGGACAATATATTAGTTTTGTTGATTCGGATGATTGGATTGATTCGACGATGATAGCGGAGTTGGTTTCTTGCGCTGCCGAGTATCATACAGATGTAACCGGAATGCTTTATCGCATTGTTTATTCAAATGGCTGGAAGACGGATGTGCGTATTGCGGCTGATGTACCTAATATCATCTATTCCACACACTGCATGGAATCATTTTATGGATGCAACAAAGAATTCTGTAAAAGAAAACAAAAAGGCGCTCACAGGTATCACGCTTGACGGACAGGAGAAGTACTTGTGGCTGTTCTATTTTCAGTTTCCGCATTTGTATTTTAAGTTGCTGCATTTCTACCACTTTTTACGGAAAAATCTACATTAAAGGATTAATTGAGGATGAATAATAAACGAAAAGACAAGGTCGGAATTGCCACAATTGTTGGCCAAGCGAACTATGGAAATCGATTGCAGAATTATGCACTGGATTCTGTTTTGCGCAATCTTGGCTTTGATACGGTGACTTTTAATGATCCGCTTCAAGTGTCCTTTTCAATAAAACATTGGGCCAAACAGGAAGTTAAGCGCATTTTTGGATTGCGGGATGGCTATAGGCTGCGGCGCTTTCGACAGTTTGGGAAATGGGATAAACGCCATCTGCGGTGGCAGGACTATCACCGGGCGAGTGATTGCGATTATGTCGTGCTTGGTTCCGATCAAATTTGGAACCCTGATTTTTGGTTCGTGCGTGAAGCGCTGGACTTTTATTTTGGCACATTCGCTGAACCGCAAAAACGGATCGCCTATGCGGCCAGTATTGGGGTGGATCAAATCCCAAAAGAATTAGAGGACAAGTATATACAAGAATTATCGGCACTTAAATCTATTTCTGTTCGAGAAACACAGGGCGCACAAATCATACAGAATCTAACCGGTCGATCTGTCCCTGTGGTGCTGGATCCGACGATGTTGCTGACAGAACAGGCGTGGACAGCACTGGAAAAGAAGCCGAACTATAAGGTGAAAAAGCAATTTTTATTGACTTATTTCTTAGGTGCGCTTTCTACAGAACGGCAAGCGTTTATTCAAAACATTGCAGACAAGTACGATTTGCAATGGATCGCTTTAGATAGCGAATGGGTGGATAAGCCTCAAAATTTGGCACACTATATGACCACGCCGGATGAATTTATTTGGCTGGTGCATCACTGCCGGTTGATGCTGACGGATTCGTTCCACGGCAGTGTGTTTTCTATACTCTTTGGCAAGCCGTTTCGCAGCTTTACAAGAGAAGACAACAACTTAGATATGGGGAGCAGGCTTGATACTCTTTTTGGCAGCCTCGGCATTGGCGACTGGTGCCGCGGCTCCGTGCAGGAGGACCCGGACCACATTTTCTATAAAGACTATGCTTCCGTTCCGGCGGCTTTGGAGCGGGAGCGGCAATTTGCGCTGGATTATTTGAAGAACGCATTGGAGATTCATGAGTAACGACAGCAGAACGAAAAACGCGGCGCGGAATTTGTTTTTTGGCACGATAACGCGAATTTACAACTTAATCATTCCGTTTTTAATGCGCACGGCCATGATCTATTGGCTGGGTATGGAGTATGTGGGGCTGAACAGTCTGTTCACCTCTATTTTGTCCGTGCTGAATTTGGCAGAACTGGGCGTCGGTTCGGCCATGACTTTCAGTATGTACAAGCCCATTGCTGAACAGGACACCACCCGCATTTGCGCCCTGATGCGGCTCTATAAGATTTATTACCGTATTGTGGGGGCTGTAATCTTAGTGGCCGGTTTAGTGATTGTTCCGGCGCTGCCCATGTTGGTGAAGAAAGACCTGCCGCCAAATGTGAATCTGTATGTGCTGTATTTGATCAATTTGCTGACTACGGTAGTTAGTTATTGGCTGTTTGCATATAAAAACTGTCTGCTGTTTGCCCATCAGCGTAATGATATCGGCGACAAGATCGGCTATGTTATCAATACGGTGAAATACGGCGTGCAGTTGGCGGTGCTGTACTTTATGCGGGACTATTATGCTTATATTATTGTTGCGTTGTTGTCCGGCGTGGTGAGTAATATTGTAACCGCTATTGTGGTGGACAAGTTATATCCCCAGTACAAGGCCATGGGTAAGCTGCCGAAGGAAGATGTGCAGATCATCAACAAGCGGATTAAAGATCTGTTTACTTCAAAGATCGGCAGCGTGGTTTACGATTCTGCGGACACGCTTGTAATTTCCGCATTTTTAGGCCTGACGGCGCTTGCAAAATATCAAAACTACTTTTTTGTAATGAATACCATTTTTGGCTTTGTGACCCTGATCACCAGTTCCAGCTTGGCGGGGATCGGTAACAGCTTGGTAACCGAGAGTGAGGAGAAAAACTATAAGGATCTGCGGAAATTTACTTTTCTGCTGTCCTGGCTGTCGGCTTTTTGCATTTGCTGTTTTGCCTGTCTGTATCAGCCGTTTATGACCCTGTGGGTGGGCAAGGACAACTTGCTGCCGTATGGTATGGTAATTATACTCTGCGCCTATTTTATTATTCGTCAAATCAATAATTTGCTGAATCTATATAAGGACGCAGCGGGTATGTGGCACGAGGACCGCTGGCGCCCGCTGATCTGCTCCCTGGTGAACCTGGTGGTGAACCTGATTTTGGTGCAGTTTTGGGGGCTTTACGGCATTTTAATCTCCACCATCATTGCCATGTTAGTGGTGGGTATGCCCTGGCTGACCCATAACCTGTTTACTGTGGTGTTCCATTGCAGTTGGAAGCCTTATGTGGGCCGCACCCTACGCTATGTGGCACTGGCGGCGGTTTGCTGTGGCGCGTGCATTGGCGTTTGTCATTTTATCACGCTGCCGTCGCTGATTGTGACTATGATTTTGCGGTTGTTTGTGTGTGCTGTGCTGCCCAATGGTGTGTTCCTGATTGCATATCGCAAAACAGATGAATTCGCCTATTTTGCCGGGTTGCTGAACCGGCTGACCAAGGGTAAGGTGCCTGTGCTGCGGAGGTGGTCCGGTTGCTGAATACGCCGAAAGTGCGGTGCACCGGCTGTACCGCTTGTGTGGCCGCATGCCCCAAAAGCTGTTTGCGTATGGAGCGGGACAAAGAGGGCTTTTTCTACCCTGTGGCAGAGGAAGCGGCTTGTATAAACTGTGACCGCTGCAACCGGGTTTGCCCGGCGCAAAAGCCGTTGCCGGTGGATGATAAGGAACCCCTTTGTTACGCCGCCATTTCTCAGCAAGACCGACAGCGGGCACAAAGCTCCTCCGGTGGTGTATTCTACCTTTTGGCGGAGAAAGTGCTGGAGCAGGGCGGCGCAGTCTACGGTGCGGCAATGGAGCCGGATCTGACGGTGCGCCATCTGCGCATAACGCATACAGAGGAGCTGTTCCGTTTGATGGGCAGCAAATATGTGCAAAGCCGGATGGGGGATTGCTTTACTGGAGTGCGACTGGATTTGAAACAGGGCAGAAAAGTGCTGTTCTCCGGCACCGGCTGCCAGGTGCAAGGGCTGCTGGGCTATTTAGGCGGACCAAAGCCTCGACTGTTGACGGTAGATGTGATTTGCCACGGCGTGCCGTCGGAAGCGGTATGGCAGGCTTATGCCAAGGCCATCGGTGCACAGCTACCCTTGTCTTTTCGCGACAAATGCACCGGCTGGCAGCAGTATTCCGTGCAACTGAACGGTACAGCACATCCGTACAGGCAGGACCCGTATATGCGGCTGTTTCTTTCCGATGTGATCCTGCGCCCGTCCTGTTATCATTGCCCGGCCAAGGGTGCAAGCCGTGCGTCGGATCTGACCTTAGCGGACTTTTGGGGAATCCAAAATGTGGACCCCACCATGTTTGACGATAAGGGCACCTCACTGGTGCTGGTGCACAGCGCCGCCGGGGAACAAGCCTTGGCGCAGATCCGATCGGATCTACTACTGAAAGAAGAACCGTTGGAGTCGGCCTTAGCCGGGAACCCCAGTGCGGTGCATTCTGCTACGGAGCCGAAAGCACGGGCTGCGTTTTTTGCGGAATTTGAAAAACGGCAAGGCGATTTAGACTACCGGCGGGCGGCGGACAAATATTGCCTGTTCTATGGCAAAAGTGTAAAACAAAAGGCGGTTGCCTGTGGCAAAAAGCTGCTGCGCAGAGGATAAAGCACTGAAAAATGTAATAAGTGGCACATATTAGCACTCTTACAAAAAGAGTGCTAATTGTTTATCTTTTGTTCACACATTATTCATAAACGGGGTCTATAGTAAGAATTGTTCCAAGGGAGGAACAAAAGAAAGAGCAATGCAAACGGTGCGTTAGAATCAGAAAGGAGTTGGTACCCATGGGTAGCAACCAAGCGCAGTCGGCAACTTAATCTTACCGAATCTGCATATAAAGTTAGCAACAGTTTGAATTTCATTTTGGAGGTAACAGATATGCTGAATCGTAGAAATAATCATGCAATGACCACTTATGATCCCTTTAGAGAGATGGATAACTTTGAGCGCCACTTTTTTGAGGACCCCTTTGGGGTGTTCTTCAGTGACGACAGCCAGTCCGCCTTTAAGACGGATATTACCGATGAGGGTGACGCTTACAGATTGGAAGCGGACTTGCCCGGGTTCGATAAGAAAGATATTCATGTGGACATTAACGGCGATCGGATGACCGTCAGTGCGCAGCGCCACTCCGACTATGAGGAGAAAGACAAAAAAGGCAAGTACATTCGCTCTGAGCGTTCCTATGGTACTTACAGCCGCAGCTTCGATGTAAGCGGTGTAGATACTGAGGGTATTAGGGGCGGCTATAAGGACGGTGTGCTGACCTTGACTTTGCCCAAGAAGGCGGAGGACACCCCCACGAGCCACAGGATTGAACTGGAATAACCGTTTACGCCCTCGGGCGCAGATAGACGCTGCTGTTGGATTTTCCCCTTTCTTTGATATACAACAGTACCCACGAACAATGGCAGCAAAAAAGCCGGCGGCGGATCGAAAGGCCCACCGCCGGTGCTTTTTTTATTATCCTTTATTGCCTGGATTTGAAGTTGTCGATCACAATATGGTAGCGATCGTAGGCGCGGCGCACAGCGTCGTCCCAGCTGATATAGATCTCCTCCTGGGCGGCCTTGCCCACGCGGTGGAGATAATCTTTATGGTGCATGATTTGTTGCAGGCGCACTGCAATGCTGTGGGCGCTCTCCAAGCAAAGAAAACCATTGCGATCGTCGGTAACGCCCTCGGCGGCGCAGCTGCCGGCCACTAGCAGACTGGGGGTGCCGCAGGAGGCTGCCTCTCGAACAACTAAGCCGTTGGTGTCAAATACAGAGGGGAACAGCAGCAAATCGGAAATGCCGTAATAGCCCTGAATTTCCGCCCGATCCAGCACCTTGCCGGTGTAGATGATTTTGTCCGCCAGACCCAGTTTGCGAAAATACTTTTGTATGGCGTTCTCGTTGGCGCCGAAGCCTACCATCAGCAAACGAAAATCCTCGCCTCGCTCCTTTAAGATTTTGCAGGCGTCTAAAATTAAACGAATGTTCTTGTACCAAATCATACGGCCTACATAGATAAACACCGGCACGCCGTCAGGAATATTATGCTTGCGGCGGATTATATCCACTTGGGATTGGGACACATCTACCTTGGGCATATCGCAGCCGTTGGGCATCACCACATAATCGCCTTGGTAGCCAAAGCGGCGCAAACTCTCTACCGTGCCCGCGCTGGTGACCCATACTTCATCGGCGGCGCTGATGTTCTTCAGCATAAAATGATAGGCGAAGTCCTTGGCTGGCTTGCCGGGAATGCACCGGTCAAAGTCATACTCATACTTGGTGTGATAAGTGAGCACCGTGGGAATGGGATGCAACTGTGCCACCCGCTTAAAGTAGTAGCTGGTAGCCAGGGGACAGTGGGAGTGTAACAGATCAAAATGCCGGTCAATAATGGCTTGGTGCAGCTCCGGCTTAAATGGCCACCCTACGCTGTATCCTTCTTTGGTGGGAATCCACCAGCTTTTATAGCGGAAGATCTCATACGGATATTTATAGTCCTGCTGATTCGGATTCTTTGGGGTGACGATCACAGCCTCACCAAGACCTTGATTGATCTTCTCCGCATAGCTTTGGGCCACATTGCTGATCCCGTCCGTGGTGGGTGGGAATGCATCTGTGCCGATGGCAATTTTCAATTTATCGTTCAAGTTTTCACCTGCTTTTGCAAATCATAAGGATTTTTGGGCATTATAGCACAATTTTGCCTGAATGTAAATTGCCGGGCAGCGAATTTTACAGTTTGTTTATGCCCTGCGGCTAAATCCCGCGTTACGGCCTAAGAATTTGGAAAAGCGGCAAAAAAGGCTTGCTATCCCGGCCACCTTTCTATATAATGATATATGTATAAATACCTATGGGAGGGGGAGAAAAATGACCCAGAACTATTCTGTATCGCTGGAGAAGATCATAGCGGCGCATAATCTGGAAATCATCTATTTGCCAAAGCCGGCGGATGAGATCTTGATTACCACCAATGAGGTCAACCGACCGGGGATCGTGATGACCGGCTATACGGATTATTTCGATGCCGAGCGGATTCAGATCTTAGGGTGGACGGAGTTTGGCTTTTTGTTGAATATGGAGCCGGAAAAACGGCGCCGGGCGCTCCAATATTGGTTGGCACTGCACCCGGCTGCGGCTGTGGTGACTCGAGGGTTGGACATTCCGGATTACTTCGTTGAGGAGTGCAAGGCGCACCAGGTGCCGCTGTTGCGCACCCAAGAGGAGACCTCGCCCTTCCTGGCAACTTTAATCGCTTATTTGAATGCAGAACTGGCCCCCCGGATCACACGCCACGGCGTGCTGGTGGAGGTGTACGGCGAAGGTGTACTCATTACCGGTGAGAGCGGCGCGGGTAAAAGCGAGGCGGCCGTAGAGTTGATCAAGCGCGGGCACCGACTGATCGCCGATGATGCGGTGGAAATTCGCAAGGTCAGCGACAAAACATTGGTAGGCGCGTCTCCCAGCAACATTCGCCACTTTGTGGAGCTGCGGGGCATTGGCATTATCAATGCGCGCCGGATCTTTGGTATGGGTGCCGTTAAGAATACGGAGAAAATTGATATGGTCATTCAGCTGGAGGCTTGGGATTCCACCAAGGCGTATGATCGGCTGGGACTGGACAATGAGTATACCCGTATTTTGGATATTCAGGTGCCGGTGATTACCGTACCCATCACCCCCGGGCGGAACCTGGCGGTGATCGTGGAAACGGCGGCCATGAACAACCGCCAAAAGAAAATGGGCTATAACGCTGCCAAAGAGCTGATGGCCGGTCTTGGGATGGAAGAGATCGAGCCGGAGGATAAAGAACTGGAGATTTGGAAGAATTCATAACGGAGGATAAAAGATATGTACAGCTTAGGAATTGACTTGGGAGGCACCAACATTGTCGCCTCCGTGGTGGACGATCAATTTAATATTATCTCTACTGCAAAAACCAAGACGAATGCGCCGCGCCCGGCCAACGCCATTTTTGACGATGTGGAGAAGGTGTGCCGCGAGGCCGTGCGGGAGGCCAAGCTCACCATGAGTGACCTGGTGGCCGTGGGTATGGGCTCTCCCGGTACCTGCAATGCAGACGGCGTGATCGAGTTTGCCAACAACCTGGCCTTTAACAATGTGCCTGCCCGGGAAATGCTTCGGGAGCGCCTGGGGGTCGACAATGTATTTGTAGAGAATGACGCCAACTGCGCCGCACTGGGTGAGGCGTTTGCCGGTTGCGGCAACGGGTCTAAGAATTTTGTGGCTGTGACCCTGGGCACCGGCGTGGGCAGCGGCATCATTTTGGACGGCAAGATCGTCAACGGTGTCAACTGCGCCGGTGGCGAGTGCGGCCACATGGTGATTATGGTAGACGGCGAGCAGTGCTCCTGCGGTCGTAAGGGCTGCTGGGAGGCTTATGCTTCCGCCACGGCGCTGATCCGCCAGACCAAGCGTGCTATGGACGATTACCCGGACTCCATTATGCACCGCCTGGCTGAGGAAGAGGGCGGTGTCAATGGCAAGACTGCGTTTGACGCCATGCGCCTGGGCGATATTGCCGGTATTGAAGTGGTGAATAACTATATCAAGTATGTGTCTTGCGGGTTGATCAATTTGGTCAACGCCTTGCAGCCTGAGATCATCTGCATCGGCGGCGGTATCTGCAACGAGGGTGATACTTTAATGGAGCCCCTGCGCCGCTATGTGCAGGCAGAGCGTTACAGCATTCACAGCAAAATTCAAACCCAGATTGTAAAGGCACAGCTGGGCAATAACGCCGGTATCATCGGCGCAGCGCTGCTGTACCAGGTGAAATAATGCAGGGTGATGGCGTGAGAGAACTCCTTGCGGCAGCCCGAGAAATGGGCTGTGATTATTTGGAAAACGAACCCATGCGCCTGCACACCACCTTTAAGATCGGCGGCCCGGCGCGGGTGCTGCTGTTCCCGGAGACGGAAGAGCAGATCACGGCGCTGGTGCAGTGTGCCCGGGCAAACGGCGTGCGGCTCTTGACCATCGGCAACGGCTCTAATTTGTTGGTGGCAGACAAGGGCATTGATGCGGCGGTTCTGGTGATGGATAAGCACTTTTCTGCCGTAACGGTAAAGGACGATACCATTTTTGCCCAGGCCGGTGCGTCGCTGATGAAGGTGTGTCGCACAGCGCTGGAGCACAGCCTAACGGGGCTGGAATTTGCCTACGGCATTCCCGGCTCCTGCGGAGGCGCGGCCTTTATGAACGCCGGTGCCTACGGTGGTGAGATGAAAGATGTGCTGGTGCGCTGCACCCACATTGATCGAGACGGCAAATCGGGTCAGCTGGCAGGGGAGGACCTGCACCTGTCCTATCGCCACAGCGCGTATTATGACAACGGCTGCATTATTACCGGGTTGGAGCTGCGCTTGCAGCCCGGCGATCCGGTGGAGATCAAAGCCAAAATGGACGATCTGATCGGCCGCAGAAGGGAAAAGCAGCCTATTGAATACCCCAGCGCAGGCTCTACTTTTAAGCGCCCGCCCGGCCACTTTGCCGGTGCGCTCATTGACCAATGCGGTCTGCGAGGTACAAGTGTGGGGGGGGCCCGGGTCAGCGAGAAGCACGCCGGCTTTGTGATCAATACAGGCGGTGCCACCTGTGCCGATGTGCTGGCCCTTTGCCGGCAGTGCAGAGAAAAGGTGCTAGCGGAGACCGGCGTAGAGCTGGAAATGGAAATACGAGTAACGGAGTAAGTAAAAGTTAATGGAATTTGCAAACAAGGAACTGATCATTATAACCGGCGTCAGTGGTGCCGGTAAATCCAGCGCAATGGGCTTTTTGGAAGATGTGGGCTACTACTGCATTGATAATATGCCTCCGGTGCTGCTGCCCACCTTTATCGGTTTGATTGCCAATCGGGAGGAATATCGCAAAGTAGCCATCGTAGTGGATGTGCGCTCCAGTGAAGTGTTTGAGGACTTCATCAAGAGTATGAACGACGCCAAGTCCAATTACGGCTATGATGTGAAGATTATTTATTTGGATATTAAGACCCCGGTGGCTTTGAAGCGTTATAAGCTTACCCGCCGCAAGCACCCCTATGCCGATCGCTTTAACGGGGATATTGCCGCTGCACTGGCTTATGAAAAAGAGATTTTGGCGCCCCTGCGGCTGCGGGCGGATTATGTGATTGATACATCGGACGCAGCGCCCAATCAGCTGCGTACTCGCTTGGCCCAGATCCTTCTGGGCAGCGACAAGGATATGATGAACATTCATGTGATGTCCTTTGGATTTAAGCATGGTATTCCCAGTGAAGCGGATTTTGTGATCGATGTGCGCTGCCTGCCAAATCCCTACTGGGTGGAGGCGCTGCGCAGCAAGACCGGCCTGGATAAGGAAGTGAAGGACTATGTGTTCTCTTTTAAGGAGTCTGAGGAGCTGCTGCAAAAGCTCATCGGCCTTTTGGACTTCCTGAACCCGCTGTATATCCGAGAGGGTAAGAGCCAGATCGTCTTTGCTATTGGTTGCACCGGCGGCAATCATCGCAGCGTGGCCATTGCCGAGGCGCTGAAAGATCATTTTGAATCACGGTGGGACAATGTGACCGTCCATCATCGGGATATTAACCGAGGTTGACGCAAATGTCCTTTTCTCAAACCGTGAAGGGCGAACTGATTGACGCCCAATATACAGAACCCTGCTGCCGAAAAGCATTCCTTTACGGAATGTGCCTTTTCGGCAAAAGTTTTTCCTCCCGCCAGGTGGCGTTGCAAACGGAGAACCCCCGCATTGCAGAGAAATATAGTGTACTGCTGGCGGAAATTTGCCGGGTAGAGGCGGCGGTGGTGCCGTCTCCCGGGCGACGCAGTTTTACCGTCAGCGTAACGGACGGCAGCGACTGTGCCAAGATACTGAAGACCTTTGCCCACCAGGGTGCCGGCAGCCTGCGGGTGAATTACGCCAACTTTGACTGCGAGAATTGCCAAAACGCGTTTATCGCCGGGGCATTTTTATCCTGTGGCACCGTGTCCAGTCCGAAGAGTGACTACCATTTGGAATTCACCGTGCCGTATCAGAATTTGGCTGCCAGCTTTGTGACCATGTTAGAGGAAAAGGAATTAAAGCCCGGCCTAACGAACCGTAAGGGATATCATATCTTGTACTTTAAGGGCAGTGAGGCCATTGAGGACTGCCTGTACCTGATGGGCGCTTCCGGCGCAATGTTTGAGATGATGAATGTAAAGATTGTCAAAGACATTCGCAATTCCGCCAATCGTAAGGCCAACTGTGAGACTGCCAATATTGAACGTATGGTCCAAGCGGTACGAGTACAGTTGGACGCCATAGAGAAAATTCGCCGACTGCGTGGGCTGGAGTATCTCAGCGAGGATTTGCACGCCATGGCGCGCCTGCGCGAGGAAAACCCGGACAGCTCATTAAGCGAATTGGCAGAGATGAGCGCTTTGTCCCGCAGCGGGGTCAATCACCGACTGCGGCGCATTGTGGATATTGCTGCGGCTTTGGACGAGAACGTGTAATTTACTACGCAAAGAAAAAGGAAATTGAATGATGTTTACGCATTTGCATGTGCATACGGAGTTTAGTCTGCTGGACGGCGCTTGCCGTCTGGACGATTTGGTGAGCCGTGCAAAGGCGCTTGGAATGCAGTCCCTTGCGATTACGGATCACGGTAATATGTACGGGGCTGTTGATTTTTATAAGGCGTGCAAGCGGCAGGGGGTACGCCCCATTATCGGCTGCGAAGTGTATGTGGCGCCCCGCACCCGGTACGATCGGGAGCGGGTACAGGATAAGGCTTACAATCACCTGATTCTGCTGTGCGAGAACGAAGAGGGCTACAAAAACCTGATTGCCATGGTTTCTAAGGGCTATACGGAGGGCTTTTATTTTAAGCCACGCATTGACCGAGATCT
>ERZ791927.832-NODE-832-length-28075-cov-3.737687_pt1 | contig 28075 bp, 27 predicted proteins | sample MGYA00510130_ERZ791927 | MGnify/ENA primary metagenome ERZ791927 (study PRJEB30046, sample SAMN00792055) | human gut metagenome | study: EMG produced TPA metagenomics assembly of the A metagenome-wide association study of gut microbiota in type 2...
TAGGCCGGGATTTCCGTATCGTCGTCGTTGGTGCCTTCGTTTTCCTGCGCGAGCTTCATGGCGGCGGCCGCCACGTCGAAGGGATCGTATTCTTCGCAGAGGGATTCGACGACGACGCGGAAGCGGTCAAGGTCGCCAGCTTCGAGAATCTCAGCAAGAGAGCCGCGCATCATTTCCAAGCGGCGAGCGCGGACGTCCGTAGCGGACGGAACGGAGCGCACTTCAATGCGCGCCTTGGTGATGCTCTCAATGGCGCGCAGATGACGATGTTCGCGAGGTTCGAGAATGGTGATGGCAGTGCCGGTGCGGCCGGCTCGGCCGGTGCGTCCGATTCGGTGGACGTACGTTTCGTAAGATGCCGGGATGCCGAAGTTGATCACATGGGTGAGGTTTTCGAGGTCGATGCCGCGGGCGGCGACGTCGGTCGCTACGATGGCGTCGATCTGCCCGGAGCGGGCGCGCTTCATGACGCGGTCGCGGGTCGGCTGATCAAGGCCGCCGTGAAGGGCTTCAACGCTAAAGCCGCGGGCGCGGAGAGATTCCGTAAGGTCATCCACCTCCATGCGGGTGCGCGTGAAGATGATGGCGAGTTCGGGCGCCTCCAGGTCAAGAATGCGGCCGAGAGCCGTCGTGCGGTAGTTGTGCCCCACAACGTAGGCTATCTGCGGGACGCGGGGCGCTTCACCCTCGGCGGTTTTTTCCTTGGCAATCGTGATGCGGACAGGATCAACGAGGCGGGTCTCGGCGATTCGGGCGATCTTTGGGGGGAGGGTTGCGGAAAAGAGCGCCGTCTGAACGTGTCCCGGAAGCGCATCGAAAATGGCGTCAAGCTCGTCCGCAAAGCCCAGATCGAGCATTTCGTCGGCTTCGTCGAGGACGATGGCCTTGATGTTCGCGAGGTCGAGCGTGCCGCGGCCGATATGATCGAGTGCACGGCCCGGCGTAGCCACGACGACATGCGTACCGCGGCGTAGGGCACGAATCTGGCGGCTGTAGTCCTGACCGCCGTAAATCGGGGTCACGACAACACCGGCTTGACGGCCGTAGTTGTGGAAGGCTTCGCTCACCTGCAGGCAGAGTTCGCGGGTCGGAGTGAGAACCAGGACGAGCGGTGCATCGGCTTCCTGTCCAAGTACGTGGCGTTCAAGGAGCGGAAGAGAGAATGCGGCGGTCTTGCCAGTGCCTGTGGCGGCGCGGCCAAGCACGTCGGCTCCCGTCAGGAGAGCAGGAATGGCTTCGTTCTGAATGGGCGTGGGTTCCTCAAAACCGAGTTCGGTAAGTGAGGAAACGATGGAGTCGGACAGGCCGAGTTCGGAGAAAGTCGTCATGAATGCGTGTTGAAAAGTTGTGACGGCCGTCCCGCTAGCTGCGGAAGTCAATCGGACGTCTGGAGAAAGAGAAGGATCCGTTTTCCCCGCACATAACGAACGACGCGAACTTTCTGGAAGGGGCAAACGGCTTGTGGGCGGCGCTTCGGGCAGCGGTCGCAGAGGTATGAAAGACCGTGTCAGGGTCTTCGGAAGGGAATGCCCTTCGTACAAAAAAGATCCGCAGGGAGGAGTTCCCTGCGGATTCTGTCAAAGCATCTGAATCAAATCAGAAACTTATTAGGCAGCCGGGGTTTCAGCGGCTTCGCCTTCAGCGGCCGGAACTTCTTCCTCAACCGGCAGGGCGACCGTGGCGAGAACAACGTCTTCACCGGACTTGGAGTGGACTTCAATGCCTTCCGGAAGCTGAAGCATGGAGGCGTGGAACGTCTGACCGGCTTCAAGCTTGGAAAGATCGACGGCGATGAATTCCGGCAGTTCCTTCGGCATGCAGGTCACTTCAATGGCGGACACGGCATGGGAAACGATGCACTTGGAAACCTTGACGGCCGGGGATTCTTCTTCGCCCTGGAAGTGCAGGGGCACGCGCATCGTGACCTTTTCGTTCGGGTTGATGCGCTGGAAGTCGATGTGCATGACCTGCGGCTTGTACGGGTGCATCTGGAAGGCGCGGAGAACGACGAGTTCTTCCTTGCCGTCGAGTTCCATCGTCAGGATCGAGGCGTGGAACTTTTCCTTGCGCAGAGCGTAGAAAATCGGATTGTGTTCGAGCTCGATCGGCGTAGCGGGGAGATTGCCGCCGTAGACGATGCCCGGCAGCTTGTCCGCGCGGCGAAGGCGGCGGCTCGCACCCGTACCCTGCACGTTACGCGTGGTGGCGATGATGTTCATTGGATGACTCCTAAAAGTTAAGAAAAAGGTTCCTGCGGTCGCGACCAACTGCGGGAACGAGTAAAAAGGTTTTTATTCCGTGAATAGGTTGCTCACGGAATCTTCACGGGCAATGCGTGAAAGGGTTTCACCGATGATCGCGGCGCAGGAAACCTGGCGGATCTTCGGGCAGGCTTCGGCGGCGGCAGACAGCGGAATGGTGTCCGTGACGACCAACTCGTCGAGAGCGGAGTTCGTGATGCGTTCGACAGCGGCGCCGGAGAGCACGGGGTGCGTGATGTAGGCGACCACGCGCTTGGCGCCACGGTCCTTCAGGGCGCCGGCGGCATTGCAGAGCGTGCCGGCCGTGTCGACGATGTCGTCAGTAATGACGCAGGTGCGGCCCTTGACCTCTCCGATGATGTTCATGATTTCAGCGACATTGGCGCGCGGACGGCGCTTGTCGATGATGGCCAGATCCACTTCGAGAGCTTTGGCCATGGCGCGTGCGCGAACGACGCCGCCGACGTCAGGCGAAACGACCATCAGATCATCGTACTTGCGTTCGACGAGGTCGTTGAGGAGCACCGGGGTGGCATAGATGTTGTCGACCGGAATGTCAAAGAAGCCCTGAATCTGGTCGGCGTGCAGGTCCATCGTAAGGACGCGGTCGACACCGACGGACTGAAGCATGTTGGCGACGACTTTGGCGGAGATGGCCACGCGAGTGGAGCGCGGACGGCGGTCCTGACGGGCATAGCCGTAGTAGGGGATCGCAGCCGTGATGCGGCGGGCGGAGGCGCGCTTGAGGGCGTCAACCATGATCATGAGTTCCATCAGGTTGTCGTTCGTCGGAGCGCAGGTGCTCTGAAGAATGAAGACATCCTTGCCGCGCACATTGTCGAGCAGCTGAACCATGACTTCGCCGTCGCTGAAGCGGTTGACGGTGGCGGAGCCAAGGGGAATGTTGAGATATTTCGTGACGGCCTGAGCAAGTTTCGGGTTGGCATTGCCCGTGAAGACCATCATACTTTCCGGAACCATGGGATCCATGACTTAAGCTCTTTTCGTGGGCGGGGGCTTGCGCTCTCGCAGTTAACAACAGGGAAGCCGTCAGGGTAACACAAAGACGGCCCTGAAAAAAGAAAGGGAGTGCATTTGTTGCCTCCCATCCCTTTTCGTTTTTGTGCTGGCAGGGGTAGAAGGATTCGAACCTTCGAATGCCGGAATCAAAATCCGGTGCCTTAGGCCAGCTTGGCTATACCCCTACCGATTGTTATTTAGTCAAGCCAAGCCGAGAGCGGGTGTTCACGGAGTGACTTTACGGCAAATCCCTTCCAGTCGTCCGGCAACTGCGGCAACTTGTAGCTGCCGGGGTTGGCGATGACGCCGAATACGGCGCTGCCGGAACCAGTCATTCTGGCATCGTGCGTGCCGCAGGCGAGCAACTCGAGACTCTCTGTCACCCGGTGCTCAAGCGCTTGCGCCACGTTCTGCAGGTCGTTGTGCCCGTACAGATTCGGCCAAATTTCCAGTGCCTTGCCTGAAAGGATGTCTATTTTCAGTGATTTGGTATTTCTTGTCAAGTTTGGAGCTGCAAAAATCTCAGCAGTGGAAAGGCTTCGTCCGGGCCAGATGACGGCATATGATGCGGTTGGAATCTCAAGGGGTGTAATGATCTCGCCAATGCCTTCCACAAAGCCCGTTTGACCAAAAATGAAAAAGGGAACGTCGGCTCCGAGCGTCTCGCCGATATCCATCAAGACTTCTCGGGAGAGGTTTAGGCCGAAGAGCCGGTTGAGGCCGATAAGTGTCGTTGCTGCGTCGGAACTGCCGCCGCCCATGCCTGCTCCGGCGGGAATGCGTTTTTCGACATGAATGCGGACGCCGCCCTTGACGTCGAAGGCTTCCATGAGAAGGCGTGCCGCGCGTACGCAAAGATCCTTCTCAGGATCACCGATCACGTTTCCCGTGCGCTCGATGGATGGGGCCTCGAGTCTGAAAAGATCGATCGTGTCATGCAGATCGATGAGCGTGAAGACGGATTCAAGCAGATGCTTGCCGTCCGGGCGTCGGCCCAGGACGTGCAGAAAGAGATTGAGTTTGGCCGGGGCGGGTAGGCCGAGCAGAGCACTGTCGGACAACATTGTCAGTCATCGTCCATGGTGAGAGTGAGAGATACGCCGGAGCCGGCGGACGAGGCTCGGATCGTGCCAGGCATGCCGTCGCTTCTGCGCTTGAGCACGCGGACGCTCCAACCGTATTCAGAAATCTGATCGTCGGTCGTCGTTAACCATTGTTCTAGCGCTTCCACGGGTACCGAGATGCCGGTCACGCGTTCCATGAGCTCTTCGGCGGTGGGGGCGCTGAAGGATTGTTCGTCCCGGGCCGTCTGAAGCACGGCGCCTCGCGTCGTGACTTCAATGCGGGCGAGGATGCCGTTGAGCGGCGTCATCAAGTTGAGGCGCAGGCTGGCGGGCGTTCGCTGCAAAGAGAAACGGCCGTTGACTGCCTCGCGTTTCCCTGAGGAGGAGATTGAAACGAGAGAGAAACGGCCGCTCCTTTCAAAAAGCGGGGTTTCTCCGGTTGCGCAACCGCCGAGGATCAAGACTGCGGCCGATAGTGACAAAAGGGTGCGGCGTTTCATGGGGTGGTGCCCGTAGAGTCGTACTTGAGGCGTTGGGCTAGGTCAAGCACGCGGGCATCTGCCCCTGCTCGCTGCTCCAGTTCCCGGAAGAGCTTTTCGGCTTCTCGGTCACGACCGGAAACGGCGAGAATTTCGACAAGATGGCAGGCTACTTCGACGTCAAAGAGGCGCTTGAGAGACGCAAGCGTAAATTCAGCCGCTTGGTCGTAGCGGCCTTCCTTGAAGCAGAGCCAGCCCATGCTGTCGAGCACGTATGGATCGACGGGCGCCAGGCGGTAGGCGTGTTCAAGAAGTCGTCGAGCTTCGGGCAGGTTGGTGTCACGCGTCACCCAAAGATAGGCAAGCGCGTTGCCGGCCTGAATGTGATCTGGGTCAGCCGAGAGAATGCTCTTGAGGATGGATTCGGCTGTCTCCAGCCGGCCGACATTCTGAGCGATCATCGCCGTGTCGTATGCGAGGGAGACGTCGTCGGGTTGCTTTGCACAGGCCGACGTCATGACGAGCAATGCGTCTTCGGGCATTCCGGCCTCAATGAGCATCTGAGCCTCTCCAGTCGTGAAGAGGTTGAAATGCTCAGGATAGTCTTCGGCGGCATTTTGAAGCACGGCCCGTGCGTCTTCGACTCTTTTAACCTCGGCCAGGGCTGCGGCTTCGCGAAGCCTGGCCTGAGGCGCAAGCTCGCCGTCCGTAAGCGAGGCGAGCGCATCCGCCTCCTCTTGGTGACGGCCGTTTTCGTGCATGACGCCCGCGAGCTTGAGCCAGATGTCGCTGCTTGCGAAGTCCGCTTCGGGGTTTTGTTCGGCCACAAGGTCGATGTAGCGGGTGAAATACAGCTCTGCCTTTTGGAAGGCGCGACAGTCCGTCGCCACTTGGCCGGCGTTGAGCGCAATCAGAGCTGTGTCGGGAGAGTCCTTGACGGCACGGTCAACGTCCTTCATGGCTTCGGCGATTCGGCCAGTGCGGGAGAGCACCCGGGCATGAATGAGCCTGACAGCCGCAGCGTCTGGATGTTTGGAGAGGTAGTTCTTGAGCATGGCCTCCGTCTGGGCTCGATCGGCCTGCCAACAGAGATCGGCTGCCGAGGTGAGCACTTGTTCGCTCGCAGGCGAGAGCCGAATGGCGGCTCTGCCGGCGCGGCAGGCGCCGGGAATGTCGTGGCGGGCCTTCCGGAAGAGACCGACGGCAAGCTGGACCTCGGCGCTTTCGGCCTCTTTCTCCCAGTACGCAGACAGGACAGATTCGAGTGCGGAGGAGGCGAGTTCGGGCTGGGAGAGAAGGGTTGTGACGTCTGCAACCAGCGCGGCCTTGTCCTCTGCGCCGGCATAGAGCCGGGACAACTGTTCGACATATTCGGACTGGAGGCCTTTTTCAACGGCATTGACGAGGATCGTGCGCTGTGCGAGTTCAGCCTTCGGATCAATCGCGGCCCAGGCGTGAGCCTGATCAAGCACGATTTCCGGCTGTCGTGTCTGAAGAGCCGTGCGCCAGGCGAGTTCGGCCACTTCGGAGGACTTTGTGCGCTCAAGCGTCTTGTCGAGAAGCGCCAGTGCGACTTCGGGCTGTTCTCTGTGCGCCGCGATTTCGGCGGCAATGACCTCATAGAGGGATTGGGCTGCGTCGCGCGATTCAGACGAATGCGTGTCGGCGCCCGGGAATGCCGCTGCGCCGCCCGCGGTTGCGGCGAAGGCGGCGAGCACGGCCGCTATTTTGAATAGTTTTCCAGTCATGAGTGTATGAAGGCTGGGGAAGCCGTTGGTGTAGAGTGTCTCCGTACTTTACCTCGAAATTTCAAGGAATGCGGCATGCGGGATCCCCGGAAGTTATTTGCAGATGCAATCGTTGACTGGCATGAAGCCTGCGGCAGGCACGACTTGCCGTGGCAGGTTGAGGACTGGTATCCGAGACTCGTTTCAGAAGTGATGCTGCAGCAGACGCAGGTCATATCGGTTCTGCCAAAATATCGTGCCTTCATGGCTGCCTTCCCGACGCCGGCGCTTCTGGCGGCAGCGGCCGACGATGACGTGATGGCTCTTTGGGCCGGGCTAGGCTATTATTCACGCGCCCGAAATCTTCTGAAGACCGTGCGGATCATCGTGAATGAAATGGATGGGAAGTGCCCGAAAACCGCGCACGAGCTTGAAAAGCTTCCCGGACTTGGTCCCTCGACCGCGGGGGCCGTGGCGGCTTTCGCTTTTCGCGAGAGAGCCGTCATGGCGGACGGGAATGCGCAGCGCGTACTTGCGCGCGTGTTCATGGTCGAGGGCAATGCTGCTCAGCCAGCCTTCGTGAAGGCGATCCGCGAGCTTGCCGCCTCGCTTCTGCCGGCAGGCGACCGCATGCCGGCCTATACGCAGGCATTGATGGATTTCGGGGCGATGCTCTGCAAGCGCAGTCCCGACTGCGGCGCCTGTCCCTTGGCGGACTGCTGCGGCGCTCGTCTGTCGGGGCGGGTAGCTGATTTTCCGGGCAAGAAGCCTCGTCGGGAACGTCCGGTGAGGCATGCAATCATGGTGTTTGCATTTACGGGGCGCGCTGTTTGGCTGCGTCGCCGTACGGAAAAAGGCGTCTGGCACGGCCTCTGGACGCCGCCGATTCGTCAGAAGGACGACTCCATGGAAACGTCGGATCCGCTATCGGTTTGTCCGGAACTTGAGGGAGGCATCCTCCGTACGATCAGATTCGAGCCGCTGGTGCATGAGTTCACTCATTATCGTCTCATCATTCATCCCATGTCCGTGGATCTGGCGGCGGGATGCGCACCGGAGGGCTTCACCCTTTTTGCTCCGGAGGATACGGCGTCGGTCGGCTTGCCGGCGCCGGTAGTGAAGCTCTTGAAGCTCTGTCGAGATGAGCGGGACTTCCGGCCGGCGCTCTTCTGAGTCAGCAGCCTTCGTTTTGAACGGCCTTTTCTCCCGAAAGCAGGGCTTTCTGCTCGATGATGCGATGGCGCACGACGACGCCGTCCGTGTCGCGAAATCGAGCGCCGAGCTCTTCGGCTACGAAGACGGAGCGGTGCTGGCCTCCCGTACAGCCTATTGCAACGGTTAGATAGTGCCGGTTCTGTGCAATGTAGGCCGGGAGCCATTTGCGGATGAAGCCTTCAATGTCGTCCACCATGTCGATGACGGTTGGGAAGGTGCGCAGGTAATCTGCGACGGGCTTGTCGCGGCCCGTCATCGGACGCAGCGCCGTATCGTAATAGGGGTTCGGCAGGCATCGAACGTCGAAGACCAAATCGCTCGCGACGGGAAGCCCGTGCTTGAAGGCGAAGGATTCGAATGTAAGCGTCATCTTGGCCTGAGGTTGTCCGACGAATTCCTTCACCCACTCGCGAAGCTGAGAGGAAAGAATGCCTGTGGTGTCCATCAAGGCGGCACCGGCGGAAATGGGGGCCAGCAGATCCCGCTCGCGGCTTATGGCCTCCTGAAGCGTGACGATTTGGTCGCGGCTTGCAGCAAGCGTCGAAAGCGGGTGACGGCGGCGTGTCTCGGAGAACCGCTTGACGAGCTCTTGGTCTGAAGCTGTGAGAAAGAGGATGCGTACGTCAAAGCCGGCTTCTTCCAACTCGCGGATTGCCTTGAGGGAACCGTCAAAGGTACTTTGGCTTCGGGCGTCAATGGCCACGGCGGCGGACTTGATGCCGTGCGTGCAGAGGTCTCGGGCCACCGGAATCAGAAAGGCAGCAGGCAGATTGTCGATGCAGTAGTAGCCGCAGTCCTCAAGCTGGCGGATGGCGATGGATTTGCCTCCGCCGGACATGCCGGTCACGATGATGAGTTGCATGGCGTTGCCTCCGTATGGGCGTTGGTCAGATGTCTTCCTCGTCGGAAAAATCCTGCTCGTAGTGAAGATCGGAGGGAGGCGTCCAGTTGTGAATGAGCTCGCAAACCTCAATCTCTGATTTTGCGTGGAGCAGAGCATTCTTGAGCGGCTTATTGCTGAAGAGACTGGCGGCCTCGCGCAGTATCTTCAGATACATGCCGTCATCGTTTTCAGGAATGAGCAGGCAGAGGAACAGCTGAACGGGGCGGCCATCGGGGGCATCGAGCGAGAGCGGCGCGGCGGTTCTCAGAAAAACGGCGGCCGGTTCGGCAATGGCCTCGAGACGACCGTGCGGAAGCGCGCAACCGCTGCCAAGACAGGTGGATCCGAGTTTTTCGCGCGCAAAGAGTGCGTCAAAGGCCTCCGTGTGGGAAAGGCCGGCGGAGGTTTCGAAGACGAGCCCGGCCTCTTCATAGAGGCGCTTGCGGCTCACGACGTCCAGATTAAGGCGAACGGTTTCAAGAGTAAGCAGGGGAGCGAGAAGATTCATGGCGCGTCGGGCGGCCTGAGGGAGCCGTCTAGTCGAGAACTTCGTTCAGTGTACCAAATGGGAAATCAGAGCTTTCGGCGAGAGCGGGCCGAGGGTATGCCGGCACAGGTGCGGTATTTGGCGACAGTGCGTCGGGCGATGGGCACGCCTTTTTTCTGGAGCAGTTCACAGAGCATCTCGTCCGAAAGGGGGTGTCTGGGATCTTCGGCTTCAATAAGCTTGCGGATCAGAGCTTGAATTTCCGATGCTCCCTGTTCTTCGGCGTTGCCGCTCTGATTGCTGAAGGAGACGGAGCTGAAAAGCGAGCGCATTTCGACCGTGCCCTGACGGCAGGCGATGAACTTGCCGGAAACGGCTCTGGAGACCGTAGGGACGGAGAGGCCGAGTTCTTCGGCAATCTGGCTGAGCGTCATCGGCCGCAATGAGGCGGGACCGCATTCGAAGTAGCCCTGCTGACGCGCGACGATGGCATCGGCGAGGCGCTGAAGTGTGGCGCGACGCGCCTCAAGGCGCTGAATAAATGCTTTGGCCTCTCCCATGAGAATCCGACGGCTCGAGGAGGAGATTTCGCTTTGCGCGGTCTCGGATCGGAGGCGAAGGCGAGGGTGAGAGGAGGCGTTGAGATGTGCCGTGCTCACGCCGTTCTGTGTTCTTACGACGACGTCCGGAACAATGTAGAGCGTATTGGCCTCGCGCGCGATTGGATAGGGTGACAGGGTTCGCAGCGTGCGGAGTGCCTCGTCGAGAATTGCGGACTTTCCGCCGGCAAGCTTGAGCAACGCCGAACGATTGTCGGCCGCCACCTTGTCAAGATGGCGGGCAACAATGCGCTTGAGCGTTTCGAGCGACGAGGCGTGCATCGTGACGGGATCTATGCGGTCTATTTGCTTCAGGAGGGCTTCAACAGGTCCCGCAGTGCCGATGCCGGGAGGATCCATGCCCTGCAGGACGGCCAGTGCTTCGCGCCATTCGGTTGCCGTTACGTTTTCAACGCCTTCTTCCTTGAGAATGCGTGCATAGCTGCGGGTGAGCGTCTCGAATGGAGATGTAAAGAAGCCTCGATCGTCAAGTTCCTCGACGATGCAGGCGAGCAACAGATGTTGGCGCTGAGTGAGCGGCAGGCAGCCGAGATCGGCGAGCAGGTCGTCTCGGAAGGATTCGGGAGCAGGGATGCGCTCAAAGGGAGCTTCGTCCAAAGGTGCGCCTTGCCAAGTCTCATAGGGTTGATCGACGGGAGTTTCGGCCTGTCCGGCGTCAAACTCGGAATCGTCCTCGTCACGGTCATCCCGATTGTCCTCACGCTCCTTTCCTTGCGTTCCTCCGTCGCCAGGAGCGGGCTGAGAAGGTTCTTCCGCTTCTAACAAAGGATTGGACTCAAGCATGAGATCGATTTCACCCAACAGTTCCTGCGTCGGCATCTGCAGAATGCGCAGCGACTGCTGCTGCTCCTGAGAGAGAACCTGCTGCTGAGAGAGTGTGGCGAGGAGATGAGTTTCCATAAGGATTACATTCGGAAGTTTTCGCCGAGATAGATCTTGCGTACCGCTTGGTCGTTGACGAGTTCAACCGGAGTGCCTGATGCGAGCACCTCGCCTTCGTTGATGATGTAGGCGTGGTCGCAGATTGAGAGCGTTTCACGGACGTTGTGATCGGTGATCAGGACTCCGATGTTGCGTTCCTTGAGGAAGCGCACGATTCGCTGAATCTCGATGACGGCAATAGGGTCGACGCCGGCGAACGGTTCATCGAGCAGAATGAAGCGAGGATTGGCGGCAAGGGCGCGGGCGATTTCCGTGCGGCGGCGCTCGCCGCCCGAAAGCGAAATGGCCTGGTTGGTGCGCAGGTGCTGGATCTGAAGCTCCTCTAGCAGCTGGTTGAGGCGGGCTTCGATCACGTTCTTCGGCAATGGCTTGCCGTCGTCGCCCACTTGGAGTTCGAGAATGGCTCGGATGTTGTCTTCAACGGAGAGTTTGCGGAAGACGCTAGCCTCCTGAGGCAGATAGGAGAGCCCCATGCGCGCACGTTTGTAGATGGGCATGTGCGTGATGTCTTGTCCGTCGAGTTGAATCTTGCCGTCATCGGCAACGACAAGACCGACGACCATGTAGAAGGTTGTCGTCTTGCCTGCGCCGTTTTTGCCGAGCAACCCCACCACTTCACCCGACTTGACGGCGAGGTTGACGCCCTTGACGACATTGCGCGGTCCGTAGTGCTTCTTGAGGCCCGTTGCCTCGAGCGTATGGGTGCGGAGATGATTAACTTGTGCGTTTTCTGTCACGCTGATGTCCTGTTACTGCTGAAGCTTGGTGGAGTTGGAAAGAGATGCGCCCTGACGCTGCGCGTTGGAGTCAGTTTTGGAACGGGGGGCGATGATTGTCGTGACGCGCTTGCCTTCACCGCTGTGGACTTCGGATCGGGCGTTGCGCATGTCGTAGACGATGCGTTCGCCGCTGGTCATGTCTTTCTGCTGGCCGTTTTCACTTCGCGAAAGTTGAGCCTTGCCTTCAAGCGTGATCTTGTCCGTCTCTTCGTCGTAGGTGATGCGGCTTGCATGCGCGTGCACCCACTCTTCGACGCCTTTTGTCTTCGGATCGCGCTGCTGCTTGAATCGGGCTGGGGAGCCTGTGATCGTGGCGCGACGGTAGCCCTTGGGCGTGATCGCAAGGTCAAGACGGGCGCCGGTAAGGTTCATCGAACCCTGGTCGACGACGACGTTGCCGTAGTAAACGGCGGTCTGCTTGACTTCGTCGCCGTTGAACTTGTCGGCATGAACTTCGATGGGCTGGTTTTTGTCTGTGCTCAGGGCCCAGGTCGGCGCGGCGATGACGGCAAGGATGCTGAAAACGATAAACTTCTTCATTTTTGGGGTGCGTTGACGGAATGGTCGGTGGACTGCGCGTTGGGATGGAAGACAGAGACGACGTCGCCTTCTAGTTCGACGGTATGCAGGATGTTGTTGTACTTCATGCCGTTTGAGGCTTCCGTGGTGTCGATGCCGCGGCGCATGTAGACCTTCCTGTCGGTCTCGAACTGATAGGTGTCGAGGTATCCCTTTACGTATTCGGTTGTGAAAAAGAGAACCGGTTCGTCCTCAAAGGGAGCTCGACGCAGCTGCACGTTCCCTTCGAGCTCTATTGTCTCGAGACTGTCGTTGCTCCAGGCACGATTCCCAATAAGGGAGAGCTGCGGCTTCGCGGGATCAAGGGAATGGTAGCTGGCGTCCGTAGCGCGCATGCGTTCGTCTGAAAAGTGCTCCATCGTGCTGGCGGCGAGACGGGCCTTTGCAATGCCTCGTCCGTCAAAGTCGGTCAGCGTGACGCGGCGAGCTGAAAAGTCGGGGCTCGTTTCGCTAGGAATGTATTTCAGTGTTTCGATGCGCGTCTGAATCGAGTAATAGTAGCTTGCGCCGACGAGCAACAACAGCAGAGCAGCGCCGATGATAGCGGTGATGCGTTCGCGGAGGACTAGGCTGCGGTGAATCATTATCTGCCGAGGACGTAGGTGGCGTGCACGAGTGTATCCCATGCGCCCTGGGATTTGAGGATAAGTTCGGACAGCTCTCTGACGGCACCTCGGCCGCCGGGGAAGCGGGACTGCCAGTGAGTATAGTTCAAAACCTCAGGGTTGCCGTCGGCCGGAGTCGTGGAGAGGCCGGAACGCATCAGGAGCGGCAGGTCGGGTACGTCGTCACCCATATAGGCGACCTGCTCGTCGGTGAGCCCGGTCTCTTCAAGAAGAGCCTCGTAGGCAGTGGTCTTGAAGCGCTGGCCCTGCGAGATGCGGGTGATGCCGAGCTCCTTCATGCGTTGTGCAACGATGTCAGAAGTGCGTCCGGTGATGATGGCGATCTCAATGCCGTGCTTTTGCAGCATCTTGATGCCGAGTCCGTCGCGGACGTAAAAGCTCTTGTAGAGCTCTCCGGTGCCCGAGACGTTGATTGTGCCGTCGCTCATCACGCCGTCGATGTCGAGAACGACCATTTTGATGCGGGCCGCACGCTCAGTTACTGTGGTCATGACAACTCTCTCGAAGGATGAATCAAAGAACTTTCGCGGTCATCAGATCGTGCAGGTGCAGGGCGCCGATGAGCCTGTTGTCCTCGTCAACGACGAGCAGCTGATTGCAGTGGAAGGTGTCGAGGAGCTTGACGGCGGAGGCGGCCAGCTCCTGGGCTCGGATGGTCTTCGGATTTCGGATCATCACGTCCTTCATGACGCACGGGCGGATGTCTCCGAGACGCTCAATGAGGCGTCGGAGGTCGCCTTCGGTAAAGATCCCGGTCACGCGGCCTGCATCGTCGACGACGGCAGTCATGCCGATATGCTTCTTCGTGATCTCGCGAACAGCTTCCAGCACTCCGACTTCTTCACGGACGGCGGGAATGTCGGCGCCTGTGCGCATGATGTCCTGAACGTGGATGAGCAGGCGACGGCCTAGAGCACCGCCTGGATGACTGCGTGCGAAGTCTTCCTTGGTGAAGCCCTTGGCGGAGAGCGTCGCAACGGCAAGGGCATCGCCGAGTGCGAGCGTAGCGGTTGTGGAGGTCGTGGGAGCTAGATTGAGCGGGCAAGCCTCGCGCTTGACATGACAGTTCAGATGCACGTCGGCATGCAACGCAAGACTGGAGTTCGGATTTCCCGTGATGGCGATGAGCGTCGCCCCCTCTCGCCTGAGTGTGGGGACGATGGTGAGAAGTTCGTTTGTTTCGCCAGAGTATGAGATGGCGAGCACGACGTCATCGGCCGTGATCATGCCAAGGTCGCCGTGAGCGGCTTCAGCGGCATGCACAAAGTAGGCGGGCGTGCCCGTGGAGGCAAAGGTGGCGGCAAGCTTGCGGCCGATGTGGCCGGACTTTCCCACGCCGGACACGATCAGACGCCCCTTGCAGGAGAGAATGCGCGAAACGGCGTTCGTGAATTCGTTGCCGAGTGTCGAAGCCAGGTGCGTAAGTGCATCGGCCTCCTGGGTCAGAACTTCCTGCCCGAGCTGGAGAGCTGACGCGGCATCGAATGCAAGAGTGTTGCTCATTTGGCGGTCCTTCTTTGCTAAAAAAAGCTGTACAACCGACTAATGATAACCCGTGCTATGGCGCTGAGGGTTGGTAAAAATGACAGTTGGTAAAAATGACAAAACCCCGCCGGAGGAGCGACGGGGCTTGTGAAACCGGAGCGTTGAATGATCAGTGCTGCAGAATCTTGGAGAGGAACTGCTGGGCGCGTTCGGTGTGAGGCGAATTGAAGAATTCCTGGGCGGGGAGGTTTTCGATGATTTCGCCGGCGTCCATGAAGATCACACGGTCGGCCACCTTGCGGGCGAAGCCCATTTCGTGGGTGACGACCATCATGGTCATGCCTTCCTTGGCCAGCTGAACCATCACGTCAAGCACTTCATTGATCATTTCCGGGTCGAGAGCGGACGTCGGTTCGTCAAAGAGCATGCAGATCGGATCCATGGCCAAGGCGCGGGCAATGGCCACGCGCTGCTGCTGGCCGCCGGACATCTGGCCCGGGAACTTATCGGCATGCTTGAGCAGGCCGACGCGGTCGAGGAGCTTTAGACCGCGCTCGGTGGCTTCTTCCCGGCCGCGGCCCAACACCTTCATCTGGGCAAGAACGAGGTTTTCACGAATGGAGAGGTGCGGGAAGAGTTCGAAGTGCTGAAACACCATGCCGACACGGCTGCGCAACTGGGGAAGGTTCGTCTTCGGATCTCCTACCGAGATGCCGTCTACGATGATTTCACCCTTCTGGAAGGGTTCGAGCGCGTTGACGGTCTTGATGAGGGTGGACTTGCCGGAGCCGGACGGTCCGCAGACCACGACGACTTCGCCCTTTTCAACATCAACGGAGCAATCCTTCAGCACCTGAAAGTTGCCGTACCACTTGCTGATGTTCTTGATTTCGATCATTGCCATGATGGGGGATATCCTGTTTAAATTTTTTAGTGAGCCTGAGCCGTTCGCATTCTCGCCTGAAGTCGACGAATCAGCAGGGAGAGGGACAAGGAGACGGCAAGATAACAGACAGCAGCAAAAGAGTACATCAAAACAAGCTGTCCGTCACGCTGGGCGATCTTGGAGACCGATCCCATGAAGTCGTTGCCGCTGATGACGTAGACGAGACTTGTGTCCTGAAAGAGAATGATTGTCTGCGTCAGAAGCACGGGCAACATGTGGCGGATTGCCTGAGGAAGCACGACGTGCCGCATGGTCTGAGCATAGGATAACCCAAGTCCGTATGCGGCCTGGATCTGCCCTTTTTTCACGGACTGGATGCCCGCACGCATGATTTCAGCGAAGTAGGCGGCTTCAAAGAGCACGAATGTGATGATGGCCGTCATTTCGGCGCCGATCTTCACCGGGTGGTCAAGCCCTAGGATGACGCGCAGAACTTCAGGCATCAGAAGGAAGTACCAGAAAAGCACAAGCACCAGGGGCACGGCTCGCATCAGATTGATGTAGAGCTTTGCGGGAGCGGAGAGCCAGCGTTTTTCGGAAATGTGGCAAAGAGCGAGCAGGGTTCCGAGGAAAAGACCGCCGACAGCCGTGATTGCCGTGAGCTGAATCGTGTAGGCGGCGCCGGAAAGAATGTAGCCCCAGCTGTTCGTAATCGAAGTGAAATCCATGACCGACTCCTTTGCTTACTTGGCGGCGATGAAGCCGGGAATCGCACAACGCGATTCCATCCAGGCCATCAGACGGTTGACGCACAGCGCGATGGCGATGTAGAGAACCGTCGCCCAGAGATAGGCGGCGAAGAATTGGAAGGTGGCTTCGCCCATTTCATTGGCGCGCATGGTGAGTTCGGGCAGGCCTATCGTCATGGCTACGGCCGTGTTCTTGATGAGGTTCATCGCTTCACTCGTCAGCGGCGGCAACACGAGACGGAATGCCATGGGCAGGATGATGAAGCGATAGCGCTGGAGGGCCGTAAAACCGAGGGCGCGAGCGGCATTGGGAAGCCCGGACGGGATGGACGTGATGCCGGCTCGCACCTGTTCGGCAATGCGTGATGAGGTGAAGAGGCCCATGCAGAGGAAGGCCGAAAGGAACTGGCTGGTGACGGGATCGGCCTCAATCATCCAGTCCTTGTAGGGCGGAATCAGTTCCGGGATGACAAAGTACCAAATGAAGATCTGGACGATGAGGGGAATGTTGCGGAAGAGCTCAATCCACCCTTCACAGATACCTCGCACCCACTTGTTGTCGACGGTTCGAAGAGTGCCGACGACCGTGCCGAGCGCAAGGGCAAGCATGAAGGAGGCGACGGCGAGACTGATGGTCCAGCCGGCGCCGTAGACGAGATAAAGCCACCAAGGGTCATCACTCAACAGGGAGGTTTCCCAGAGAGTGTTGAGGGTCATGTTCAGTGCCATGGCGGAAGTTCCTCTTATTTTGGGGAATTAAATCTAAAAGGGATCCCCGGGGCATGATTGCTAGCTGATGCCCCGGGGACCGTAAAGGCTTGGATTTAAATGCCGTCGCTGTTCGGGTTGGCGAAGAGTTCCTTCGTAACGCTGTTCATCGGGAAGTTGAGGTTGGCGTTCTTGGGCGGAATCGGAGATTCGAACCACTTCTTGTAGAGCTTGTCGAGCGTGCCATCCTTCATCATGCCGACGATGGTTTTGTCAACAAGAGCCTTGAAGGCGGGGTCGTCCTTGGCGAACATCGGAGCGTAGGGTTCGACGGACAGAGAGGCGTCCACGATCTTGAAGTCCTGAGCATTGGGCAGATTGGAAATCTGTCCTGCGAGTAACACATCGTCGATCACGAAGGCGGCAGCGCGCTTCTTGGCGACGAGCTGCATGGCTTCGGCGAAGTCCTTCGTCATCAGGTAGCGGATCTTGATGCCGTTGTCCTTTTCAAACTGCTTGAGCAACGCGACGGCAGTGGTGCCGGAAGTGACGGCGACATTCTTGTTATGAAGATCCTTGATGGCGTTGATGCCGGAGTCCTTCCAAACAGCGGCAGTGACCTGAACGCCAAAGTAGTTGATGCCGAAACCGGCTTCGCGCTGACGGGCCTTGGAGTTCGTCGTGGAGCCGCATTCAATGTCAACTGTGCCGTTCTGGATGAGCGGAATGCGGTTGGCGCTGGTGACGGCCTGATACTTGATCGTCAGGTTAGGCATGTTGAGTTCCTTCTTTACGGCTTCGCTGACGGCCTTGCAGACCTCAAAGCCGTAGCCTGTGGGCGTGCCGTCGGCCTGAAGGTAGGAGAACGGAACGGAAGCTTCGCGATAGCCGAGCGTCATGGTGCCGGAGTGCTGAATGCGCTTGAGCGTGCCGGTCAGTTCGGCGGCGGAAACGGCGGAGGTGAAAAGCATGCCCGCGCAAAGCAGGCCGGTAAGCGGAAGAGAAAGCTTCATGGTGGAACTCCTGAAGATCAAGTCTGGCAAGGAACCGTGACCAAAACGAACGGTCGCAGGTGTGTTGTTCTTTTCCGTAGCAAGTACCATGCCAGAACTACTAAGGTAAAGAAGTTAGATCATTGAAACGACTGCGGCAGAGTAAATGTTATGGAGGGGTGCCGGGATTCTTCGTGAAGGGTAACTAGGCGAAAGCAAAGAGTGCGCAATGAAGTCATGGCGGCGTGCACCAAAAAAAAGCGCGCACCATTTTGGTGCGCGCTGTGGTGCGAGATGATGGAAAAGTCAATCCGCGGGTCGGAAGGCAGGCTTGCGGCCTTCAAGGAATGCGGCAAGGGCCTCGGCTGCTTCGCTGGAGCGGGCTTGCCGGCGCCAGACGGCTTCCTCTTCCTCGATATGGCTTTCGAGGGCCTTGTTGCGCGGGTGCGTGAGAAGAGCTTTCATGGCTTGCACGGCATTAGGGGGCAGTACTGCGAGCCGTGCGACTTTGGAGGCGACAAGATTGTCGAGCGCTTCGTCATCGGCAATGCCGGTGATGATGCGCATGTCGAGCGCTTCGGCAGCGGTGATCGGCTCGGAGAGCATGAGCTTTTCGGTTGCGCGGGGCAGGCCGGCAGCGGCGGTCATGATGTAGGCGGAACCGAAACGGGCCGTTTGTCCCAGGGCAACGCAGGGCAGGGAGAACAGTGCATGATCGGAGGCGTAGACCAGATCGCAGTAGAGCAACATCGAGAGTGCGTCGCCAACGCAAGGCCCCATCACTTGAGCAACAACAGGCTTGGGGAATGTGCGCAGGGCGGCGAAGAAGTTCGTCATGGCGCGGTCGAGCAGATCCGGCGAAGCGCGCATCTCGTCAAGGTCGGCGCCGGCCGAGAAAATCTGCTCTCCTCCCTGCAGAAGAACGACTCGCACGGCATCGTCAGCGGCGGCCTGAGCGAGGGCCTCCGTCATGGTGTCGAACATTTCGGCGTTGATGCTGTTGCGCTTGTGCGCACGGCTGATGGTCAGACGGAGAATGCCGAATTCGGTGTTGGACAGGATGGCCATTGCTGTGAATTCCATGAAGAAAAGTATTTTAGGCGCGCCATTATAGGTGATCCACAGGAGATGAGAGGCTTTTCACCCACGGGTCGGTGTCTCGGTGGTCGCCTTCGCCGAGTACGTAGCCCATGGCCGTCATCATGCCTTGCATGGCCTCGTTGCCTTTGAGTACGTGACCGATGAAGCGGGTAACGCCGCGTCTGGCAGCGGAGGCTTCAAGGTGGGCCATCAGCACGCGGGCAAGCCCGCGGCGTTGCCATGCGTCCTCGACGACGATGCCGAATTCAGCCTCGTCATGTTCTCCCGTCAGGCGCCAGCGTGCAACTGCATGGATTTCGCCGTTCCGCGCCAGCGCCCAAGCACCCTCACGTGCATAGTCTAGCGAGGTGAGTTCGCAGATGCGCTCGTCGGAGAGGTGGGCGGACGTGTGGAAGCGCAGGTAGAAGGTTTTGTCCGACAAGCGGCCGAGAAAGCGCTTGAGCGGGTGAAAGTCGCCTTGCACGAAGGTTCGCAGCGCGAGTTCCGTGTCGCCGACCGTCACGCTGCGGCCTTCCTCCCAAGGGGGGGCGCAAACCGTGAGGTGAGGGTAGTCGAGTGCTGGCTTGACGGGGGATTCGTTCAGATTTACATCGGCATCGATTGCCGCAGCGCCGCCGTCAGTCCAAACGAGCGGATTGATGGCAAGATCGCGAATGGCCGGAATGCGGGCTGCAAGTACGGAGAGCCTGCAGAGGATCTGAGCAACGAGCGTTCTATCGGCCGGAGCCAGCCCTCGATAGGAGCCCAGGGCACGTGCGATGCGAGTGCGCTCAACGAGGCGGGCGGCCTCGCACAACGTGATCGGTGCAAGTGCGGCCTTCTTGTCCTGGTAGAGCTCGGAACCGATGCCGCCGGCGCCAAACTCGACAACAGGACCAAGCACGTTGTCATAGGCGATGGCGAGGTGCAGTTCCCGCACCGACGAATGCGGCGCCATTTTCTGGACGATTGCACCCTCCATCGGCGTCATCGGAGAGTATTTGTAGAGATTCTTTTTCATGCGTTGCCAAGCGGCAGCAAGGTTGTCGCGATCCTTGATGTCTAACGCTACGCCACCTATGTCGGATTTGTGCCGCAGGCCTGGGGCGATCACCTTTAGGGCTACGGGCCATCCGAGCTCGTCTGCGGCGGCTCCCGCTTCCTCGAGCGTTCGGACTTCGCGAAGCGGCACAGCAGGGATGTCGAAGCAGGCGAGAAGGCGCCCGGTTTCGCTCGGAGACAGCGAATGGCGCCCTTCCAGGCGAGCGCCGTTGACGATGGCTCGAGCTTCTGCGAGCTTGGCGGCATTCAGCTCCACCGACCATTCGGGCGGAATGCTCAGGCGATCTGAGCGTCTGCGGGCTTCGGCTGCAAGATAACCGAAGGCTAGCGCTGCGGCCACTGGGGATTGAATGGCGGATATGGGGGCGTTGGGGACGGAACGAAGTTGTTTGCGCACGCTCAGTGCGATGCGGTCGCTCACCCAGGCAGTTATGACGGGTTTGTAGGAACCGGCGGCCGTTTTGGCGAGAAGCTTGAGCGTGGGGTCGATTGTCGTGACCGGACTCGGGGCCACGACGACGAGTGCGCCGTCAATCATCGGATCCTGAAGGACGATTTGGAGCGTTTTTCTATAGCGTTCTGGTGAAGCGGTGGCTCCGACGTTGATGGGGTTTACCGCAATCTGCTGAGAAGGGTAGGCAGTCTTGAGGTCCTTGATGGTGGAGTTGCTGAGACCGTGGAGATCAATGCCGCAGGCTTGTGCCGCCGAGGCCGTGAGCGAAGCAAAACCCGATCCGTTGGCAATAACGGCGATGCGGTTGCCGCGGGGCAGACGGTTGGTGGCAAAGCCGGAGACGGCCGCCGTGAATTCTTCAAAAGACGGAACGAGCGTTGCGCCTGCGCGCTCGACAAGTGCTGCGAGGGCGCCCTCGCTGCCTGCGTCTGTGCCCATCTTGAAACAGGCGATTCGGTCGGCGGCGTAGCCAGAACCGCTGCCTGCTTTTAGGATGACGACGTGTTTGCGGGCGCATGCAGCTCGGAGTGATGAGTAGAACTCGCGGGGTCTGCGAATGCCTTCGATGTGCAGGGCGATGACGCGCGTGTTTTTGTCGTTCGCGTAGTAGTCGATGAGTTCAGGCATGTCGACATCGATCGCGGCCCCCGTTGAAACGACACCTGAAAACCCGAGTTCGGCGCCTTGTGCATAGTCGAGCAGTGCGGTTCCGATCATGCCGGACTGTGTGATGAGCGCAATGTTGCCTGGGCGCGGCAGATTGGGCCAGTAGCTCGCGTTGACGCCGAGGCCGGGGTTCATGAGCCCCAGTGAGTCGGGGCCGATGAGGCGCAGGCCGTACTGATCGGCCACGAGCTTCAGTTTTTGCAGCCAAGTCACATCGCTTGCGTAGGCGTTTTCGTCCGGGGTGATGAGCGCATAGGCCACGCCACGTTCGCCTGCGTCGATCAATGCCTTGAGAATGCGGTCCGCACGCAGGGAAATCACCGCCAGATCAATGTTGCCGGGCACTTCGTTGATGCTCGAGAAGCAGGGGCGTTCACCGATGTACTTGTACTTCGGATTGATTGCCCATGCATTCTTGAGAAGCTTTGAGCGGGCGACGGCGCGCCAGACGAAGGAACCTCGGCTGGCGGTTCTGTCGCTGGCGCCGATGACGGCGACGTTTTCCGGACAGAGGGCTCGCTTGAGCTTGGGGCGGATGGGATTCAAGATTACCTCCCTGATGATTGAAGTTCCATTGTGCTACGAATCGGCAATTGGAGGCAAAGTCGTTGCCCGATACGCAATTCGGAAGAACGTCATTCCGCAAACGATCCTCGAATGCGTTATCAATAGGAAATGAGGTAATTCCTGGATTGCCGGCTGGGGTCGTCGCATGCTCGATTCCAAACCATGTGCTAAGGTACCTGCAGGAGTGCGGATTCGTCATCGTTGCCATGTTGGTTATCTCTGGTGAAGAGAGCCGCTGTCGGCAGTTCGGAAGCCTCAGCTTGCCGCAGCCTTCAAATTGTCGCCTGGAGAGACGAGCAGGATCGTATTCGGGAAATGTGCGTGCCCAGCCCCTGTGCAAAGATGTTGAAGCTCGGAGAAAAACATGAAGGCATTCTGGAGCGTTGCGTGCTTTGCCGGGCGGTGGAGCCGGACCGTCAAGCGATCCTACTGATGATCTTGGGATCCAGGCAGGAATTTAAACGGGCGCATTTTGCATCGCCTGTCCTATCGCAAAGGGGAAGATATGAAAGTTTACGGGGAACCTACACGAAGCATTCGCTCACTTGACGGCGGCACGGCCGTCGAGATTGTCGATCAGACGCTCCTGCCCTATAGCTTTGAAAAACGGGTGCTAAGCGATTGGAGGGACTGCGTGGAGGCCATCCGCACCATGCGCGTTCGTGGCGCGCCGCTCATCGGCATTGCGGGGGCATGGGCTGTGGCGCTCGCCGTCAAGGAAAATCCTGAAAACGACGCATTGCTAAAGGCGGCAGAAGTCATCGCCAACGCGCGCCCGACGGCAGTGAACCTTTCATGGGCCGTGCGCCGCATGATGAGTACGCTTTTGCCGCGCGATGCCGCTCTTCGCTTTGAGGCCGCCGTCAAGACGGCAGAGGCGATGACGCAGGAGGATGTAATGACCTGCCGCTCCATTGGAGAGGCAGGCATGACCCTCATCTCCGACCTCTACACCAAGCTGCGCCGTCCCGTGAACGTGCTGACGCATTGCAACGCCGGCTGGCTTGCGACCGTTGACTACGGCACCGCTCTCTCGCCGATATACATGGCATTTGAACAGGGAACGCCGTTGCACGTCTGGGTAGATGAAACGCGACCGCGCAACCAGGGTCTGCTGACGGCTTGGGAGCTTGGTCAGCACGGCGTTCCCTATACGCTAGTCGCTGATAATGCAGGCGGACAACTCATGCAACAGGGCGATGTTGATCTTGTGATCGTGGGTGCCGATCGCATCACGCGTCGCGGCGACGTGGCCAATAAAATAGGAACCTATCTCAAGGCGCTTGCAGCTGCAGACAACGATGTGCCTTTCTATGTGGCGGCGCCGTCTTCGACCATCGATTGGACGATCAACGACGGGAAGCGCGAAATAACGATTGAAAACCGCGCCGCTAGCGAGCTTCTCGTTGTCAACGGCATTGCCAGCGACGGCAGTGTGCGTTCCGTACAGATTGCCGCACCCGACGTGGCCGTTGCCAATCCGGCGTTTGACGTTACGCACAACCGCTTTGTAACGGGCATCATTACGGAGCGCGGCATCGTGAAGCCGACGGAACTTGCAACGGTATTTGCTGATTTGTTGCCCAGGGCCTGAAACTATGACGTTAGATACGGAGGCGCTTCGCGCCGAACTTATTGAAGTCGCCCGCGAGATGAATCTGCGCCGACTCAATGTGAACAAGTCGGGGAACGTCTCCGCACGCGCCGACAGGATGGACGGCGTCAAGGGCTTTTTGATTACGCCGACAGGGATGCCTTACGAGACGCTGGCACCCGATGATCTGGTCTGGGCTCCGCTTGTGAATCCGCCGTCGTTGCGTGAAGCGTGCGGCGTGCGGCGTGCGTCGTCCGAGTGGGAGATGCACGCCCGCGTCTATCTGCGCCGGGGTGACGTCAAGGCGGTTGTGCACACGCATTCGTGTCACGCTACGGCGCTTGCTTGCCAGGACATGCCGATTCCGCCATTCCATTACATGGTGGCTGCGGCTGGCGGTCATTCGATCGATGTGGCGCCTTATGCGACATTTGGTACGCCGCAGTTGGCCCGCATTGCGGCAGAGGCGCTTTCTGTCAAGAATGCCTGCCTGCTGTCGCATCATGGCGTGCTGGCTGCCGGCAAGTCGCTTCATGATGCGCTTGCACTTGCGGCAGAGGTTGAGAATTTGGCTCACCAGTACGTTCTTGTCTGTCAGCTTGGCAAGCCGAAGCTCATTTCCTATGAAGAAATGAACGACGTCCTGAGGCGTTTTAGAACTTATGGGCAGCAGTCTGTTCAAGGAGAAGGGCGGTGACAACGAAGGCGCCGGAAAAGTGGCTCAGGGTCGACGGCTCGATCGTGTCCTGCACGGAGAGCGTCAAGGTGCTCAATGAAAACTGGCATGAGGCTCACGACATGCTTCAGGAAATGTTCGAAGATGCCGTACTGCTCGGTTGCGGAAAGGAAGCCTTCAGAGCGGAGTTTCGCCGCCTGATCGATGGGCTCGACTGCGATTACAGAGAACTCCGGCAGCCTGTAGAGGCCGAGAGGAGTTCCAAAGAGGGGATCAAATGAATGCTCGTTCGTGGGGGTGCGTGCTTGCAGCCTGTCTGCTTTTGACAGCCTGTGCTCATCCGCAGCTTATGGATTCCGGCATGACTGAGTCTCAGGTTGAGGCAGAGCTCGGCGAACCTCATGCGACTGTTGAAACGAGTGCTGGTACGCAGCGCTGGGTCTATTCTATGCAGCCTTTTGGTCAAGAGGTCTGGTGGCTGGAGTTTGATGCTGATGGCAGGCTTGTGAAGCGTGAGGAGGTGCTCGACAGAGCGCATATGGCTCTCATCAGGCCGGGCGTGAGTACGGAGCAGGATGTTTGGAATCTGTTTGGCAAGTGCGCGCAGAAGTACACCTTTTCGCTCATTGACCAGACGGCTTGGATGTATCGTTTTCGTGACGACGGGCTTTTTGACATGGCCTGCTGGGTGCAGTTCGACATCCACGGAGTTGTGACCGAGGTGGGATTTACGACTGATCCGTGGAAGGATCGGGACGGCCACTTTTGGGGGTTCTGAGCAATATTGTTGCCGACAGGGTCAATAACCCCTGCCCGACAGAGGTTCCCGCGCCGGATTTCTATGAAGGAGGACCGCATGCAAGATCCGCAACTGGGGGAGAGAATTCAACGTGTTCAGAATGCGGCTTCCGGTCGTTGGCTGGAAATTCTTATCGGTGCCGGCATTCCAGAGACAATGCTTCTGCGCTTGAATCGACCGTGTCCGCTCTGCGGCGGCAGGGACCGCTTTTCATTCTACAAGGATAAGCTGGATGGACATTGGTTCTGTCGTGGCTGTGGTTGCGGTGACGGGCTTGAACTCTTGCGCAAGTGGAGAGGCGAGCGTTTTATGGATGCGCTCGATTATCTTGAGAGAATTTTGGGACTTCCGGAATTTCAGCGCGGGGAAACGAAATCCTTGCGGAGTGTGGAGACGAGGCCAAACGTGGCAGAGGCTAGATGCCGACGAAGACTGGCCAAGATCGAAGCGGTCTGGCAGGAGGCGCAAGCGCTCTCAAAGGTTCCCTCGACCGATCCAGTCAAGCTGTATCTTGCCTCCCGAGGACTTTATGGCAGATCGATCGGGGAGCTTCGCAGTCATCCGTTGCTGGATTACTGGGAAGAACTCGACGATGGCGATAAGTCTCACGAACGCTGGCCGGCGATGCTAGCACTTGTCACTGACGATGATGGGCGGATCGTCACGTTGCATAGAACCTACCTTACGCCTGATGGAGCAAAGGCTCCTGTCGAGTGTCCTAAGAAGCTTTACGCGGGCAGCACCCGCGGAGGCCTCATCAGGCTTGGGGAGCCTGGAGCCGTTCTTGGCATCGCCGAGGGCATTGAAACGGCGCTATCGGCAAGAACGATTTTCAAAATGCCTGTTTGGAGCGCGGTGAGCGTGGGAGGGTTTCAGAACTTCACGAAAGTACCCGGCGGCGTGAAGAAGGTTGTCGTTTTTGGCGACAACGACAGGAGCTTCACCGGTCAGGCTGGGGCGTATGCACTTGCTGCCAGGTTGCGCAGGGAGTATCCCGCACTTGAGATTGAGGTTGAGATTCCAAAAGCAATAGGATGTGATTGGAGCGACGTATGGATGCGTCGCAGATCAGGCGGTCGCCGTCCTGCAAAGAGCGAGTGGACGGAGAAGACTTCCGGTGCTTAGTACTGACCCGAAACAGAAAGGGCCGCTTGAGTGAGCAAGCGGCCCTTTCTGCTAAAAGTGGAATGCTTAGATCAGCGGATTACTGACCGGCAATTTCAAGTTCCTTCTTCGGCTCGTTGCGCAGGCGGATGTGGAGTTCGCGCAGCTGCTTTTCGTCAACCGGAGCCGGAGCGTGCGTCAACAGGCACTGGGCACGTTGCGTCTTCGGGAAGGCGATGACGTCTCTGATGGAGTCTGCTTCGCACATCATCGTAACGATGCGGTCGAGACCGAAGGCGAGGCCGCCGTGCGGAGGCGCGCCGAACTGGAGGGCGTCAAGCAGAAAACCGAACTTCTGACGGGCTTCTTCCGGTCCGATCTTGAGGGCTTCAAAGACCTTTTCCTGAACTTCTTCACGGTGAATGCGGATGGAGCCGCCGCCGATTTCCCAACCGTTGAGAACCATGTCGTAGGCCTTGGCATAGGCATGTTCTGGGTCGGAGACAAGAAGGTCCTCATGGCCGTCGAGCGGACTGGTGAACGGATGGTGACAGGCCACCCAGCGCTGGTCTTCTTCCGAGTATTCGAACATCGGGAAGTTGATGACCCAGAGCGGCTGCCAGCCCGGCGTGAAGAGTGGGATTTGCCGAATTCGGAATGACCGATCTTCAGGCGGAGTGCGCCGAGACTGTCCCAAACGATCTTGGCCTTGTCGGCCCCGAAGAACACGACGTCGCCGTCTTGGGCGCCAGTGCGTTCGATGATCGTGTTGAGCTCTTCGTCGGAAAGATTCTTGACGATCGGGCTCTGGAGACCTTCGCGGCCCTTGGAGAGATCATTGATCTTGATGTAGGCGAGACCCTTGGCGCCGTAAATCTTGACGAATTCGGTATAGGCGTCGATTTCGGAACGCGGCATGGAGGCTGCGCCCGGTACGCGCAGGGCGACAACCTTGCCGTTGTGCAGAGACTTGACGCCGGAGAATACCTTGAACGTGGAATTCTCAACAACGTCGGTCACTTCGACAAGCTTCAGATGAACGCGAAGGTCGGGCTTGTCGGAACCGTACTGAGCCATGGCGTCGTCCCACTTCATGACCGGGAACGGGTTCTTGAGGTCGACGTCGAGGACTTCCTTAAAGACCGTGCGGATGAGTTCTTCCATCAAGGAGCGGATTTCATCCATGTTGAGGAAGGACGTTTCAATATCAACCTGCGTGAATTCAGGCTGGCGGTCGGCTCGAAGATCTTCGTCTCGGAAACACTTGACAATCTGATAGTAACGGTCAAAACCGGCAACCATCAGAAGCTGCTTGAAGAGTTGAGGAGACTGCGGCAAGGCGAAGAAGCAACCGTCCTGAACGCGGGACGGTACGAGATAGTCGCGAGCGCCTTCAGGCGTGGAGCGCGTCAACATCGGCGTTTCGATGTCGATGAAGCCGTTCTTGTCGAGGAACTTACGGAAGGCCATGGCAGCGCGGTAGCGCGTGCGGAGGTTCTTCTGCATGACGCCGCGGCGAAGATCAAGCACGCGGTACGTCAGGCGCGTCGTCTCGGAGAGGTTTTCGTCATCGAGGTGGAACGGAGGCGTGACCGACGGATTGAGGATTTCAAGTTCATGGCAGAGAACTTCAATGCCGCCGGAAACGAGCGTTTCGTTCTTCGTGCCTTCCGGACGGGCGCGCACGACGCCAACGACCTTGAGACAGAATTCGTTGCGGCATTTGTCGGCCGTAGCGAAGACTTCGGGACGGTCCGGGTCGCAAACGACCTGAACAATGCCTTCACGGTCGCGAAGGTCAATGAAGATCACGCCGCCGTGGTCGCGACGACGATGAGCCCAGCCGAAAAGAGTCACGGTCTGACCGATGAAGGATTCATCAACCAGGCCAGAGTATACGGTTCGCATATAAGCTCCGAGAAAAAGACCAACGCGCGATACGATAGCTGTTGGCCACACGATTACAACGACAATGCTATGGCTTTGCAGAGCCGCAATGGTGCAAGCAACGGTGCGGCAGTCGCGCCGTTGCGGAATCAGTCGGTGCCGCCTATCAAAGGACAGAGACGCACGATGATTAAGTTTACTGCCAACGAAAGTTGAAAAACGGGAAAACTCGGCAGTTTGGGGTATTTTATCTAGATCTGCTCATGCGAAAACGCGCAAAGGCCGTTGTCTGGGACTGACAGTCCTGGACATCCGGCCTTGTGTCGTGCGAGCGGACGGGTTCAGCGCGCTGTTTACTTCGAGATGTCGGGCTTGCGGTGGGACGCCGGGAGGGCTTTGTGGCCGCCGTTGAAGTCCGTAGCGGCCCATCCCGTGCCCTTCAGTTCAAAGCCAGGGGCTGAGAGTTCCTTCACCAATGCATCCTTGCCGCACTGAGGACACTTCGTCAGAGGCTTGTCGCTCATCTTCTGAAGAAAATCCTTTTCAAAGCCGCAGTTTGTGCATCGATAAGCGTAGATAGGCATGGTATGAAAGTTAGGAAAGTGAACGTGGAGGAGACAGATTATAAGGAAGGAATGGTCTGCGGAGCTTGAAATACAGGAAAAAAGGCCGCCGCGTTAGAAC
>ERZ791927.841-NODE-841-length-27900-cov-6.216089_pt1 | contig 27900 bp, 26 predicted proteins | sample MGYA00510130_ERZ791927 | MGnify/ENA primary metagenome ERZ791927 (study PRJEB30046, sample SAMN00792055) | human gut metagenome | study: EMG produced TPA metagenomics assembly of the A metagenome-wide association study of gut microbiota in type 2...
GGCATGTTGACGGTTTTCAGATAGACCCTAAAATCTTTAAAAAAGATTTTAATTGCCTGAAGGGCATGAAGTTCATATGAGACTTGTTTTGTGATTTCTTTCCTTATAAATCACAAAACCGGCAGCGCCATTAGGCGATGCCTTCCTGATTAAAATCAAAGATTTTAATCAGGAAATAGTATTACAGATACCGGTCGATCTGTTGGCGCAGCTGCGATAGCTTTTCCTGTAACTTCTGGCGATTCTCCCGAGCATTCAGACGGTTTTCCTGTATCTCGTCATGCCACTGGCGGACATCCTCGTCCATGGCAGCGCGCAGCTGCTGGGGAATGGCACGGAGGCGGTTGATGGCATCCAGCGACTCTGCCGTGTCCAGCAGCAATTCGTCCACCCGGGTGTCGCGCGCTGGATATACCCCTCGGCGGAAGTTGTCCAGCACCACCTCATAACGACGGCAGGCATTGGCAACGGAAGTGTCCCATGAGATGTAGAGTTCCCGCCGGGCATTTTCACCTACCTGCCGCAGTAACTCTCGCTGGGGCAGCAGGCGGCGCAGCGTCGCCGCCATGGAAGCGGCGTTTTCTTCAATGAAAAAGCCGTTGCGCCCGTCGGTAACGTCCTCAGCGGCGCAGCTTCCGGCGATCAGCACGCTGGCAAGGCCGCAGGCCGCCGCCTCACGCACCACAAGACCGTTGGTATCAAACGTGGAGGGAAACAGGAACAGGTCGGCGCGGCAATACCATGCTCGGATAATTTCCCGGTCATAGCAGGGCGGCAGAAAGAATACCTTGTCGCCCAGACACAGTTCCTCGGCATAGGCACGGATGGCCTCTCCATCGGTGCCCTTACCGATGAACACCATGCGGAAGTCCTGCCCCTCGCCTTTCAGCTGCTTCAGCGCGTCCAGAATGATCCGCAGTCCCTTGTACCACATCATGCGTCCCACAAACAGTAACAGCGGCACAACCTCCGGCAGGTCAAGACCTTCGCTTACGGCGCGTATCGTCTCCTCCGGCAGGCGATCGGCTGGAATGTCCACGCCATTGGGCATGACGATGTAGTCTCCCTGATAGCCCAGAGATCGGAGATTTTCTCCTGCGCCGCGGCTGACTGTCCATACCTCATCGCAGGCGGAGATGTTCTCCACCAGCAGCTTGATGGAGGCCTCCTGCAGCCGCTTGCTATGGATGGCATTGGCAATGTCGATGTCGAACTTGGTGTGGTAGGTGAACACCAGCGGCACATGCAGCCGCTGCCGCAGCATCCGGGCGAGGATCGTGGAAGTGACGGGGCAGTGGCTATGGATCAGGTCAATGTGACGCCCCTCAACCTGTGCCATCAGCTCCGGGGACAGGGGCAGACCTGCCCGGTAGCCAACCAGCTTTGTCACATCGATACTGGGATAGCGCAGCACCGGAAAGGGGTAGATGCTGTCGTCGGCGTCGGGATAGTAGGGCGTTACTACGGTGGCGTCGCCAAAGCTGCGCTGGATGATGGAGGCATAGTTGGTGACCGCATTGGCCACGCCGTCAATCACCGGAGGGAAGGAATCGTTAATGAGGCATACGCTGCGTTTTTCAGATGATAAATCAGATGCGGTTGGCAATGTATTTGTATTCAGACTCATATATGTCCACCCCAATCGTTCAATTCGGTTAGACAATTATACCATAAAAATGTGAAATAATCTACGGCTGTTTTCTTCCTGTGCACGGAAAATTTGTAAGTGTTACAATGATGCTACGGATATGGGAGAAAAGAATTTCCCCATGGATTGACCGCGCTCTGTTTTTTTGCTATTCTATTTCTATACGAAAACGGAGGCGGGAAGATGGAAAACGGAGACGCGCTGTATCAGAAATTTATGTCCTCCAAACAGGCGCCTGTACGTTTGGAACTGGCGCTGTCGGGCTTTTTTCAGGCGGACGGCTATACGGATAAACAGCACAGGGACTTTGGAGACTATCTGAGGCTCCGTATCCGGCCGGCGGCGGAGGTGCTGATCCAGAGAGACGCGCTGGATAAATTGCAAGTGCTGGAAGAACTGGGCTGGATGGATGCTTCCGTGATAGAGGATTGTATGGACTATGCCATCCGGAATCAGAAAACACAGGCGTTTATCTGGCTGCTGGAACGGAAAACCCGGAAGTATGGGTTTCATGACCGAAGTTTTGACCTTTGAGGCAGAGGGCGGTTTCCATGGTACAGGACGAAAAGCAAACGGAATTGTGTCTGCGGATTTTGCAGACCTGCCGGGCGGAACTGTGTGATCTGTTTCCCTATCTGGATGCGGCCTTTGGCTGCCTGAGATGGCGGCTTGGAGCCAAACCGGGCTTCTCCGTTGATGGGCAGGCCATGTATTTCCCGGTTCGGGAAACGCTGAAATGCTACAGCCGGGAACCGGCGGCGCTGCGGCGGGGCTATCTGCATATGCTGCTGCACTGCCTGTTCCTGCATCTGTTCAAACCGGCGGGGGAAATGTGGGATATTGCCTGCGATATGGCGGTGGAGCAGATGATCGAGCGGCAGGCGCAGCCCCGGCTGGCGCTGGAAAATGCCGTCAGAAAAGACTGCTTTGACCGCATGGGAAATGAGCCGCTGCCCGCAGAGCGGATTCTGGAGCTGCTGGAAGCGGGGACGTTTCCCTATACCATGGAGGAAATGCGCGCGGCGTTTTCCTTTGACGACCACAGCCGTTGGGACGAGTCAGCAATTGGCGGCCTGCGCAGCCAGTGGGAGCAGATGCTCTTAGACGCGGCAAAAAACAAGGCAGGCAAGGGAAAACGGGGGATGACATCCGGCGCGGCAGCGGAAAGCCCCATGGAAACGGCGGAATCCAAATACGACTACCGGAAGTTCCTGCAGCGCTTCACCTTTCCACGGGAGGAAGTGGAGCTGGACACCGAGAGCTTTGACTACATCTTTTACAATTTCGGCATGGAGCAATACGGTTCCATGCCCCTGATTGAGCCGCTGGAATACAAGGAAGTGCGGCGGCTGGAGGAGCTGGTCATTGCCATCGACACCTCCGGCTCCTGCTCACGGGAAGTGGTAAGCCGCTTTTTAAGCGAGACCTATGCCATCCTTTCCCGGCAGGAAAACTTTTTCCGAAGGATGAAGGTATACTTTATCCAGTGCGACTGCCTGATTCAGGATGTGGCCCTGATCCGGAACCGGGAGGACTGGCTGGCATATGAAAAGAAAATCCGCATCCGTGGGCGGGGCGGCACGGACTTTACGCCGGTGTTCGACTACGTGGAAAAGCAGCGGCAGCAGAAGGAATTAAAGGACTTAAAAGCGCTGCTCTACTTTACCGATGGCGACGGGGCGTACCCCACAACGCCGCCGGACTATGAAACGGCCTTTGTCCTGCTGAAGGAAAGCGGCCATCGGGAGCTGATTCCCGCTTGGGGCAGACTTTTACTGATTTAGGAGAATCCTATGAATATTCAGGAAGCAAAACAGGAGATCATCCATACCCTGCAGGCGTATCTTCGCAAGGATGACGCCGGGGATTATCTGTTTCCGGCGGTACACCAGCGTCCCATTCTGCTGATGGGCCCTCCGGGTATCGGAAAGACGGCCATCATGGAACAGGTCGCCCGGCGCTGCGGCGTGGGACTGGTGGCCTATACCATCACCCACCACACCCGCCAGAGCGCCATCGGCCTGCCCCATATTGAGGAAAAAACCTACGGCGGGCAGGTCATGTCTGTCACGGAATATACCATGAGCGAGATCATCGCTTCCGTTTACGAGACCATGGAGCGTACCGGCTGTCAGGAGGGCATCCTGTTCCTGGACGAGATCAACTGCGTTTCGGAGACGCTGGCGCCCACCATGCTGCAATTTCTGCAGAACAAGACCTTCGGCACGCACCGTGTCCCGGAGGGCTGGGTCATCGTGGCCGCGGGAAATCCGCCGGAGTATAACAAATCGGTACGGGAGTTCGATGTGGTGACGCTGGATCGGGTGCGGCAGATCAACGTAGAAGCAGATTTGGATATCTGGCTGGATTATGCCCGGGAGAAGCAACTCCACGGCGCGGTCATTTCCTATCTGTCCGTGAAGCGGGAGCGGTTCTATGTGGTGAAGCGGACGGAGGATAATCTGTCGTTTGTAACGGCGCGGGGATGGGAAGACCTGTCCCAGATACTGAAAGGCTATGAAGCGCTGCAAGTCCCGGTGACCGAGGCACTGGTATCCCAATTCCTGCACCATGAGGAAACGGCCAGAGATTTTGCCGCCTACTACCGCCTCTACCAGACCTATGGCTCCGATTACGCCATACCGGAGATCCTGAACGGAACACTGGCGGAGGAAGCCTATCAGGAGCGGGTGGCCATGGCGCGGGGCGGCAGTTTTGACGAGCGAATCACGGTGGTGAATCTGGTATTGGACGCACTGGGGGCGGAATTCGCGGCCTATGCCCGGGAAGACGCGGCGGTCGTCCGGCTCCACGAACTGCTGGGGCGGTATAAAAATGGGAATCAGTCCCTGACGGAGTTTATCACCGCCAACCGAAAGAGTCTGGAGATAAAACGCCGGAACGCCTTACTTTCCACGGAAGAAGCCCGGCGGGAGGAATGGGTGCTGCACCGTCTGGGGGAGATGGAGCTGGCAGTAAAGCAGGCGCATATCCGGGATGAAAAAGAGCAGCTTGTGCTTCTGCGCACGCTGTTCGGTCAGGACGTCCAGCGGCGGGAAGATCTGATCCGGCGCATCCAGACGGAGCTTTCCCACGGGTTCCGTTTCGTGGCGGACTGCTTTGGCGAGGGGCAGGAGATGATCCTGCTGGTGTCCGCTCTGACCAGAACGCCCAATGCGCTGACGTACATCGGTCGGCACGGCTGCGAGCCGTATCTTCACTACGCACAGGCGCTCATGTACCGGCAGCAGGAAGCTGCCTTGCAGCAAGCCTGCCGGGAAGTGCTGTAATGAAAAACAGGGGGCTGCCTCTTTAATGGGTGGTCGTAAAACAGTGAATGGAGCGTATCGGTGCAGATACGCTCCATTTCTCGTTCCAAAATGCAGGTACACACCCTTGGCTCTCCCTCCGGGAGAGCTGTCACCGCAGGTGACTGATACTATTTCCTGATTAAAATCTTAATTTTAATCAGGGAGGCATCGCCTGACGCGCGAGGGTTTTGCAACCTTGTTTACCCTCTCCGTCCTCGCTGCGCTCGGCCACCTATCCCAGAGGGAGAGGCAAGGGATAAATTATACAAGAACCGGTGCAGCAGATCATCCACTGTGTCTGTTAACTGTCTAATGCGCCCCGCCAATTAACGAGACAGCCCCCTTTGCATTTTGGGCATTACACCTTCAGAACAAAATGACTTTTATGAAAGTCAAGGAGCCCCTCGCCGCGCATTTTCCCAAGCTCCAGCGACAGCCCGCTGCGCTCGACCCCAAGGTAATCTGCAAGCTGCTGCCGCGAAAAGGGTATGTCAAATTCATATTTCCCCAAACGCTGGGCTTCGGCGGAAAAATAGGACATGAGCTTCGCCCGGGTGGTACGCTGTCCCATGTGCGTGAGCTTTTCGCTGAAACGCAGGTTTTTCCCGGCAAGCTCGCCCAGCAGGTTGCGGATGATCCGGCTGTGATGCGTACAGGCGGAGGGGCAGACGGTCAGAATACGCTTTACGTTCAGAAACATTGCGGTAACGGGGGTTTCGGCTACCACGCTCACATTCAGCCGGGAGCCGGGGGCGCAGGCGAACGCGGCGGCAAAGGTCTGCCCCGGCCCCGCTTTGGAAAGAATATTGCGGTTTCCCCAGATATCCTCCTGTATGACCAGAACGCTTCCCGACAGCACAAGACCAATGGATTCCGCCGTATCTCCGGCGCGCAGCAGGAAAGCATCCTTCGGGAAGTCCTTCCGTTCTGCCTTAAGGCAGGAGAGCATGGCAATAACCTCCTCTTCCGAAACGCCGGAAAAGAGCTGGGAAGACCGGATCACAGATAAATAATCTTTCATAAAACCTCTCTTTTGTTGAAAATTCAACCGACTTGTTGATTCCATTATAGTATAATGCGCATGAAAAGGCAAGCCACCAAAAATAGGAGGATTTTCAATGGACAACAAAATGTTCTGTTTTCAGTGTGAGCAGACGGCGCTCTGTACCGGCTGCACGGGAAAAGCGGGCGTATGCGGCAAGACCGCCGATGTGGCGAAGCTTCAGGACGAGCTGACCGGCGCGCTGGTGGGGCTGGCGCGTGCCGCCGATAACGCCCCGGATGTGAACGGGGATACATGGCGGCTGATGATCGAGGGACTGTTCACCACCGTTACCAATGTGAATTTTAATGAAGAAACCATCCGCGCTCTGATCGACCGGGTTCGTGCAGAAAAGGCGAGACTCGTTCCTGACTGCGCCGTCTGCGCTTCCGCCTGCGGCCGAACCGACGATTACGATATGGAGAAGCTCTGGGGCGCGCAGGAGGATATCCGCAGTCTCAAATCCCTGATTCTCTTTGGCGTGCGCGGCATGGCGGCCTATGCCCATCACGCCATGGTGCTGGGCTATACCGACGAGGAAGTGAACCGCTTTCTGGCAAAGGCGCTGTTTGCCGTGGGCGAGGACTGGGGCATGGACGAGCTGCTGCCCATTGTGATGGAGGTCGGCGAGAAGAATCTCAAGTGTATGGCGCTCCTTGATAAGGCGAACACCGAAAGCTATGGCACACCCGCCCCTGTCACCGTTCCGCTGACCGTGGAGAAGGGGCCGTTCATCGTCATCTCCGGCCATGACCTCCACGACCTGAAGCTGCTGCTGGAGCAGACCGATGGCAAGGGTATCAACATCTACACCCACGGTGAAATGCTCCCTGCCCACGGCTACCCGGAACTGAAAAAGTATGCCCATCTTAAGGGCAATTTCGGCACGGCGTGGCAGAACCAGCAGAAGGAATTTGCGGCGCTTCCCGCGCCGGTGCTGTTTACCACCAACTGCCTGATGCCGCCGCGAGGGAGCTACGCAGACCGCGTGTTCACCACGGCCATGGTATCCTATCCCGAAATTGCCCACATTGGCGAAGATAAGGACTTCACGCCGGTTATTGAGAAGGCTCTGGAGCTGGGCGGCTATTCCGAGGACAGGACGTTCACCGGCATCAACGGCGGTACCACGGTCATGACCGGCTTTGCCCGCGGCGCGGTGCTGGGCGTGGCGGACAATGTGATCGAAGCGGTAAAGACCGGCGCCATCCGGCACTTCTTTCTGGTCGCGGGCTGCGACGGGGCGCGCCCCGGCCGCAACTACTACACGGAGTTCGTCAGGCAGACCCCGGCCGACACCGTGGTGCTGACCCTTGCCTGTGGCAAATACCGTTTCAACGACCTTGACTTAGGCACCATCGGCGGCCTGCCCCGTCTGATGGATGTGGGGCAGTGCAACGATGCCTACAGCGCCATTCAAATTGCCGTTGCCCTTGCCGACGCATTTGGCTGCGGCGTGAACGACCTGCCGCTGTCCATGGTGCTTTCCTGGTATGAGCAGAAGGCGGTGTGCATCCTGCTGACCCTGCTGCATCTTGGCATTCAAAACATCCGCCTCGGCCCCACGCTTCCGGCGTTTGTCTCGCCAAACGTGCTGAACTACCTCGTAGAGAACTTCGGCATTGCCCCCATCACCACGCCGGAGGAAGACCTGAAGCAGCTTCTGAAATAGTATATAAACAGATACTCCTCACTGCCGTAATGGCAGTGAGGAGTTTTTTTACATTTTTGATTTACAGCACATGCACGCCGTCCGGCTCGAAGGTTAGGGCGCAGGTCTCGCCAACCTGATAGATCCGATGATTCTTCGGGTTGTAGTCCGTCAGCTTTACCAGCGTATCGCCAACCATCACATGGTAGTTCTGATACGCGCCCATGAAGCAGCTGAGAACCACGCGGCACTTCAAATTGCCTTCCGGAACAAGCCCGGCAGACTCCGGCCGCAGAACGATGGTGTAATCTTCCCCAACCGCCATGTTCTCGGTGGCGGCTACCCGAACCTGCGTGTCCGCCAGCTGAAGTACGCCGCAGCCATTTTCCAGCGCCACGCACCTGCCCTTCAGGAAGTTTGCCTCGCCGATGAAATCGGCAACGAACTCACTGTTGGGGTGGTAGTAGATTTCCTGAGGGCTGCCGATCTGGGCGACCACGCCCTTGTTCATGATGATGATGGAATCCGACAGCGCCATGGCCTCGCTCTGGTCGTGGGTGACGTAGATGGCGGTGATGCCCGTAGCCTGCTGGATGCGGCGAATCTCCGTGCGCATACTCACCCGGAGCTTTGCGTCCAGATTGGACAGGGGTTCGTCAAACAGCAGCACGCCCGGCTCCAATACCAGCGCCCGTGCCAAGGCGACACGCTGCTGCTGACCGCCGGAAAGCTGGTTGGTCATCCGCGCTTCCATGCCGGACAGCTCCACCAGCTCCAGAATGCGGGTGACCCGCTCCTTGATCTCGTCCTTGGGGACTTTGCGCAGCTTCAGGCCGTAGGCCACATTGTCGAATACGTTGTAGTGGGGCAGCAGAGCGTAGCTCTGGAACACCATGGCTGTGTCCCGCTTGTTGGGGGGCAGGGCGTTGATGGCCTCGTTGCCAAGGTAAATTTCGCCCTCGTCGGGGCTTTCAAAGCCGGCGATCATTCGCAAAGTGGTCGTTTTGCCGCAGCCGGAGGGCCCCAGCAGGGTCACGAAGGAACCGGGCTGGATCTCCAGACAGGTGTCCTTTACCGCGTAAAAGTCCTTGCCGGTCTTGGGGTCTTTATAGATCTTGGAAATGTGATCCAGGCGAACGCCTTTTTTCTCTTTTTCCATAACTCAAGCCTCCTTGATTTTTTTGCTGGTGCCGAAGAACTTCATGGCCAGATTCATCAGCAGCACCGAGCCGTAGGTGATCAGGATCAGGATCGTGGCAAAGGCACAGGCAATGCTGTAGGAGCCTTTTTCGGCAAATTCGTTGATCTGTACGGTGATGAGCAGGAACTGGGGCGTGACCAGCAGGATAATGGCGGAAATTGCCGTGATGCTGCGGACAAACGCGGTGACAAGACCGCTGAGGAAGGAATCCTTGATCAGCGGCAGCGTCACGGTCATGAAGACCCGGAAGCTGTTGGCGCCCATGTCGTAGGCGGATTCCTCAATGGACTTGTCGATCTGGCGCAGGGCGGAAATGCCGCTGCGGGTGCCGGTGGGCAGGCTGCGCACCACGAAGACGATGATAAGAATGGCCGCGCTTCCGTAAAGGCCGCTGAGCAGTCCCGTGTGGAACAGGCCGCCGGAGAAGCCGCGGATGTAGCCGACGCCCAGAACCGTACCGGGAACCGCCATGGCCAGCATGGAGACCGCCTCGATAAAGCCCTTGGCCTTGAACTTTTTCTTGACCACCAGATAGGAGATGATCATGGACAGCAGCGCCGTGATGGGCGCGGAGATCAGCGACAGGACGAAGGAGTCCTTGAACGCCTTCAAGCCCTTATACTTGGTGAAGACCTGAGTGAACCACTTGAAGGTCAGCGGGCTGAACTTGTAGCCCCATGTGGGGAACAGCGCGCCGATGGGGACGCACAGGTACATCATGACCACGAAGATCGCCGCCAGAGAGCAAAGCACTGTCAGCGGAACGGTCACCGACTTATCGGAGATGAGCATTCTTGCCCGGGACGCCTTGCCCGTCAGGGTCGCGGCGGTTTTGGCCTCCAGATAGTATTTCTGGACGGCGAACATCAGCAGCGTAATGCTCAGCAGCACCACAGCCATCGCCGCAGCGCCCTCTTTGTCATACGCGCCGGTGATCTGCAAATAAATGGTCGTCGCCAGCGTATCGTAGGAGCCGCCGATGATCATGGGGTTGGCAAAGTCGGCGATGGACTCGATGAAGGTCACCAGAAACGCGTTGCCAAGTCCCGGAAGCATCAGCGGGAACGTGACGGTCGCGAACACCTTCCACCGGGAAGCGCCCATATCCCGGGCGGCCTCCTCCAGAGAGGGGTCGATATTTTTCAGCAGACCCTTGAGCATCATGTAGCACACCGGGAAGAATGTCAGCGTCTGGACGATGGCGATGCCCCAGAAGCCATATACGTTGTTATCGTATATTTTCAGCAGGAACCGGGTGATCAGTCCCGCCTTGCCGAACAGCATGATCATGGACAATGACAGCACAAAGGGCGGCGAAACGACGGGCAGCATGGACACCACCTTGAACAGCCCGCCGGAGAATTTGCCCAGTTTTACGTAGACCTCCACGTAGGCAAACAGCAGACCAAGCAGCGTGGAAAGAATGCCCACCAGAAAGCCGACCTTCAGGGTATTGGCAATGGATGTACGGAAATTCGCCATGGCCAGAACCCGCTTGAAAATACCCAGGGTCAGGCCGTTTTTGCTGTAAAAACTATCCACAAGCAGGATCGCCAGAGGGTAGAGAATAAACAAAGTCAGAAAAGCGATCAGAACCACAATGGTCGTGACCATGATGGGATCTGCCAGCAGCTTTCTGCGATCCAGGGACGCGCTTTGTCTTTTTGTCTTAACTTCTGTCATAAGCAGTTCTCCTTTCAGGGAAATGGGAACGTAGCGCCGGAGAGAAATCTGGGAGCCGGCAAAGTGCCGCTGCTCTGGCGCTTTGGCAGCTTCCAGATACGATTAAGGAGGATGGCGGATCGCGCCATCCTCCTTGGGAATTCCTAATCTTACTTACTCAGTCTTGAAACGGTCGTCGCCGCCGCCCAGAGCGTTCATGACCTCTTCAACATAGGTCTTGATGTTGTTCTTGGCGTCCTCGAAGTCGTAATCCATCACGTTCTCGGGGTCCAGACCGAACTCGGCGGCCTGTTCAGGCTGCTTGGCGTTGTCGATCACCAGGAACTGGTAGGAGCCGTTCTTGGCGGCCAGCTCAACGCACTCGGGGGACAGAGCGTACTCGACCCACAGCTTGGCAGCGTTGGGGTGCTTCGCGCCCTTGAAGATGGCGGTAGCGCCGATCTCGAAGGAGGTGCCGCTGGAGGGGATGATCAGCTGGACGTTCTCATAGCCGTTGTCCACAATCTGGGTAATGCCGTCATGCAGGAAGCCGATGCCGATGACGCACTCACCGGTGCCGACGTTCTTGGAGGGGCCGGAGCCGGACTTGGTGTAAACCTGAATGTTCTTGTCCAGATCGACCAGGTACTGGATGCCTTCGTCATGGCCGTACTTCTGGATCATGGTGTTGATGACCAGCTTGGCGGTACCGGCGGTGTTGTAGTTGGACAGCCAGATCAGGTCCTTGTATTCGGGCTTCAGCAGATCCTGCCAGTCGGCGGGCGCTTCCAGATTCATACGCTCCAGCTCATCCTTGTTGACCATGAAGCCCAGAATGCCCTTGTAAATGCCGTACCAGTAGCCATCGGGATCGCGGTACTGGCTGCCCAGCAGGTGGGAAGCGTTCTCAGCTTCGTAGGCTTCCAGCAGGCCCTCAGCAGCGACGACGTTGTAGGGGTCGGTGGTGCCGCCGAACCAGGCGTCAGCGGAAGGATTGCCGTTTTCTTCCTCGATCTTGGCCTGAACCTCACCGGTGGACAGGCGCTGATACTGAACCTTGATGTCGTACAGCTCTTCAAAGTGAGCGCAGGCAGCTGCCAGATAGTCTTCCTCGCAGGAGCCGTAGACGACCAGCTCGCCCTCGGCCTTGGCTGCGTCGATCAGGGACTGCTCGGGAGCAGTGGTCTCCGCTGCCGGAGCCGTGGTATTGGCGGCCGCGGGAGCCGGAGCAGGCTCGGTAGCAGGGGCAGATGTATTGCCGCCGCAGGCTGCCAGAGAAGCAACCATCAAAACGGCCATCAGAACTGCAAGAATCTTTTTCATCGTTTATGTTTCCTCCATTTGTTGATTTTGCTGAGAAAGTTCGCTTATTTGAAGCGCACTTCGTTCAGAATGCTGACATTATACACCGGAGATTTCGTCTTGTCAATAGGCGTGATAAGTTATTTTTCACGGCTTTTGGGGCGTCCGGCTGAAAACGCTGACGCGGCAAAAGCAGATTTCCACTGTTCTGTTCCGGGATGTTTTCCTGCCATTTTTTATCAGAATGTGTCCGGCATCAAAAAAACAACGTGGATTGCCCGGATTCCACAGGAAGGGAGAGCATGAAGTCATTGATCCTCTCTGTGGCCGCTTATGTGCTGATACTTTGCTGATATTCTTCAAAAAAACAGTTTTGCCGCACTGTTGTCTCGTTCATTGTAGTAGAGATACTCGTCAAAGCGGCAGTTGCGGTCGGAGGCCGTATAGATGATTCTTGCGTTTCATACTATTTCCTGAAATGCTTATCGACTTAACACAGCACGCTACAAGATGTAGCGACAGCTCTGGTCAAGCGCAGGAATATCTGATTGCCCGTCATGCGGCGGTTGAAACGGAAACAGTACTCGTCCAGATATGCCTGGAGCTTGGTGCACCTTCCGTGATATGTTCCCTGAAGGAATGCTTTCAGATTACTGATTGCCTTGTGTACCCAATGCAGATCATCTGTTTCGTATGCAATTCAATGTATCATCAGGTCTCGTCCGATTACTCAGTGCGGCCAGCCCAGGCCTTGATCTCAGCGATTTCATCAGCAGACGCTCCAATGGCGGTGCCAACTGTCACTTCACCGTTAGTAATGGCTGCCTTTGCGTCATCGATCACCTTCTGTACATCAGCGGGAACTACATCGCTGTAGTTGCCGTCCGTGCAGAGATCCACACCGCCTTCGGCAATACCCAGGGCTTCCTGGCCCATTTCAAGTTCACCTGCAGCAAAAAGGCGGATGGCACGTTCAACTGCCACATCTACACACTTGAGAGCAGAAGTCAGAACGTGCTCAGCCCACTCGGGGTTGCTTTCAGCGTACAGAGCCTCCCGGTCAACATCTACGCCGATTGAGTAGATACCTGCCTCAGCAGCGCCTTCATAGGCACCTTGCTGGGAAGGTCCAGAGGCAGGGAACACCACATCAGCACCCATGCCGGCCTGAGTCAGGGTCAGTTCCTTTGCCTTGGCAGAATCGTACCAGTCGCCAGTGAAAGAAATTGCAACCGTACCTGCGCTGTTGACAGACTTGGCGCCCTCTACATAACCCCACATGAAGTCACAGATATTAGCATTCTCCATGCCGCCCACAAAGCCAATGACACCGCTTTCGGACATGCTCATAGCAACGATACCTGCAAGATAGGACACCTCATTCTGCAGGAAGTTCACACAGTAAATATTATTTGCATCATAAGTGGTGAAATCAAAAGTGGTATCGAACAGGCAGAAAACCGTCTCAGGATACTCAGGACCGACTGAGCGGAAGATATCCGACATTGTACCGGTGGAGATGATCATATCATACCCCTCGTCTGCTGTATCCATGAGGGAGGCCTCCATTTTTGCCACATCATTCGTACCGTCGTCCTCGACGATCTCGATCTGCAGCCCACACTCGGCTTCCAGTTTTTCCATTGCAGCGCAGGCCATATCTACCGTGCCGCTGTCACCACGGGGACCGGGAAAAACTGCCGCAACGCGCAGATTGCTCATATCGTTGGGATCGGCTGCTTCATCGTCGGGGTTGTCATCGCTTTTTTCGACTTTTTCGCCGGCGCTGCTGCTAGCAGGGCTACTGCTATCATTTTGGGAATTACTGCTGCCGCCGCAGCCTGCAAACAGCGCAAGAATCAGCGAGAGAGATAGCAGAATATTCCTTTGGCTTTTAATCCCTCTCCTATTTCTCAGGAGCTCCTGGATACTTTTCCCTTTGATGCCGTACGTTATCTGCTGGTAAATGAAACAGAAGCTTATGAGATAACCCATCACACAGCACCTGAGAAAGTTGCTGAATCTCTTTTGGAGAAATATCCTTCTATACGGCTGGTCATGACTCTTGGCGGTGATGGTGCATATTATGCCGATAGAGAGCAGGTCATCCGCCAGGATGCATTTCCCGTGGAAGCTGTCGACACCACTGGTGCGGGCGATACGTTTACTGGAATCTTTTTGGGACTTATCGGCCAGGGTTGGGACTGTGGCAAGGCCCTGTGCTTTGGATGTGCCGCAGCGGCGATCGCAGTAACCAGATCCGGTGCTGCAGCGGCGATCCCGTCTATGGAACAGATAGAAGATTTCCTTTCCCAGAGATACGTCTGTATATGATATCTCTATAAACTGTTACAAAATAAAGCTATCAAGTTAAACTAGCTGCTTTGTTCGGTCTGCCGAAGAATCCCTGTTTGTGTCAAACCAAAAAGAGATTGAGTTACAATTGAATAGGTGTTATTTTATGAACCAGGTCACTCCAGGGAAAGATAACACCTTTTTCATTTTTTCTTGGCTGTTTGCCTTAGTTCTTGGTGAAACAATAGAAACTGTTTTCAAAAGCAACCGGAGTTTGCATGTTCAATTTGCGATGAGGACGTTGACTGTTATAAAAAGTCAAATACGTATCAATCGTACATTTCAATTCTGCTTCCCGGTACCGATTGCGTTTTCCTTCCCGTTTCTTTCCTTTGTCCCCGATATAATCTGGATTCCTTTTTTTGAGCGACTTTTGTATCAACAACATATTTCCCTTGATTTCCCTATGTGCTATTCTTTATCTGAAAGTTACTACATTTTTGATGCAAGTATGGGGTGAGCGCTATGATTAAACGAGATTTCTATTTGAATCAAATCATTCGCCACATGCACAATGGTGATATCAAGGTCATTACAGGTATCCGGCGGTGTGGGAAATCTGTTCTGCTGTTTGAATTGTTTCGTGACTATCTTTTGTCAAATGGTGTTTTGGAAGATCAGATCATAGCGATTGCTTTGGATCAGCGAAGATACTATAAGTTTCGCAATCCCATTACTCTGTGCAAATATGTGGAGGCTATTGTCACCGCCGCAAGGGACAGGCAGTTCTATCTGTTCATTGACGAGGTGCAGTTTACCACCAAGGTCAATGATACGGAAAACGACAATATTGAGATTACAATTTACGATATGCTCAACGAGCTGAAAGCCTACAAAAACCTGGATGTCTATGTCACTGGCAGCAATTCCAAAATGCTTTCCAGTGACATTGCCACGGAATTTCGCGGACGGGCTATGCAGATCCATGTGCATCCTTTTTCCTTCAGCGAGTTCTATGCCTATGTGGGCGGCGATGAGCGGAAAGCGTTGGAGCAGTTCATGCTCTACGGCGGCATGCCCCGGCTTCTGCAAATGACGCAGGAACAGGACAAAAAAGATTACCTGACCAATCTGTACAAGGAGCTGTACTTGAAGGACATTGTGGAGCGCAATGGTATCGAGCGGGAAGGTATTCTAAACAGCATCCTGGACTTCCTGGCTTCACAGGTTGGCTCTCTGACCAACCCGACCAATGTTGCAAATTCCATCGGCAGCATGCGCCACGAGAAGGTCAACTCTTAGCTGGTTTCTTCCTATATTACCCATACGGTGGACGCATTCCTGCTGCGTGTGGCCCAGCGGTATGATGTAAAAGGCAAGTTCTATTTTAACTACCCCAACAAGTATTACTACACAGACATTGGCCTGCGCAATGCCCGCCTGAATTACCGGCAGTACGATCCCGGTCATATTATGGAAAACATTATCTACAATGATCTGATCCGCCGGGGATACAATGTGGATGTAGGCGTTGTGGTTGACCGGAGAAACGGAGGCTATGTCCAGAAGGAAATCGATTTTGTTGTAAATAAAGGGGACCGCAGGCTGTATATTCAGTCTGCCTTCCAGATGGACAGCCAGCAGAAGGAATCCGCTGAACTGGATTCCCTGAAGCTGACCGGTGACTTCTTCAAAAAAATAATCGTACGGATGGATATTTCCCATAATTTCTATGACGAAAATGGGATTTTCCATTGTAATTTGATCGACTTTCTGCTGGAGCGGGTGAATTTATTCTGAATCTCAGAATAGGAAAAGAGTAAATTCCTTGAAATCCCAACATTTTGAAAAAGTCCCTTGGGGTTTATTGGGGGTTTACGCCTTTTGTGAACCCAACGAGAATACCCGAAAGAAAAACTCCTCACCGCCCAATGGTAGTGAGGAGTTTCTTTTATCCTTATGCCCTGATTTCCTGTCCGTTCTTAGAGGTAAAATTGCCCCCATTTGTGAACCAGTATACCTGGCTGTTCAGCAAATGGGGTGCAGTTGCACTTTTCTATTCCAGAACGCTTGCAACTGACCCTGTAAGAAAGCAGGAGCGGAAAAATGGCCCAATCAGTTAGCGTTAGCTAACTGATAATCGAACACAGAAGCTGGCCCCCTGAGACGGCAGAACATCTGCGGCAGCCTTTGCAGGCGCCGGGGTGCTGCCCTGCTTTCGGGCGTTCTTTTGTAGGGGGCTGGAAACGTCAACGAAAACGTACACCAGCCCCCCTCCCCACCATAGACTACCTCCCCATTTCTACCCCAGCACACGTCCCACAACCTGGAAAGCCGCCTGGGCAGAGACCACCTTCGGGCCGTATTTCCGGTTGTAGGAGATCATCACCGGCTGCATATAGGTGGTGCCGTAGCTGTCGGAAAAGGCCTCCCGGTATGCTTCCTCCGGCTCCTGCTCGTCATACACCTTGATGTAGCCCCTCGCCGTCGTAGATGAACACCCCTACCTCCCCCGGATTTACCCGGTCGCAGCGTTTTACCCAGATGATCTGCCCGTCATGGTAAACAGGCTCCATGCTGTCGCCGGATACCCGGACGCTGAAATCTGCCCCCTGGGGAACCGACGTCACCGGGAAGCTCACCCTTTCAAAGCTGCCTTCATCCAGAAATGCGCCTGTACCGGCAGACACAGACAGATTGCTCACCGGCATATCAACAAATTGAAGGATCCGGCTTTTCCCCGTCTCAGGCTTGTACCGCCCGGAGGCGATCAGATCCTTTTTGTACTCTGCAACCTTTTGTCACACGCTGGCTCACAGTTTATGATAGCTGTGAGCCAGTCCCACGGAAAGGAGAATGTGTATGGCATCCATCGAACCAAGATATAATAGAGCCGGTCAGCTGATGCACTATCGGCTGATCGTCTCTGGCGGTCTAAACTGGGAGGGAAAACAGATCAAGCGCACCACCACATGGAAACCACCCCGTCCGAACATGAGCAAGAAACAAATGGAACGGGAAGCGATGGCCGCGGCCTTCAAATTTGAAGAGGCAATCCAGGCAGGTTATGATATCGACAAAGTGAAACGCTTCTGCGATTATGCAGACTATGTGCTGGATTTGAAGGAGCGCAACGGTCTCGCGCCAACCACGATCGAGCGGTATCGGGCGATGCTCCCGAGAATCAACGATGCCATCGGGCACTTGAAACTGACCCAGATTCGTCCACAGCACCTGAACGATTTTTACAAAACGCTGTCCGAGAATGGTGTCCGGAATCTGGGTGCCATCGCTGTGGCGAAGAAGGTGTTGAAGAAAAAAGTGGAGGCACTGGGTCAGCCAAAGCATGTTATCGCAAAAGAATCCGGCATTGCCCACACCACCCTAAATGGCAAGGCCGTGAAGCTGGAAACGGCACAGGGTATTGCGGATGCACTGGGATACTCGGTGTCAGAAATGTTTACGGTATCCGACCGGAAGAAGCCCCTGTCCAACAAAACCATTCTGGAACATCACCGCCTGATCTCCATGATTCTGGCGCAGGCGGATAAGGAAATGCTTGTCCCGTACAATCCCGCCGCGAAAGCCTCGCCGCCCAAAGTGCCGAAGCATGAGGCGGACTACTTCCAGCCGGAGGAGATTGCCGACATTGTCAAAGCACTGGAAAAGGCTCCTGTCAAGTGGAAAGCAATGTCCTACATTCTCATCGATACTGGCTGCCGCCGTGGAGAATTGATGGGACTGCAATGGAACTGCGTTGACCTGGACAAAGGCATTATGATGATCCGGCAGGCGCTTCTGTACACAAAGGAAAAGGGCACTTATGTCGGACCACCCAAGACCGGTCAGCCCCGGGCTATCTGCCTGTCCCCGGAAACCATCGCTGTTCTGAAAGAATACCGTACCGATCAGCTTCGGCAGAAAATCCGTCATGCAGACATCTGGCAGGATACAGGATTTCTGTTCACCAAGGACGACGGCACGCCTATGCACCCGGACAGCATCACCGACTGGCTGAACAAATTCAGCGAAGAAAACGATCTGCCTCACATTCACCTGCACGCCTTCAGACATACCGCAGCTTCCATGATGATTGCCAACGGTGTGGATCTTGTGAACGCAGCCGCTGAGCTTGGACATGCTACCGCTTCCACAACATTGAATATCTACGCCCACCAGGTGGCAAGGGCGCGCGCAGAAGCCAGCGGCATCCGCGCCGGCGCTTTTGCAGTTTTAAGGCAGGCATGACAATCGCCCACACGAGATTTTACAAGTCTCGTGTGGGCGAATTTTTCTGTTTTCCGATTGGTGCGCCGGAAATGGGTGTAGTGAAACACGCCACCCTTCCGTCAGCGTATCTCCTTACCCAGACCATGGCATTGCACACTTTTCGCTGATCGCTGAAGCCGAAATTGAATAAGAAACAATCTGAGAATCCCTCAAATGTTATTTTTCGCTTTCTGTAAAATTTCTTGTCAGCGTTTACAAAACGCGTTGCCTGCCCGAAGGAGCAGATCTGGGGTTTGGGGGATTCCCCAACAAGCAAAAATCCGGCTGGGTAGCACCCAGACACTGCTCGCCACTATCATACGATAAGGATAATACATCGCGGAGGCAAGCAGATTCTTTGCCTTTCCGAACGCCTCTTCCAGCATCTGCGCAAAGTTGGGAGAATCGATCTTCCAATGCTTCTTATACCAGGCGACAGCTTCCCATTTGTACCGTTCCCCCTGGTCTACGGCATCAAAATGTTCTTTAACATGTTATACTGAACTCCAATTAAAATCTTTAGAAAAGATTTTAATTGCCCGAAGGGCAAGGAGTTCATATGAGACTTGTTTTGTGATTTCTTTCCTTATAAATCACAAAACTGGCAGCGCCATTAGGCGATGCCTTCCTGATTAAAACCAAAGATTTTAATCAGGAAATAGTATTAGAAGCACACGAGAAGCATCGAAGGGTGACGAATATGAAAAGAGGCTGCAGAAATTCTGCAGCCTCTGTGCTATGTGGGTTACTTATCTTCCGCTCTAGCCATTGCCAGCTGGAAGTCCTTGGCGTCAGTGAAAATTTCCTGCTTGTAGGGATTCTTCTTCTGTTCCTTGGAGCGCTTGATAATCAGCGCCAGAGCCAGCACATTGATGGCCAGCGAAGCAATGGAAATCACGCCCTGGGGAACAGGATTTACCAGGGCCGGACGGATAGCGGCATCCATGAAGCCGTCAGCATACAGTACCGGGAGGGTAGTGAAGATGCTCCTATCCTGGAACAGGGGGAACACCTGAGCGAACATACACCACAGAGCCAGGGTATTTGCCCGGTTCTGGATCCAGCCGCCCTTATTCCACAGGGCATTAGCAACAGTGGGAGCCAGCAGCAGCGCCAGACCGCAATACCATGTGTGGGTAGGCAGGTTCAGATAGGTGTACTGGAAGTTCCACACATCATAGGCCAGGATATACAGCCAGATCATATCGGGCCACAGCATATCTTTCTTATCTTTGGAAGCGTAGATACCCCACCAGCCGGTCATGCAGAAGATGTTGATGATACCGGCAGCGCCGTTGAGCCAGTTCCACCAGCCACCATAGAGCCAGACATTTTCGCTGGACAGCCACCAGCCGTCGGGAGAAAGGGCACCCTTGATGCCGGATTCGAAGTCGCTGACCACAGCAATCAGAATATTGGCGGCCACGATCAGGAAGGGGAACACCTTGAACCAATCCGTTTTGCCGATGGACCACTTGTATTTCAGCATCATAAAGCCGATGCAGCCCAATGTCGCGGCATAGAGCTTGAAATAATGGAACCAGCTGTTCATGTAGACATAGGTGGGATTATTCAGCGCCCACTGGGCACCCATAGCAGCGCCTACATAAATGGAGATAAAGTAAATAGTCAGACCTGCGGGCAGAACCAGGAAGCAGGCAATGCCGCCCCATTTTGTCCGGCGTGCAAATTCATTGGCGAGAATCAGACCCACAAATACCATCAGCCAGCCAAGAAGCTGGAAACCGGCGGTTTCGCCATAAATCTGGAATAACATAAGATAACCTCCTTATATAACTTCTACTTCTTTGATGTTTAGTTCGTTTCCCTTCAAAAGCCAGGTCTTCTCACTGCCACAATATGGGCAGATGCGACCGTGCTGCACAGTGGGGTATTCCTGCTTGCAGCCGTCACACCAGGTAATTGCCGGCAGGATTTCCACCTTCATTGCGCAGCCTGTGAGCATAGGCTTCTTTTTGATGGCCCATTCCCAGCAATCGGTGAGATAGTGAGGGATCACCGTGGATACCTCACCAATCTCAATGGTTACGCTCTGGATCTGGGTCACATCATTTTCTTTGGCGACTTCTTCCAAAGAGTCGATAATATGAAACACAACACCCAGTTCGTGCATCTACTGCTCCTTTTTCTTGGAGAACTTGATCTTCAGGGCCTGCTTTGCACCGTTTCCCAGAACATAAGGCAACTTCTTCTCGCTGGGGATCATGTTGGAACACTCGGGGCGCTCACGATGGAGCTTAATGGCACCGAATTCACACTTGGTGGTGCAGACACCGCAGCCGATGCACTTGTTGGGGTCAACGACGGATGCGCCGCAGCCCAGGCATCTTGCCGTTTCTGCCTTGACCTGCTCTTCCGTGAAGGGGAGCTTTGCATCCCGGAAGGACTTCTTGTGGTCAACATCCTTACGGGTGCCGGGGATCTGACGGGAGGCGTTGTCGTACTGCTCTACCTTGATGTTGTCCTTATCCAGGGCGATGAATTCACGGCGGTTACGGCCGATAGTCAGACTGGAATGGGGCTGCACGAACCGGTGGATGGAGATAGCACCCTCACGGCCGGCAGCGATGGCATCGATGGCAAACTTGGGGCCGGTGTACACATCGCCGCCAACGAAGATATCGGGTTCCGCGGTCTGATAGGTAAGGCTGTCTGCAACTGCACCATTTCCGCGGCCCAGTTCCACCTTGGAGCCCTTCAGCAGATCACCCCACAGAATGCTCTGACCGATGGACAGGAATACCCGGTCGCAGGGAACGGTCTTGGTGTCATTTTCATCATATGCAGGTGCAAACTTGCCGTCTTTATCCCATACGCTGACGCAGCGCTTGAAGACGATGCCGGTTACACGGCCGTTTTCAGTGAGAATTTCCTTGGGGCCCCAGCCGCAGTCGATTGTCACATCCTCTTCCAGAGCTTCTGCGATTTCTTCTTCGGAGGCGGGCATCTTGTCCCGAGGCTCCAGGCAGAACATAGCTACAGACTCTGCGCCGCAGCGCTGGGCGGTTCTTGCCACGTCGATGGCCACATTGCCGCCGCCAACAACCACAGCCTTGCCGGCTACAGGATAGCTTTCGTCAGCGCCGACAGTGCGAAGGAAGTCCACGGCGGTCATGACACCTTCTGCATCCTCACCGGGGATACCCGCTTTGCGTCCGCCCTGGCAGCCGATGGCAATGTAGAATGCCTTGTAACCCTGTGCACGCAGTTCGTCCAGCGTCACATCCTTGCCCACTTCAATGCCGCACTTGATCTCCACGCCCATGGCCTTGATGATGTCGATTTCGGCATCGATCACATCTTTCTCCAGCTTGAAGCTGGGGATGCCGTAGCGGAGCATACCGCCGGGCTTTTCGTTCTTTTCGAAAATCACGGGGGAGTAACCCTTTTCAGCCAGATAGAAAGCACAGCTTAATCCTGCAGGGCCTGCGCCGATGATAGCGACCTTCTCAGAGAAGGAGCCGTTGAGGGAAGGAACCACCTTTTTGGGGATATAGCGGGTTTCTGCGTCCAGATCCTGCTGGGCAATGAACTTCTTGACCTCGTCAATGGCGATAGCCTGGTCGATGGAGCCTCTGGTACAGGCGTCCTCACAGCGGCGGTTGCAGATGCGGCCGCAGATAGCGGGCAGGGGATTATCTTTCTTGATCAGCGCCAGGGCTTCGGTGTAGCGGCCCTGAGCGGCCATCTTCAGGTAACCCTGGACGGCAATGTGTGCAGGACATGCAGTCTTGCAGGGAGCGGTACCGGTATCGTAGCAGTTGATGCGGTTGTTGTCCCTATAGTTTTCATCCCACATATGGGGGCCCCATTTCATCTCGCTGGGCAGGGGATGCTTGGGATACTCTACCTGCTTGCCGTCCTTGGTGCACAGTTTCTGACCCAGCTTCACAGCACCGGCAGGGCAGACCTCCACGCACTTGCCGCAGGCAACGCAGTCGCCCTTTTCCACCCGTGCCACATAGGCGCTTCTGGACAGGTTGGGGGTGTTGAACAGCTGGGAGGTACGCAGAGCATAGCAGACATTGATGTTGCAGTTGCAGATGGCGAAGATTTTGTCTGCACCGTCAATGTTGGTGATCTGATGGACGAAGCCGTTTTCCTCGCCCTTGCGGAAGATTTCCAGAGCCTCTTCCTTGGTGATGTAGCGGCCACCCTTACCGGTTTCCACCACGTAATCAGCCATGTCGCCTACGGCAACACACCAGCCTTCGGGGTCATCGGCACAGCCTTCATCGAAGGTCAGACGGGATTTGCGGCAGGAGCAGGGAGATGCGGCGTACTTGCCCTCATACTTGTCCAGCCAGTGGGAGATATGTTCCACCGAAATGGACTGGTTCTCGGTTTCGATGGCCTTTTCCACAGGGATCACGTGCATGCCGATGCCGGCGCCTCCGGGAGGTACCATGGGGGTGACCTTCTCCAGAGGCAGACGACTCATCCGCTCGAAGAAACGACCCATTTCGGGATATTTCTTCAGGATGGTGTCATTCATGTTGGTAAATTCCGCACTGCCGGGAACGAACATGGGCAGGACCCACTGCTTGGTGCGGGTGGGATTCTCCCAGTTGTACTCCAGAATGCCCATAAAGGACATATCGCCCAGAATCTTTTCCAGTTCTTCCTCGCTCTTGCCGGTGAGTTTTACCATGTCGGCCATGGTCTTGGGCTTTCTCACACCCATCTTCAGAGCCACCTCTGCCTGCTCGTCGGTTAAGAGAGTAGCAAGACCCCAGTACTCGGGATCGTACTTGTTGAGCTTTTGAAATCCCAGCTTTACGGGGATCCGGTTGGTGATCATTTTGCCTAAGTCTAAAATGATCTGCCTGGGATTTTCTTCTTTATCTACCCACTCGGGATAGAAACCTGCCAGATAATCTGCCATTTCTCATACTCCTTTCCAATTCTTTACTTCTTCTTTCAGCCAATCAGCAACAGCCTCGATTCCCTCGCCGGTTTTGGCACTGATGGGGAAGATGACCGCTTTGGGATTGCGCATACGGATGTACTCAGTACATTTTTCAAAGTCAAAATCAAAGTAGGGGGCTACATCGATTTTGTTGATAAGGACCACATCACAGACCTGGAACATGAGCGGGTACTTGAGGGGCTTATCGTGACCCTCCGGTACGGAGAGGATTGCCATGTTTTTCACTGCGCCGGTGTCAAACTCCGCGGGGCAAACCAAATTACCCACATTTTCCAAAACCACCAGGTCGGCTTCACCGGCATCCAGACCGTCCAGACCCTGGCGGGTCATAGCCGCATCCAGGTGGCACATGCCGCCGGTGTGGAGCTGGATGGCCTTGGCGCCGGTGGCGGCGATAGTGACAGCATCCACATCCGAGTCAATGTCCGCCTCCATCACACCGATCTTCAGGTCCTCTTTCAAAAGCTCAATCAGCCGGGTCAGGGTGGTGGTTTTGCCGCTTCCGGGAGAAGACATCAGGTTCAGAAGATAGATTCCCTTCTGCTTCAGTTCTTCCCGAAGTTTCTCTGCCTGGGCATCGTTGTTTGCGAATACACTTTGCTTAACTTCCAAAATTCTTACCTTTTCCAAAAGCATCGCTCCTTTCTGGTCATACCAGCATAGCGGCATTTTTCTAGTGATTATAGTTTAAGTTTATTTGGGATAACTGTCAACTATCAACTGGAAATTCTATGTTTTATAGAAAAATCTCAGGTTGAAATTCGACAGTTTGCATGATAAAATAAATTCGTGGTATGTGGTATAACCAAGATATTTGCAGGAGGATGCCATATGAATTTTGAACAGCTTTACGCGCCCAGTTTAAAAGAACTGTTTGTACAGAAATTGCAGGGGATGATTTTGTCCGGAGAACTGCCTATGGGAGAAAAACTACCCTCAGAGCGGGAACTTTGCCAGCAGATGGGTGTCTCCCGTGCCGTTGTCAACGGCGGCATTACAGAACTGGCTCGTCAGGGCTTTTTGGAAGTGCGTCCCCGTCAGGGCGCCTATGTTGCCGACTATCGCCGTGATGGAAACATGGAGACCCTTATGGCCATTATGGACTACAATGGCGGGATGCTCGGCAAAGAGGAGATCCGCTCCATTCTGGAAGTCCGCTGGGGCTTGGAGCAGATGACCCTGCATCGGGTCATTGACAACGCCAGCGATGAACAATTGGAGATGCTTGGAACATTTGTTGATCGACTGGATGAAAATCCCACACCTGCCCAGGCTGCGGAGATCGCCTTCCGGTTTCACCATGAAATGACCCTCATGGGCGGCAACCACATCCTGCCCTTGATTTATACCTCCTTCAAAGTACCATGTATATCCCTTTGGATCCGCTTCTGCAAGAAATACGGTGTCGCAGCACTTCACAGCAATGTGGAGGAGCTCTACCGGCATCTGCTCAATCGGGATAAAGAAGGCGCAAGACGCTGGAGTAATGTATATTTAGCAGAGGCCATTAATGGTACTCAGCAGATCTATGAAGCATAAAAAGTAATCAATCATATGTGTCAGCCGGGCCAAACGGCTGGAAACACGTGAGATGCGCACGAGAAAATGAAACAACACCGGTCAGACAGAAATTGCCTGGACCGGTGCTGTTTTTCTTAAGGCAGCACCGCACAATTCGGCAAGAAGTCTCAGGCAGGATTTTTGTTCCAATTCAAAGTTCCGAAAATGGAGGAATACTGTATGTATTTCCCATTTTCGGAACTGCGGAAGTGGAGCAAAAAGACGGCTGAGACTCGCAGACGCAATTGTGCGGTGTTGCCTTAAATTACAAGCCGGAATATGTACCGAATACGCTCTGTAAATCCGGTATAGGAGAGCAGAAGCAGCAGAGTAATTCCCGGATACAACGCCTTTGCTGAGATAACAGCCCTTGCAGCCATGCGGTCAAAACCTCCGTAGTTACCGACAATGAATTCCGTAACACCACAGTGAACAATGTGATGCTCTACAGCCTCTGTAAGCGCTGAAAAGATTTCCTCGGAAATTTCCCTGTGGCCAATAAAGAAGCAGCTTTTCATATTGCACCTCAATATTTGGTAATACCAAATTTTAATTATTATGTTTGGTATTACCAAATATATCAAGACCCCTACGGCATATAAGGATGCCATAAGGGTGGTGAGCAGTATGAAACCGAGAAAGCTGGAGCTAGGCGATCGTAACATCATCGGCAAGCGTGTTACCGAGGCGCGGCTGGCACAGGGAATGAAACAGGTGGAACTGCTTGCCAAATTGCAGCTTGCCGGGATTGATATCAGCGTACCCGCGCTGTCTTTACTGGAAGGTCAGAAACGCCCGGTATCAGATATTGAGCTGAATGCCCTGGCAGACATCCTGAATGTATCCGTTGACTGGCTGCTGGGTAGAGAATGAAAAAACGCCGTCGATGCGAGTTGCGCTCACACCGACGGCGATGTTTATTTTATGCCCTGTTTTTCCTTGAAAAAAGCAAGAAATCCGGAAAGCAAAACACCGGGAAAAAGTTTAAAATTCCCGGTTTTCTGAAAAAGCATTTTTCGGAACTATCCCCGCGGCTATCCCCCACGGCATTTTCGGCCGCTCCATTTTACGTTAAAAAGTTAGAAAAGCACCGGATTTCTTGTAGAAATCCGGTGTTTTTATGGTGCGAGTGGCGATACAGAACTTTTTGAAAAACATAGTAATATTAATGGTTTCTGGCTTTCGGACAACAAAATTTCTTGCTTGTAACTTCATATTCAGTCCTCAAATTCAAGGCGATTGTTGAAAAACAGTCGCCTTTTTCTATACCCAAGTGAACCCCATCAAAGATGTTGAGATTAGGGTGGAAAAACCGCTGTTTTATCCGCTGTGGTTTGCGTTCCAAAGCGAGCATGAGTGTTTTCCTATGTGGTAGTCTGCGGAGGCATACAGGCGGAGAAACCACCCAAAATCAACACTTTTTATCTTCACAGAAAGGAGGTGTCGGAGATGGCAGTTTTTCGCATTGAAAAGACCAGAGATTACACGGTCATGTCAAACCATCATCTACGGGATATGTCCCTGTCGCTGAAAGCAAAGGGACTTCTATCCCTCATGCTGTCCCTGCCAGAGAACTGGGACTACACCATGAAGGGGCTTGCCCGTATCTGCAAGGACGGCATCGACAGTATCAGCGGCGGCATCCGAGAGTTGGAGGAACACGGCTATCTGATCCGTGAGCGCGTGAGAGGCGCAAACGGTCAGCTTGGTTCGATCGAGTACACCATTCTGGAGCAGCCTAAAGAGCTAACACCTGCACAGGAAAAACCTATACGGGAAAATCCCGTACAGGTAAATCCAACATTGGTCACGCCTGTTCAGGAAGAACCCGCCCAATTAAATAAAGAAGAATCAAGTAACTATCCATCAAGAACTGATTTATCAAGTACGGAACTATCAAATCCTATCCGATCAAATCCCCCTACCCCCGTAGGGGCAAGGATGGGAACGGATCGGATGGGAGCCAGAGAATGTTATCGTGAAGTGATTTTGGACAACATCGAGTACAGCTATCTGGTGCAGGACAGCCATATCGACCGTGAGCAGCTTGACGAAATCGTTGACCTGATCGTGGATACCGTATGTTCTGCCCGCAAAGTCATCCGCATTGCCGGAGACGATTATCCTGCGGAGGTGGTAAAGTCCCGGTTTATGAAGCTGGACAGCTCCCATGTTCAGTATGTTATGGACTGCATGAAGGACAACACCACCTATGTCCGCAATATCAAGAAATATCTTCTGGCGGCGCTGTATAACGCCCCGACCACCATCAACAGCTACTATTCTTCCCTGGTGCAGCACGATATGTACGGGGACGGGCAAAGGGGGCGAGGCTAAATGCAGGAGGAAGTAACGCGGGGCGCCGTGACACTCATTGTTGACGGAGCCAAGCTAAGTGAGCAGGTCTTTGAAAAGGCCGTCAAAAAGTTCCTGGAGGAAATCCAGAAAAGCCAGAAGCCAAAAATCTACCGCGGCAGGCAGAGCCTTAAACAGCTTGCCAGCCAGAACGCCGGTCTTGCCAATATCGAGATCAGTGACAAGAATATCAAGGCTTTCTCCCGTGTGGCGAAGAAATACCATGTGGATTTTGCCTTGAAGAAAGACACCACCGCAGAGCAGCCCCGTTACCTGGTCTTTTTCAAAAGCCGGGACGCGGATGCCATCACAGCGGCATTTCAGGAGTTTGCCAGCCGGAAAATGAGCCGTGAGGAAAAGCCCTCCATCCGGGAACGGCTGACCCAGGCGAAGGAACAGGCGGCGGAGAAAACGGAACACCGCACCATTGACCGGGAGAAAGTAAAGGTCAAAGATCGGAGCGTGCAGAGATGAACATGAAAAAACTGTTTTTGCTGAATCTCCCGTATCTTCTGTTCGTGTATCCCTTCGATAAGCTGGCACAGGCTTTCCGGCTTGCGCCCGGTGCTGACCTTTCCGGCAAGCTGCTCTCCATTGGGGACGGCTTCACGGCAGCCATTTCCTCCCCGTGGCTCAGTTTCCATCCCACGGAC
>ERZ791927.842-NODE-842-length-27865-cov-6.902625_pt1 | contig 27865 bp, 19 predicted proteins | sample MGYA00510130_ERZ791927 | MGnify/ENA primary metagenome ERZ791927 (study PRJEB30046, sample SAMN00792055) | human gut metagenome | study: EMG produced TPA metagenomics assembly of the A metagenome-wide association study of gut microbiota in type 2...
ACACGGTTTTTCGCCGTGTTATGTAGAGGACTGCTGTTTTGCAAAACAAAAAGACTCGCACTCAATCCCGATGCGTAGTTGCATCGGTGATTATGTAAGTGCGAGTCTGAAACTCAAAAGAGAAATATGTGTGTTCAATTGTCGGTTGCTTTCTTTACTTGCAGTATAACATACCGGAAAAATTTTGTCAAGTTTTTCACTTTCGCAGTGTATATTCCGGCGCTCTTGCGGGAATACTGTTTTCTTTGTCTTCTGCGGGGCAGATTTTAATCCGTGAAAAACTTAACGCCGCCGAAATCTACGATGGCGTTTGGTATTACTTCGTGCAATAGATTTTGATGGCTTCGGAAACAAATTCCGCGGTACCTTCGCCGCATTTGTCGATGTTGTTTTTGAACCGCCTGTCGCCTACGTACATCTGACCGAGACCTGCTAAGATTTCGTCTGTGCAGTGATAAAAATATTCGGTAATATAGTTCTGCAACTTCTTCACAAGTCTTTGCGCGGTATCGCTGTCGACACTCTCTCCGCAATTCTTGCAATCCGCGAACTCAGCGAAGATTCCATTCATACCGCCGAGCGCATCGTTCCATTGTTCTTTGGAGTATTCGGCAGTCTTTGTCTGACTTTCCTTGTAGGCATCGGTGTCGCCCCAACGCTGTTTTGCCTCGTTCTCGTACTGCTGACGGGCGGTTTCATATTCGCTGTTGTCAAAAGCACTCATTGTGATCCCTCCTTTTTCCGCTTGTTCCAGAGCTGCAATCAGCCGTTCCAACCGTTCTTTCTTGATGGTCAGTAACCGTTTCTGCTCGGCAAGTGCTTTTTGCTTATCGTAGTTCGGCGAGGCAAGAATCTCCCCGATGCTTTTCAGCGAAAAATCCAACTCACGATAAAACAATATCTCCTGCATCCGTTCCAGAGATGCTTCGTCGTAAAAACGGTAGCCGTTTTGCTCGTCCACAAAACTCGGCTTGAGTAATCCGATCTCGTCGTAGTAATGCAGAGTGCGCACGCTGACGCCGGTAAGCACGGCAAATTCTTTGATGTGTAATTTCATATCTTCACCTCACGAATTGAAGTATACACTATAACGCTGCGTCAGAGTCAACCCTATTTTACACGATTTTTTGCAAAAGGTAAAGGGCGCGGTGTTTTACCACGCCCACGGCAGAGAAGAATTACATTTCCTCTTCCGTTTCCGTGCGGCTCATAACTTCAACCATAATCTGCACTGCCAAGCTGAACCCATCGGCAAAGGCCTGACGGGTCGTGATGTCACTTAGCTCCTTTTGGCAGTCGGTGAATTTATTAAATATTTCTTTCTGCCGGTTATTCAGATTTTTAGTAAGGCTTTCCTCATTTCGGCAGAGCAGTTTTAGAATTTTTTCTTCCCTTGAGCCGTGCTTTATATACCGCTCGTACGGAGCGATGTTTCCGTAATACAGATCTTCAAGTGTTGTCATGCTTATCCCACCTCACATAGGAAGAGGGCGACACGCTATCGGTCATACCCGACACCGTGTCGCCCTCACTTTTCATTTTCTCTGCCGCAATCAGCGCATGTTTTACAAGCAACATATCAAGCCAAGTCCGCTCGTCGTATTCAGCCGGACGCCCGTTCATAAGATAGTCCGCCGTCGCCGCACTCATCACATCATATTTTTCGCCTCTGTAAATTTCTTCTACAGTCATTCGTGCCATATCAGCACCTCCTTTGCAGTACACAACAGTACCACAGAAAGGCGCAGAAGTCCAGAGAGAACGCAGTGAAATCTTTGAATTCATATCGCTTGTGTTATGTATTTTTCAATACTACCCAGTGCTTTTTCGCAATCAATAATGTTTGTTCTAAGCAATCTGTGTAAATCTTGATCAATAGGAACATCTTTACCCTTAATTCTTATTTTTTCATCCCCAAATTTAACATGTCCTAATCGATTACGGTAAGCATTCACACCGCTAATATAGTATTCCTTAAAATTTCCGTGAGCGTATTCTGCAGGTAGTGAATACTCTTTCACCAATATATCTAGCACAATATTCAGTAAATCCAAACGATCAGAAACGCTCAAAAAATACTCATCATCATTTGCACACAAAAACACTTGTTCCTGCCCATTGAAATGTGCAATAGATGTTTTTGTACGATCAACTTTATTTACAAATAGTTTCTGGAGAGTTTTTTCTATGGATGAGCGTTGCTCACCATTAAACTTATCCCAACAAATCTTTAATATCTCCTTAATACGGACTTCAAAATCGCTAGTGTTATCTAAAACAAATCCACGCAAATTGATTAGGTTTTCAGACCTGCATACAATCTTATCAATTATTTTTTCAAGTTTACTGTTGAATTCCTCAATTTTTCTATTGGCATAGAAAACGCCATCAATCGGCGGATTTACCGTTTGAACAGATCCCAACAAGGAATCGTATTTAGATGAATAAAACAGGATATCGGTAAACACCTCTGCCTCTCTAATCTCTTGTATTAGTGAATCTCCTGTGCGAGTAGAGTTTAAATCATAATCCATTAGGATTAAATCAAATGCATTGCCTTTTAACAATTCGATATCAAAATCAGCGTTTCTCTTTCGTATAATGTCGGATTCCAGACAATGTTTAACGATATGTAGTTCTGCTTTCGTTTTTGCCCCTTTAAACCAACCACTCTCATCTTCAAACCATAAAATTCGAAATTTATAGTTCATTTTCTTATACTCACCTCGATTTCAAAGCCTTCTTCGTATGCCTCATTAATTTTTGCATCTCCACCCATTTCTTCGGCAAGTTCCTTAATTTGATTAAGCCCTATACCAAAGCCTTTTTGCATTGAATTCAAAGAAATACCATACTCAAACAATGAGTTTACATCTATATTTGGATTTAATCCAATGCCATTGTCACGAAAAGAAATATAAACAAAACTCGTGTCCTCTCTTAATGCAATGGTAAGATTATTCGCTCTTGCTTTAATTGAATTGCTCGCAATGTTATCTAAAATAATACCAATAGAGATAGGGTTGAAGACACACTCAAACGGTTTATCAGAATCTTGCAATTTATAACTTAGACCAGGAATTACCATGCTGGTTTTTATATATTGAGCAATAAATTCATACAAACTTTCGGGGGCTGTTTGTTTCAAACTTTGATTACCATTTATGGCCATTTCAGATATTTTATTCGCTTTTTTATTAGCTTTTTCGACTTCCGATAAATACTCAATCAAAATTTCCTTTTGCGGAAAATTTATTCCATCAAGGATTTCTTTGATATTGTCAATATAAACACGTGTTGTTTCAGTGTTCGTATATATTGAATGCATGCCATTGATAAGATTTTGAGAAGTATTATTTACTTGCCCTTGTAAAAAGAATACTTGTTTTTTTCGAGCATTCTTTTCTACAGTGGTTCTTCGTAATTCCTCCGCTTGTTGCGCTGCCTTTTTTTCCAAATCTAAGTTTTGGTCTAATACTTCTTTGGTTCTTTTTTTAACGCTCTTGGCCAAGCTAATAATGGCATCATTTTGAGTCCTTTGTGCTACCTTTTCCAACCTGTCAATAGAAGCTACCAAACTAGAATCGTTATTGGAATTTGAATTGCCATTTAAGAGTTTTGGATTGTAGTCAATAGAAATTATATCACTTCTTTTGCTAATATCTGCAAATTCGCTAATAATTCGTTCCGGCATTTCTAATGGCATTATTACATGATTATCCGGATCATTTTTTAGCGGTTCGCCCCAACTAATAATATTAACTACATAACGCTCTAATACTTTCAAGACTTTTTCTAAAAAGAAACCAGATAGCATATTAACAGCAGATGTTACAATAAATCCATTGGCTCTACTACTTGTTTCGATAAAATCATCATTATCACCCACAATAGTAATTCTTCCCATTATTTCACGGGTACCTAAGTTTCTATTATAGCCTTGTGCCTTTCGTTGGTTTATATTAAAAAAATCCTCGCCTGGTTCTCCATAAGGATTTATTCTAAATCCGTTTTTATAAATAAATACTGAACCGTAATTGACCGGTTGCACGCCACCCATAAGCCTAGTAAAACTAAGTTTTGCGCCTTTGTTCATGTAAAACAAAATTGAATGAATATTATGAAGCAAACGATACTCTCGATTTTTTTCAGTAAATTTAAATATAAATTCACCACGGTCATGTAGTTCTGTAGTAATTGTACTTCCATCGGCAGAGACATTAACAGAAATGGACGTTGTCTTAATATTTAATTTTTCAAAAACATCATTCACAACTGGTCCATTAACGATGTTACGTTCCCAACCATCCTTTTTGTTTGCAGAATTAATAATTTTTTGGTCCTCTTCAATCATCTCTGGAACATCAAATTCTATTGAAAAAGGATCATCATTGTCTTCCACTTCGGGACTTATCAATTTCATTAGCGATTTTTTTAATTTTAGTATTAACGATCTATCCCATTCTTCTCTCAAATTTGTTATTTTTAGTTCCGTTCCCGTAGTTAAAAATAAAGATGTCGTGTTTTTTTGATAATACTGAACCGGAATGTTTATAAATTCTTGAGTGTCATCATACTCAAAGTTGTCCCAATTGATCTCTACACAATGATCGTTCGCATCGGATTGAGAACGAGTAGTAATAGTTAAATAAGCTCCAAGTCTATCGCAAGAAAAGCGTCCTACGCCTTTCGCACCAGCAACATTACGCTTTATTTTTTCACGAAAATCGTCATTTTGGTTTCTCTTTTTTTTCTCGGAATATGCGACAAATAACCATTTATTGATGATGTCGCTATAATTCATTCCTATTCCATCGTCGCTTATTGATATAGATGGTTTGTTCGTATTCAAATTATTGAACGATATAATGACTTTGTGAGCACCTGCATCATAGGAATTCTTTACTAATTCAAAAATTGCTATAAATTTGTCACTAATTAAATCTCGTCCAATTATATTTTTTAATCCTGAACTAACACGAAAAGAAAGCTGCTTATGTTGATCTTTATTCATCATTGTTTATAACCTCCATTAATGCTATGCCAATTTGTTCGGCAAATAATGGCGGAACTGCATTTCCCACCTGAGTATACCTCGGTACTTCTACTTTTCTCCGCTTTCCACCAGATGTGTACTTCCCTTTGAATTGATACCAGTCTGGAAAACTTTGAATTCTTGCATGTTCTCTTACTGTTAAAATTCTCGGCTCACAATAGTGAACTAATTCATCTGGTATAGATGTAATTGTTGGAGCAGGAAGATTTGCATCTAACACCGTCACCCCTCTGCGCTTCAATCCACTTACGACATCATCAGACGGGGTTATTCTTTTACCTCTAGGAGCCTTTTCTAATAATTCTTTATGTAGATTAACGATCTCTGTTGTATGATTTACAAAACGGTGACTATCTACAGCTTGTCCTAATAAAATCTTGTTATTTTCACGCATTAAGTTTTGATATGCTGAATTTGCCGCACCATATACACCAGCCTTAAAACTTGCTGTGTCAGGAGATTGCACACAACCAGATTTTTTTTCAAGATCTTGTATGGCTGATGAAACACTTATAGGGGCGTTTAACCCTCTGGATTTTAAAAAGCTTGCTCGATTTCTATAAAGTACATTAAATACCAACTTAGGATCGTGTGTTTTCATTGCCACTAATATAAAACGTTTTCTGGTTTGTGGCACGCCAAATTCACTCATATTAATAATTCGAAATTCAGTTTTGTATCCCAATCGTTTTAAAGCGTTTATTACATAATTTGAATATTTTTTCTTGCTTTCTGATGTAAAATCAAGAGTAAAACCATGTACATTCTCAAATATTAATGCCTCAGGGTCTACTAATTTTATGAATTTGACATAAGATTTTACTAGCTCATTTCGCTGATCGTTAAAATTGCGTTTGCCAGCCATGGAAAAGCCTTGACACGGAGGTCCGCCCGCCACTAATTTTATAGTGCCTTTTAAAGATAGCAGTTCATTCCTATATTTTTTCATTAATACATTGATATCATAATTTTTCCTAGGCAGCCAATCAGGCCAGTCAAAGTGTTTATGCATGGTTATTAAATTATGCTCTAATGTGGAAAATGCATCTATATTTTTCTCTATTGCAAACACGCCTTCAAAACCTGCTTTACACAAGCCTAAAGACAAACCACCACACCCAGCAAATATATCAATGTATTTGATGTTTTTCATATAGGTAACTCCTTGTCGGACATAATATTTATAGAGGTGATTTAATGTTATACGAAGCAAGGTTTGTTAAATTTCAACAAAATATGTCTTTAAAACATACAATTCAAATTTGTAATAATCTTAACTCAATCGACATTAAACCTATTTTTTTTACAGTTAAACAGAGGATAAAGTGTAATTTATCAGACATTGAAAATGTATTCATTTCTGGCAAACTCCCTCAATTTATTGATGGTTCTATTTCGAAATCCTGCAATGGAGTTTGGCAATGCATAGTTTTGCAATCAGATTCAATGTGCCTAGTTGTATATACTGCTGGTCATCAAAGTCCGTTGTATATGTCGATTGTGACAACTTTAACATCATTGCCTTCCGTTAACAGTTCTTTTAACGATTAAATTTCTAATAAATGAGCTATATTTCTTTATGAACCGAAGCAATTTATGCCTCTCTCAGGCTTTTATAAATTTCATCCGTAAAGATACCGAGTACCTGTCGCTTGATCTCATCGTTGCTGAGCAGGAGCGAGAAGAAATCCTGGTTCTGCTCCAAGCCCTCAATCAATGCATCGTCAATGTCATCAAAATATGAAAATTCAAAATCTTTAACAGTATTGTTCCGTGCGCTGGTTTTCAGCTTGTCGGACTTCAGCAGAATATCCCGAATCTGCAGCATAGCTTTGACCGCCACATCGTTATCATAGGCTTTCCCTGTGCGGCTGTTGATCTCCGCAATGATCTGGGAAAGCCGTTCTTCTTTTGCTTCGGTCAGACTAAAGCTCTCGGCTGTCGGCAGCTTTACCACAGGCTGTGCAACAAGGTTTGGAATCGTATGCTCCTCCGCCTTTTTCTGAACAAAATTGGTAGCCTTGATTTTACCGTCCAGATTATATCCGCCGCCCGGATGCTTGATATTGATGTAAGCCAGCAAATAAGTGATGAAGTTATATTTCTTATGCAGGTCGGTATCCTCGAAACAGGACACCTGTAGCAGGAACTCATAAAACCGGACGAAATGGCGCATCATGGACACGATTTCATGCTGCTTGATAAGCTCGTACTGTTCGATCCTATTTTTTGCCCGTTTGAAGTAGAAAGTCAGCTTCTGCTTATTCTTGGAGGAAATATTCCCCTTGTAGAGCAGTTCGTTGGCCTTTTCGATATCATCAGGGTCAAGAACGGTGTACGCATCGATCTGTGCCTCCAAATCGTAAATCGCCGTCGGCGTTACAGAAGTAGAAAGCAAGGTGGTCGTATAATACGGTGCGAACGCTGCTTTGATGTCTTCATATGTATTCACAAAGTCCAGCACGAAGGTTTTCTTCTCAAACGGCGGGCAGATACGGTTCAGTCTGGAAAGCGTCTGAACAGCGGAAACGCCCTTCAGCTTCTTGAGGACATACATGGCACAGAGCTTTGGCTGGTCGAACCCGGTCTGATACTTGTTGGCAACCAACAGCACCTGGTATTCGTCCTTGTCAAATACCTTTGTCAGCCGATCTTCCGGGAAGCCGTTCATGGAAGCCTCAGAGTACTCGGTGTTATCGTCCGGGAGCTTTACCTTGCCGGAGAAAGCGACCAATGCCTTGATATCGGTGTAGCCTTTTTTCTGAGTGTAATTCTCAAACGCCTGACGGTATTTGACCGCACCCTGTCGGGAAGCGGTAATGACCATTGCTTTTGCCATACCGCCGAGTTCCGGCATAACCGTGGTGCGGAAATGCTCCACAATGATCTCCACACGCTGTGCAATGTTTGTCTCGTGCAGTTCCACAAAACGGGCAATTTGTCTTTTCGCATCAGCGGTCTTGCAGCGGGGATCTTCTTCGATTTCCTTGTTCAGCTGATAGAAGGTGTCGTAAGTGGTGTAGTTCTGGAGCACATCCAGAATAAAGCCTTCCTCGATGGCCTGCTTCATGGAGTAGATATGGAACGCCTCACGCTGTCCCTTGGTGTTCAGCCGACCGAACAACTGAATCGTTGTAGGCTTGGGTGTGGCGGTGAACGCAAACATGGAAACATTGGCTTGTTTGCCGTTGCGGCGAATCTCATCCGTAATCATATCCTCGACATCGCTGATTTCCTGATCGCCGGAGCCCAGCGACATGGTGACTGCCGCCATATCCTTACCGGCTGTGGAAGAATGTGCCTCATCGATGATAACGGCGAACCGCTTGCCTTTCAGTCCAGCAACACTGTCCACGATGTACGGAAATTTCTGAATCGTCGTCGCAATGATCTTTGTGTTGCCGTTCAGGGCAATCGCAAGGTCGGCGGAGTTACATTTATCATCCATCACACGGATAAGTCCAGCTTTATGCTCCATGCCCATAATGGCCTTCTGAAGCTGACGGTCAACTACGACTCGGTCGGTGATAATCACGACATTGTCAAAGATAATTTTATTATCTGCATCGTGCAGTGAAGTCAGACGGTGCGCAAGCCATGCGATGGAGTTCGTTTTGCCGGAGCCTGCACTGTGTTGAATCAGATAATTCTGCGTTGTGCCGTTGTCACGGACATCACCCAGCAGCTTGCGAATCACATCGAGCTGATGATACCGAGGAAATATGACATTCTCGGACTTTTTCGTTTTTCCTGTCAGCTCGTCTTTGCTTTCCTTGGTTTCGATAAAGATGAACTTACTGATGAGGTCAAGGACGGTATCCTTTGTCAGAATATCCTCCCACATATAGGAGACGCTGTACTTGTCTTTGAAGGTAGGATTGCCCGCACCGGCATTGACACCTTCACCGTTTCCCATGTTGAACGGCAGGAAGAAGGTGGCGTTGCCTGCGAGCTTGGTGGTCATATAAACCTGCTCTAAGTCCATCGCAAAGTTCACAAGGCACCCGGCCTTGAAGCGGAACAGTCTGGTGTTCGGGTCACGATCAACACGGTACTGATAAATGGCGTCCTGGTACGACTGCCCGGCGGCATTGCATTTCAGTTCAAAGGACATGATGGCAATGCCGTTCAGGAAGATGACCAGATCAACGCGCTCGTCGTCGCTTGCCCAGACCTCCTCCATAACGGAGAAAATATTCTTCTCGTACCTTGCCAGCAGTTCCCGGTTAAAGGTGGTGGCAGGCTTGGTGTACATAAGCTCCAGCTTCATATTGGAAATCTCAATGCCATGCTTCAGCACATCCAGCAAGCTACCGCGCGCTTTTGTAACCCCAGAGTTGATGAAACTGACGAGGGTATCCTCCAGATCGGCTTTGTAGATTTTGCGAAGCGCCGCCACCTCATCTGGCTGGGTGTCGTTCAGAAACTGAAACAGCAGTTCCCGGTCCATAGCAAAAAGACGGTCATAGCTTGTTGCCTTGCGGATGATGTAACCGTTGTCCTGCGAGAGCCTGTCCATGATGAAATGCTGATATTCTTTTTCGGAGAGAATATTATTCATGATCCGGCTCCTTTCCTCGCAATGTGTAGTGTCTGCCATAGTCAACACTAAACACAACATCAATCGTTCGTACACCATTTTGTACATAGACTTCGCACCAAGTATCCATGCAATGGTTTCCGAGCCATCTTTCTTGAATGCTATAAATCACCGTGCCGGTTTTATCTACCCAATATGCAATGGCATCATTTACTTCATTGGCGAAGTGAGCCGGAGCACCCACTCTGGAACTAAAGCCCTCAACGGCAACTTGCAATAAAAACAGTTCATCTTTATCTTTTAGTGCCTTTAGAAACTCAGCCCCTTTTACCGCCATACAAGGCGTGTCTTTATAATAGGAATATTCCACTTTCACGATAGAGGCACCTCCTTCTTGCCGGTTACATACTCAAAAATCAGTGATTTTTTGTATTCTCCGAGAACTTCAAGTTGCTCCTTCTTTGTCGCTATTACTTCTTCGACAGCCGTACACTGACTGTCAAGATAATCGCAGATAGCTGCCTGCTCCTCTTTCGTTTCCGGGATTGCAATCCAAATATCGCGAACCTTATCCCAACTTCGAAAATCACTCGTGTTTCCACGGACACCGTTGGATATCAATTTATAAACACCTTGGAATGCAAGATGCTGCATATAATAAACGATAAAGCGCTTGTCTTCTGTGCTATCACACACATGAACCACGCGAGTAATTTTACCATCGTATTCAGACAAGGCTATTGCACCGTGCCATGTATCCATTCCGTGAATAGCAATATCACCAGCATGAATACCCTGCATTGCATTATCGTCACTAACCATTATTCCGGTTAGGTCGTCAGCACGAACCTGCACCCTACCTTTATTGGAGCAAATTAGAGCCGTGTCTTCCGGCGCAAACGAGCGAAATAGCTTTGAGCAAATATACCCAATCTTTGTAAGCCGCCATGCTACATTCATGGGAGCCATATAGAATACTCCGCTATCCTTCATCTCCGCATTCGGGTTCAGCCCTTTGGTGACAGTTTCGGTGATAACAGACCGCTTGTACTGCTCCAGCGTGTCGATTTGGGTTTGGATGTCGGCGGTCAGCGCATCAATTTCAGCACATTTAGCGTCAAGGAAATCGGCAATGCGCTTTTGCTCATCAATTGGAGCAACAGGAATAAAAAGTCCGCCAAACTTATCCATCGGTATGCGCATTCGAATTGTGTTTAATTTTCCATTACCAGATTCTTTTATGAGGATGCCATTGCCGAGTCCAAACAGGCTGCGCTGAAACATCGTCGTTTGGAAGATGTAGTTATAATATCTCACATCTTCTATTGCTTTCCAGGGACGTAGCATATAGTAAACAGGGCTGACACACCCAAAGTACTGTGACAAGCCTACAGAGCCGGACAAAATATTCATACTGTTCATCACGATGTCGCCGGGATAAGCCAGCCTATATGCACTAACGTCTTCCTTTGGCTTGTTGCCGCCACCCTCTTTTTGGTCATATGGAATAACGCCCTGCTTGGCAGTTAGAGAAAGTATCTCGGTCGTTCTTACGGGATTATTTTTCTCAACCCGTTCTTGTAAGCAGTATTTGATTTTTTTAAGTTCCCAATCGGAAGGGTATTCGCCCAACCATGAGATTCCGATATCTTTAGTTGCTCTCATTAGTCGACGCCTCCAATCCCGCTTTATTTTTACGTTTGCGTATGATTATTGCAATAACAGTGGCAATACCCACAACAACGACAACTCCACCCATGATACACAGAACCAGTACCCAATTATCTGTCAGCCATTTTACCGCTGCAATGATTCCGTAGGTAACTGCCCACAGGGCAACAAACAAAATCAGGCGAATGAGCCAATGAAAGAAAGAGCCGCTTGTGCTGCCGTCAATCATCCCACCGCTGTACATATCGCCAACGCAACGGTAAGCAACAGCATACGCAACGACACCGATCACAGCCAAAATCAGATACTCCCAGTACCATTCTATAGGGAGCCCCAAAGGGTCGGTCAGTATTTCGAATATAAACTTAAACACCCTCGCAGGCCTCCTTTACTCGAACAATTTCGCCACACGCTCGGTCACGGAAAGCTCCAGTTCCTTAAATCTGGTTTCAAGTTCCTCACTCGGCGTAGACGGCTGGTATTTATAGAAATACCGTGTGAACGGGATCTCTGCGCCGGTTTTGATAACGGGCTTCTTTGCACCGAGGTTTTCCTCAAAGAATGCTGCGGCATCCGGGATGTGCGGCAGGACTTCTCTTGCCATATAATCCTCAATGCTTTCTTCCCATTTCACCAGTTCGGTGTCCTTGGTTTCCTTATCATAGATGATGTTGCCCTTGCGGTCACGCTGGATCTCGGCACTCTTGTCCATAACGGAAAGCCCGTCCGCAATCTTTTCCAACAGCTTCTTATCTGTTGTAGCCTTGCTTAATACTTCGGTAAGATGCGGCATAAAGGCATCAGGCGACATCCACACAGTATCACTGATGGCGTGGTTCAAATCTGCAAGAATCGCATCAAAGATCGGCTTGCCAACAAAAAACCTGTCCAGTTGTTTCTGAGCTTTACCATCTCTTTCCGCCATCAATTCCAAGTCTGCAAATTTCACTTCGTTGTAGAGGCTGTCAAGTGCGCCTTTACCCATCATCGCCTGAATCCGCTCCGCCGTAATGGCATAGCTACGCTGAAGGGGCTGCATCACCGTGTACTCACGATAAATGAACTCCTCGTTCCGATAGATTTTGCAATATTCGTTTTCTGCGAAATCCGCATACAGCTTGGTAACGGCACTGCGATCTTCGGGAGATATCTCATTTTTCTTATCGCCCAGGGCTTTACGCAGCTTTTTGAAGAAAGTAGAAGCGTCGATCAGCTGAATTTTGCCTTTGCGCTCCGGACGCTTATTCTTGGAGAGAACCCAAATGTATGTGGCGATGCCGGTGTTATAAAAGAGATCCGTTGGCAGCGCAATGATGGCTTCAATTAAATCACTTTCCAACATCCAGCGGCGAATCTGACTCTCGCCGGAAGCCGTTCCGCCGGAAAAGAGCGGGCTGCCGTTTTCGATGATCGCAGCACGACCGAAGTTGTCGTCCATCTTGTCAATGGCAGACTGAAGGAACAGCATCTGCATATCGCCGGAACCGGGCAAACCCGCGCCCCAGCGACCGTCAAAGCCTTTCTGATATTCTGCGTTGACGGCATCCTCGACACCCTCGGCGGCGTCCTTGCCGCCCCAAGCGGTGCCGAACGGCGGATTTTCCAGCACGAAGCGCATCTTCGTGCCCTTAAAACGGTCGGCTTTCATCGTGTCCTGATAGCAGATATTTTCAGCATTCTGCCCTTTGATGAGCATTTCAGCAAGGCACATAGCATAAGATTCCGGATTGATCTCCTGACCAAACAGGCGCACATCGGCAGAAGGATTATAACGCTTGATAAAGTTGTAGCCGGTGGAGAGCATACCGCCCGTTCCGCAGGCCTGATCCAATATGGTGATGACCTTGCCGTCATCGAAGATATCGTCACAGCCCTCGGCAAGCAGGATATTGACCATCAGCTTAATGATGTCGCGTCCGGTGTAGTGATCGCCGGCTTCGGCATTTTCAGAGAATTTACGGATCAGTTCCTCGAAAATATATCCCATCTTCACATTGTCGATAGTTCGAGGGTCAAGATCAAGCTCAGAGAACGCTTTGATGACAGAGAGCAGACGGTTATTCTTGTCCATCTTGTCGATTTCTTCGCCAAAGTTCAGACCGCGCTCCTTGGACATCAGAATTTCCAACACATTTGCAGAGAATCCCTGCAGGTAACTCTTGAAATTGGCAGCAATGTGGTCAGCGTCATTCACGAGCTCTGCAAGGTCAAATTCACTGGTGTTATAAAACTGAAAGCTGGAAATGCGATACATCGCCTTTGCCGGGAAATTCGGGTTTGCTTTGAACTGTTCAACGACTTTCTGCTTGGTGGGCGCAAGAGCGCACTCAAAGCGGCGGATGATCGTCATCGGAATGATTACATCCTTGTACTTGTCGCTGCGGTACGGTCCACGCAGTTTGTTTGCGATGGACCAGATAAAGTTTACTTCGGTGGAAACATCGACAGGCGAATCGTCCCACATTGCATCTATAATCTGTTTAGCAGACATGTATTTTCCTCGTTTCTTTATATACACTTTTAGGTTGAAAGAATAAATAATTACTTGTCAGACACTATCTCTACAATATCATCCATGGTGCAACCAAGAGCTGAGCATATCTTTACAAGAACCTCACTGCTGACAACGGCACCGTCTTTGCCCATCTTGGTAATGGTAGCAATACTGATACCGGCTTTTTCGGCGAGTTCTTTCTTTTTCATATCACGGTCGATTAAAAGCTTGAATAATTTTTTATAGCTTGCGGCCATTGCATTACACCTCATAAACAGTTATAGTCAGCGCATTTTATCACTAATATATAGTATACCATACTCCATACCATATTTCAACAGTTTCCGACCGAAAAATACTGCGATTTCAGTATTTCTCGGCTTTTTGTCACAAATTTAATATCCCATTTCTCGTTCTTATGTAATTCCCTTTTCTTTGTCTACTGCGGTGCAAATTTTGACTTGAATCAGGGGTTGTTCAGAGTTATAATAACCGTATAAAAAGCAATCGCCTCTCGCATGATAACGAGAGGCGTGTAGTGTGTATTATTCTGCGGAAATTGCTGTTGACCACATAACAGACCACCTACCGTTTCGGAGCACTCGGAAACAGTGGACTGGGGAGTGGCGAAGAGCACAGTTTTCCGAGCGGAAAGGGGCGGAAAAAGCTATTTTTAGCGGAAATTGCCTTCATAGGTTCGTTTGGGACCAAGAGGCACGGAGTTCGAGTCTCCGCACTTCGACCATAAAAAGACCGCAAGCAGAGGTTTTCTCTGCTTGCGGTCTTTTTGTGTAGTACACATGTTGGTGTTGGGGTGGGGCGGTATGACAGGGACAGTCGTTTTTTGCTGCATTTCGCGCCGAAAAAATAACATTTCGCGAAGAGGGCGGTTCTTTCTTCTTACTTCAGTATATAATGAGCGTACTGCCGCGATGCTGCGTATGCTGCGGCGGGGGCTTTAGGGAAGTGAAATTTGTTTTTTTGCTGTCATCGGACAACGGAACGGAGGACAAAATGAAAAAGCGGTTGTTGAGCATCGTATTATCCCTTGTGATGATACTGGGGCTTATGCCTGCGGGCATCTTTGCCGCGTCTGCTGCCACCGTGCACGCGCACTGTGTCTGCGGCAAGAGCGGTTGCAGTGACGCGTCCCACGGCGAAGAACTGACGTGGATCGGGATCTCTTCTTTGGACGAAATCGGAACGTCCGGCAACTATTATCTGACGAAGAGCATCGAGATCAATGAAAGGTGGTACGTCTTCGGTGATACGAACATCACGCTCTGCCTGAACGGCTATTCCATCAGCTGTCGCAACAGCGTGGAGGGGGATACCCTGTATGCAGCCATTCTGAATCACGGAACTCTCACCATAACCGATTGCGATGTCTCGGGCACTATTACATATTATAATCCCAAGCATCCGGGCACAATCATTTATAACCGCGGAGGTACCGTTAACCTTTGGAACGGTTCCATCTCCGGTAATGACGCCGGCCACGGTGTGTTCAATAGCGGAACCTTCAACATGTATGGCGGCAAAATCAGAAACAACAAGACCCCCACTGCATACAGAGGTGGTGGCGTGCTCAACGGCACAGCCGTGACAGGCGATACCACAACCTTCAATATGTACGGCGGCGAAATCACGGGCAACACCGCCACCGGCAAAAACAGCGGCGGCGGTGTGTATAACCGTTCGTCGGCAACCTTCAACATGTATGGCGGCAAGATCACCGACAACACCGCCACCGGCGACAACAGCGTCGGCGGTATGTACAACTTCGGAATATTGAATCTTTCCGACACTCCGACTGTCACCGACAACAATGTCGGGAACGTCTATCTGCACAAAAATGCCACCGTCACCATCGTGGGCGACGGCTTGGATGCTGCCGCGAGCGTCGGCATCACGGCCGCGCTCGGCAAAACCGTCGTGAACGGCACGACGAACACCACCGGCCTTTTCTGCGACAATGCGAGCTATGACCTGGTGAGCGACGGCGAGGGCGGCTTGAAGCTCGCTTTCCACGCCGATCACCGTCTCTGCGGCGAGGCCGAGTGCAACGACGCCGACCACGGCAATGTGCGCCAGTGGAAAGGGATTACCGCTTTGACCGAAATCAAGGAGGCGGGCAACTATTATCTCAAGCAGGACATCACGTTGTCCGGCACCTGGGCGTGCAACTATGACGGCGTGAATCTTTGTCTCAACGGCAAGACCATCACCGGGAAAAACGGCAGCGATGCCATCCGCATCAACCGCGGCGGACGCCTTGCCGTCACCGACTGTCAGTCGGGCGGCAAGATCACGCATAATGCCGGCAAAAAAGGTCTTGGCATTTTTGTTGACAGCGGCGGCACCTGCACCCTCTGGAACGGCAACATCACGGGCAACACCGACGATCTGGGCGGCGGCGTGTGCACTGCCGGCGGCAGCTGGTTCACCATGATCGGCGGCAGCATCACGAACAATACCGGCAACGACGGCGGCGGTCTGCACAGCGAGGGCACGACCGAGGTGGTCGGCGGTCTCATCACGGACAACACTGCCACATATGGCGGCGGCGGCTTGGATTTCCGCGCGGGCACTTTCACCCTGTCCGGCACGGTGGTCATCAGCGGCAACACCGCCAAATACGGCGGCGGTGTGTATATCAACCGTTACGCCGATGAGGATGCGTTCACCATGACCGGCGGCAGCATCACCGATAACACTGCCGATGAGTGTGGCGGCGGCGTGTATAACTATGACGGCACATTCAACCTGAACGGCGGCAGTATCACCGCCAACCGCGCCAAAGAGGGCGGCGGCGTGTTCCTTCTCAGCTCGGATGGCTCATTCAAGATGACCGGCGGCAGTATCGCCGAAAACACCGCCACTGTAGACGGCGGCGGTGTCTATAACAATAACGCCGCATTCACCATGGAAGGCGGCAGCATCGCCGACAACACCGTTGTCCGCGACAGCAGCGTGGCGGATTCCAGCCACGGCGGCGGTGTGTATAACAACTGTAATACCTTCAAAATGACCGGCGGCAGCATCACCGGTAACGCTGTCGACGGTGGTGCCAACGACACCAGCTATGGCGGCGGCGTGTATAACCGCAGCGAAGGCACATTTGAGATGTCCGGCACGGCAACCGTCAGCGGCAACACTGCCAACTATGGCGGCGGCGTGGTAAACTTCGGCACATTTAAGTTGTCCGACACGGCAACCATCGCGGACAACATCGGCACCCTTGTCCGCATTGCCGACAGAGGCGGCGGAGGTGTCTTCAATGCTGCCACATTCACCATGACCGGCGGCGAGATCAAAAACAACAAAACCAGCGGCTACGGGGGCGGTGTGTGTAACGTTTCCACTACGTTCACCATGGAAGGCGGCAGCATCACGGGCAACAGCACCACTGCCGGTACCAGCGGCGGCGGCGTGTTCAACTATTACAGCACGTTCACCATGTCGGGTGCGAGCGCCATCAACAACAACACTGCCAGCAGCGGCGGCGGTGTGAAAAACGTCCAGGGCACGTTCAACATGAACGGCGGCGAGATCAAAAACAACAAAGCCACCGGCGGTTCGGGCGGCGGCGTGTACAATGTGAGAGCATTTGACAAGGTCAACTCCGTATTCAACATGACCGCCGGGACGATCTCCGGCAACAGTGCGTACGGTTCCGGCGGCGGTGTGTACAGCAACAGTACTGCCAACAGCCCTGCCGCATTCAACATGAGCGGCGGCGAGATCATCGACAACACCGCCAGCAGCGACTACAACGGCGGCGGTGTGTGGAACGGCATGAGCACGTTTACCGTCTCCGGCAAGGTGAAGATCAGCGGCAATGTCAAGGACGGAACGATCACAGACGGCGTGCTCGAAGGCGGCACGGCCAACAACGTCTATCTGTACCGTACGGCATACCCCATCACGATCGAGAGCGGCAAGCCGCTGTCTGCCGATGCAAGCATCGGCATTACCGGCTCGCTCAATCGGCTCGTCGTGAGCGGTACGACGGACACCACCGGCTTTTTCTGCGACAACGATGCGTATAAGCTGGTGAAGACCGACGACAACAACGGTCTGAAGATCGGCCGCGACGCTGATCTTTCCGGCAAGCTGCTCACCAAAGCCGACGGCGAAGAGCTGACAGACGGCAAAAAGACCTATGATAAGGAAGCCGTCGTGTTTGCGGACGTGGCGGTGAAGGTCGGCAGCAGCGCAGTTGAGGGCGCGACCTATACCTATACCTGGCAGAAGAACGAGGGTGGGACATACACCACGCTCACTGAGCTGACCGACGCCACCGGCCCTGTCGACGCGGGCAATTATCAGCTGATCGTGACGGCAATGAAGGACGATGCGGTGCTGGCGAGCGCGATCTATCCCTTCACCATTGAAAGGGCGAAGCTGAATGTTGTGCTCAAGGTGAAAGACAAGGTGTATGACGGCAAGACCGAAACCGATGATTTCACCTTCGAGGTGAGCGGCACTGTCGGAAACGATGTGCTCACATTCGACGTGCGGGATGTAAACTTCGCGGATGCAAATGTCGGCGAGAACAAAACCGTCACCGCAAAATTCGAAGCCAAAGGCGAGGCGGCAAAGAACTATACCGTGCCGGAAACGGTGGATGGCACGGCGAGCATCACGCCGCGGTCTCTGACGGTCAATGTCACGGCAAAGGACAAGACGTATGACGGCAGCACGGCTGCGACCGTGAACGCCGTGCTGGATATGAGCGGTGCGGTCGAAAATGACGAGGTCACGCTGGTTACCGACGGTGTGACGGCGGCATTTGACACGAAAGACTTCGGCAAGAATAAGCCTGTTACGCTTTCCGGCAGCTATACGCTTTCCGGCGCGGCTGCGGGCAACTATACGATCGTTCTGTCCGCGAATCTGAAAGCAACTATTGACAAAAAAGAACTGACCGTCGAAGATCTCCTTGTCGCCGACAAATACTATGACGGCACGGATACGGCGATTATCAAAGGCACCCCGACGCTGCGCGGCGTGGTGGGGGTTGAGGATGTGACGCTCAATAACGGTACACCGCACTTTGCCGACGTGGCAGTGGGCGAGAACATCGCCGTCAGCTTCACCGCGTTCTCGCTTTCCGGCGCGGATGCGGGGAACTATACCCTGGTTCAGCCCACGGGCATTACGGCAAGTATCCGTCGCTATGTCGCAAACAAGAGCGAATACACAGTCAATTCCAACGATTGGCTGAACACCGACTTTGTCGTTACGGTGAAAGGCGACTGGCAGCTTTCCCGCACCAACACAGCAGACGGTGTGTGGAGCAAGACCCTGACAGAGTCGCAGGATCAGAATGACGGCGTGTTGCATTTCTATGTGCGGAACAAGGAAAGCGGCATCATTTCCGAGATGATCACAGAAACCTATAAGATCGACAAGACCGCGCCCACCGGCACGATTCGCATTGCGGATCGTGAACCGTGGCAGGACTTTGTGAACAAGATCAGCTTCGGTCTGTTCTTCCGCGACAAGCAGACGGTGACGATTGCGGCAAACGACACGGGCAGCGGCGTCAAGACGATCGCATATCTTGTGAGTGTCGACGATCTCAGTGTCGAACAGCTTGCCGACATGATCTTCACCACCTATGCCGCTCCTTTCGGCATCGAACCGGATGCAAAGGTCGTTGTTTATGCCAGGATCACCGATGCGGCGGGCAATGTTAAATTCCTGCGCACGGATGGCATTGTGCTGGATGCGACCGCTCCGAGCATCAGCGGCGCGGACAACGGCAAGATCTACTGCGGTGCTGTCACGCTGACCATCGCGGACGACTGGCTGAAGACCGTGACGCTGAACGAAAAGACCGTCACGCTGACGGACGGCAAGCTGACGCTTGCACCGGCAGAGGGCACGCAGACCGTGGTCGCGATCGACGAGGCGGGCAACAAAACGACCCTCACCGTGACGGTCAACAACGGGCATACCTGGGGCGAGTGGAGTTCAAACGGCGACGGGACGCACACCCGCATCTGTGCAGTTGACAAATCGCACACCGAAACGAAAAGTTGCAGCGGTGGCACGGCAACCTGTCAGGAAAAGGCTGTTTGCAGCGACTGCCATGCGACCTACGGCGACTTCGGACCGCATGATTGGGACATGACCGCCTGGGGCTATATCGACTCTGACGAACACGCCCGCACCTGCAAGACCGTCGGTTGCACCGCGCACGATACGCTTATCGCGCACACGCCGGATCGCGAGGCGGCGACCGAGGATGATCCCGTTTTGTGCAGGGAGTGCGGCTATGAGCTTGCGGCCAAGCTCGGACACATCTGTGCCAACCATCTGACGCCTGTCGCGGCGAAAGCCGCGACCTGCACAGAGGCGGGCAACAAGGCGTATTATGTGTGCAACTGCGGCAAGCTCTATGAGAATGCAAACGCAACCATCGAGGTCACAGATCCCGACAGCGTCGTTCTGAATGCACTCGGCCACGACTGGGCGCCTGCGACCTGCACGCAGCCCAAGACCTGTAAGCGCGACGACTGCAATGCCACCGACGGCAGCGCACTCGGTCACCGCTATGCCAACGAGTGGAGCAGTGATGCAAACAGTCACTGGCACACCTGCGCCGTCTGTAAAGACAAGGGCGATCTTGCACAGCACACGCCGGATCGCGAGGCGGCGACCGAGGATGATCCCGTTTTGTGCAGGGAGTGCGGCTATGAGCTTGCGGCCAAGCTCGGACACATCTGTGCCAACCATCTGACGCCTGTCGCGGCGAAAGCCGCGACCTGCACAGAGGCGGGCAACAAGGCGTATTATGTGTGCAACTGCGGCAAGCTCTATGAGAATGCAAACGCAACCATCGAGGTCACAGATCCCGACAGCGTCATTCTTGATGCGCTCGGTCACAGCTATTCCGAGAAGTGGAGCTGTGACGCATCCGGTCACTGGCATGCCTGCCAAAACGCCGACTGCACCGACAGGGCGGACGTTGCGGAGCACATTCCGGGTGCAGACGCGACCGAAACGACCGATCAAATCTGCACGGAGTGCGGCTATGTTCTCGCGGCCAAGCTCGGACACATCTGCGCCAACCACCTGACGCCTGTCGCGGCGAAAGCCCCGACCTGCACAGAGGCGGGCAACAAGGCGTACTATGCGTGCGACTGCGGTAAGCTCTTTGAAGATGCCGACGCAAGTGTGGAGATCACGAAAGCGTCGACCGTCGTCGCTGCCCTCGGTCACGACTATGAGTGGAAGATCGACAAGGAAGCGACGGCTGCCGCAAAAGGCTTCAAGCACGAGGAGTGCAAGATGTGCCACGGCAAAAAGACGGCGGTGGAGATCCCCGCCATCGGCGAAACCGGCTCCAAGACCGGCGACAACAGTATGTTAGGGCTTTGGCTTGCACTGCTGCTTGCATCCGCTTTCGGCATTGCGGGCACAACGTATTCCAAGAAAAAAAGACGCGTCGGATGATCGATCTGACTGTTTTTAGATCGTAAACGCAGGGGCAGCGGCGGTGTTCTACCGCCGCTGCCCCTTGTGGGTTTTGTATGGCAAAAAAGAGGGGGGTAGCTATGGCAGGCAAAAAGCATGTTGCGCAGCAAGCCGAAAGCCTGCCCACATGGTAGGCAAGCAGATGGCACGATGCCGGCATCACGGCGGTTGAAAGCCTTGTGTTTCCGCGTGATTACGGTACATTTGACGGGTAAAAGCGCAGCGGCATCCGCAATTTGCTGAAGCTGAAGATCGACAGCAAGGGGGCGCTGCATGACACTTCCGTCAAGGAAATACGGTTGTATAACCATAAGCTGTTGACGCCCGCTGTTTCCCTTGAAAACAGGAAAACCTCGTGGTGGCTTTCCGACAGACTGACGCATGCGACGGGGGCTTTGTTTTGGAGATCAATCTATGTGATCTTGATGCAGATCCCGAAACTTCACATGCGGGATACAATTTGAAAAAGCGGAAGTCGTCCGATGATCACGTTATAAAAAAGCAGCCGAAAGCGGGGAAGTCCCGTTTTCGGCTGTTTTTTTTGAGAGCGGCAATGTGGGGAAAACGGCGTTTTTGACGGGCAGTCTCATGCGGTGCCCCTTTGTTTCTCCGCGGGAGAATGAGCCGCGCGGCTTTGAAAATTTTCCGTCTTTTCCTACATTGACGACTTTATTCTTAAGAGATGTTGTTTCAGGTGCCGCAGCGGCAGGACGCAGGGATCATCGCTCGGCACGGCGACGTATGTTTCCTTTCTGCCCCGGATGGTCGGGGTTACTATGGGGAAAGCACCGTTTTGGTATCTTTGGAAAAGGGCGTTATCCATATGGATAACACGCCACAGCTTCGCCGAAGGGCAATGGTGGACAAAAAAGGTGTCGTGCCCGTTTTGTATGTTCTTTCCGGCGTTTTCAAATTTATCGGGGCGAAACCACAGGTCGCTGTCGGGCGGCACGCTTTTGGACAAAGGGCCTGTGACCTCGATGTATATATTTGTGCCGACGACAAGCAGATCGGCATCGCCCTTTTGATGATTGTTCTCGTCGGCACTGCCGCTTATGAAATCCTTTGTCCCCGCGCCGAGACCGATGCTCTTTGCCGTAAGTCCGGAGGCGTCGGCTATCCACTTGATCATGGCGTTTTCTCTTTTGGAGGACATGTCCCATGTATCCCGATAGGCGTTTTTCCAATAGTTACTGTCCATCGTCTTTCTCCTCGTATAATAAGATTTCGAAGATAGTTATAAGTGTATCTGCTCAGTTCACGCAATTCAATATCAGCAGATTTTGAGACGCCCGTGATATAACAGAGGAGGTAAAATAATGAATCCGCTTTTTGTCGGCTATGACCGCAAGTTCCATGAGGTCAATAAGGTCCGGCATAAACGCGCACTCGCTTTAACTGCCGGAAAGCCGGTTCGGGTTGTCTTTCGACTGCTGAAGGACAACCGCCTGTATATCCCGCCGGAGAGCTGATTACAGCGGCTCATCCCGGTGACAGCAAGCCCTGTTGAAAAAATGCAGTCGGCTGGGTTTTAGTTGGTGTACGCTTTTTTGTCACAATTGGCCGGTTTGATCTCAAAAATAATACAATGTATTCTTCATTTTTCTCTTGACATCACACCATTAGACTTTTTTCAGCCTTTTGTTGCGGATGAGAATTCTTTTGAACACTTCCTTGCCGTTGACGGTCGGCTTGAACAGATCGTATGCGCTGTCCGATCCGTGATTGGCTTCGCCCACAATTTCGAACTGATCGCTGTTATAGCGGTTTACAATGGTGATCGGGACGCCCATGACGCCTGCGTAGTCGCAGGGGATGTCGGTTATAGAGCGCACGTGGATCGCATCGTAGGTGTCATATTTCGGATAGTCTGCGGCGTTGTATTTTTTTGTCAGAGGCAGCTCCTTGTGGCGTCTGTCGTTATCCAGATTTGTGAGCCACATGGCATTTCCCATGCTGCGCCATTTTTGTCCGTCCTCATCCACCCAATAGCGCGTGGTGCGCGGCTCGGACGACGGCGGTACGCGGAATTTCATTTCGCCGAACCGATAGCCCGTCCACACCTCGTTGTTTTGGATCAGGGGGAATATCTCTTTATAGGTCAACGCATTTTGATTGCCGATGAGCAGAAAGCTCTTTTTATATTTGCGTATCTCCGCCACCATCTCCTTGAACAGTGAGAACGGGGGATTGGTGACCACGATATCGGATGCTTTGAGATAGGCGACACATTCATCGCTGCGGAAATCGCCGTCCCCTTGCAGTCTTTTGACAGCCGAGAGCGCAGTGCTTACGGTGGGCGCGGTGACGTCGAGCACATAGCCGTTTGCGCGGTTGTCTTCTGCGTGTGCGGCGGCGTAGGATGTGCAGATCAGTCTTTTCAGTCGGAGAACATGAAAGTTTTGCAGAAAAAATCTGCAAAAATTGGATGTGGACGGATCGTCGCAGTTGCACAGCACCGTTTTGCCGACGAAGTGCGCTTTGTAATGCATGACCTCCTGCTCGACAGTCTCATATGTCGTGTAAAATTCGTCGTCCTTGGCACGCTTTGCCGCCTGCAGATTTGTGTTTTTGTTGCCCATTGCCCACCTCCGCGTTGCAGCCCGCGTGATCGGGAGCGCGGCGGCATCCCGACCATGCGGCTGTTTTTGACATTGTACCACAGTTTATTCCATACATCAACCGCCTTTGACAGAATTGCTGTCGGAAAAGACAGACTTGACAAAATGCGGGTGACGACAAGAATGGTTGTAGGTACAACGATGCAGATACAACCAAACAATGCGAGGGCGCATATATGGACATTACCGAACAGAAGATCACGAAAATTGCGCGGGAGGCGGAAAAGCCCGTTTTGCTTTCCGCTTTTACCGCATTTTGTCTTATTTCCGCGAGCAGTGGCTGCCGGCAACGCCGTGGCTTGAGGAGAAGCTCCGCTTATCGGCAGGATCGGTGGCGGATGCCTCTCTTGGAGTTGTTGCGCCGCAGGCGGGGAAGATCAACGTCGGTGGCAGGACAATGGAGATAAAAGGATAAAAGTATACCAAAAAATTGCCGCAGCGAAGAGAACTTCGCCGCGGCAATTTTTGGGTTGGTGCGATGCTTATTGTGCGGTGCGAACGGTGTTGTCCGCGGCGGGGGGTGTCCGTGCGGCTGCTGCAGCCGCACAGGGACAGTGCTACTGTCAGCACGGTCAGCACGAGCACTGCAAGTTTTTTCATGAAAAATCCCTCCCACACACGTCCTTTTTATTCACACTTTCAGTGTAACAGAAACGGCGGTTTTCTGTCAAGAGCGTTTGTGGCTTTCGTTTTTCTGATGAAAACGGAGAAAATTTCCGAATTTCGCCGCCAAGGAAAGAAAAACGGGGAAATTACGGAAAATATTTTCGACGGTCTATTGAAAATCCTGCGCGCTTTTGCTATGATACAGGCAAAGCACGGCTTTTTAAGGGGGCAGATATATGGAGAAAAATACACAGACGGTGTTTTCGCCCGACGGGCAGGTGGCGTTTTCGTTCTCCTGTGACGGCGGGAAACCGACCTATTGCGTTACCTACAAGGGCGAAGCGCTGTATGACACGGCGCCGCTCGGTCACCGCATCGGCGGCATAGATTATCATGAGGGCGTTTCTCTGTGGGAGGTCACCACCGAGAAACGGGCGGTGGCGCTGCCGCTTTTCGGCAGGATGAAAACGGTGGAAACGACCTTTGTTGCGGCGCATTTTGCTTTGGAAGCGGCGGGTGTCGCGTTTGCACTCGAGGTGCGGGTGTATAACGAGGGCGTCGCTTTCCGCATGGTGTATGATGCGGCGGCGGGCAAGACCGTCAATGCGGAATATACCGCCTTCAAGGTGCCTGAGGACAGCTTTGCCTATGCTTCCTTCGGCTGCCGCGGCAGGGGCTGCCAGCGGTATGAACGGTTTGCGCACTATGCCGCCATTTGCTATGAGGCGGCATATGACCGTTTCCCCGTGAAGGACATTTTTGCGCCGACCGAAAAGCAGGATCATTTCCACGAGCTCAGAGACGGGGCGGCGGATGCCGAACGGTATATCCTCACGCCGATGGCGGTGGAGTTCCCCGCAAAGGACGGCAAAAAGCGTTTCGGCGCGATCCTTGAGGGGAATGTCAGGCACTATGTCGGTGTGAATCTGCGCCAGATGGGGCACGGACTTTTCGAACTGAACACGACCTTCCAGTCGGGCAAGCAGTTTGTGGATTTCGATGTGACGGGCGACTGTGTCGTTACTCCGTATCGCATCCTGTCCGTCGCCGACAGTCTCGACGCGCTGTATAACAACCCGATCCTCTACAGCGTCAATCCGCCGTCAGAGGGGGACTATGCCTGGGTCGAGCCGGGCAGAAGCGCCTGGTCCTGGCGCTCCAACGGCAGCTTCACCGGCAAAATCGACACGATGTATGCCTACAGCGATGCCGCGATCAAAATGGGCTTTGAATACAACATTCTTGACGGCAGATGGTCGCTGTTTGCGGAGGACGTACCGACGGTGTTCGGACTGGTGCGGCAGCTGTGCGACGACACGCGCCCGTATGATGTGAAGCAGGTTGTTTGGAACGGCTTTACCGCCAGCGAGGCGCGCTTCCCGCTCGGCCGCAAGGCGGAAGAGCTGAAAGACGGCGTGCGCCGTTATTTCCCCGACTATGCCGCGGTCGAGACATTTTTCACCGACATCGAAAAGCTCGGCATCAAGGGCGTGAAGATCGACTTCATGCCGCCCGAGGATCAGGTGGAAGCGGGCGTCGATCTGTATGAATGGGTGGCAAAGGCGGCAGAAAAGCATCATTTCATCGTCAATTTCCACGGTGCGATGAAGCCGTCGGGACTGAACATCACCTATCCCCATGTGCTCAACTATGAGGGCATCTTCGGTCACGAGATGGCGTCGGCGCGCGAGGCGGAAAACGAGACGCACCTGTTCACCACCCAGTATCTCACGCGCGGTCTTGCCGGTCACGCCGATTTCACGCCGCAGGTGCAGAACGCCTATGGCTGGGCGGAGCTGGTGTTTGTGGACGCACCGTTTAATGCCATTGATGCAACGCCTGCGGAACTGACGGAGTCGCCCGCCGTGGAATTCATCAAGGCGTGTCCCACCGTGTGGGATCGCACGAAGGTGCTGTCCTGCTCGGAATACGGCGTGTTTGCCGCCATGGCGAGAGAAAAGGACGGCAACTGGTTCCTCGGTGTCATCAACCACAACCGCGAGGAAACCGCGGACATTGCCCTTTCGGAATTTTTGGGTGAGGGTACGTATCTCATGGAGCTGTATACCGATGAGGGCGTCAGCCGTCGGACGGTGACGGCAAGCGATGTGCTGCGTGTTGCACTTGCCGCGAACAGCGGCTATGCCGCCCGCATCTCGAAGGTGTGCCTGTCGCAATACGGCGGCATCTGCGGCGCGCCGGTCGCGGTGACGCCGGCTGAGGATGCACTTTGCGCTCGCTATACGCTCGACGGCAGCGATCCGCTGACGTCGGAGACGGCGACGGTGTATACAGAGCCGATCGCTGTTGCGGACACCTGCCGTTTGCGGGTGGCGGTGACCGACAGGACGGGCACACCGGTCGCCCATCTTGCCTACCGTTTCAACAAATTGGCAAGCGCTTGGGAAGATGCCGTGGCATACATGAGGGGCAAGGATTTCAAGGAACAGGACACCAACCTCAAGTGGCTTGCCTATCGGAAAAACAAGTAAAATCATCAAAAAACGGCAAAAGCGTGTGCTTTTGCCGTTTTTTGTTACTGTTTTTCATAAGCGATGCGGGGCGTGTTGTCCTCGACCGTGCGTACGATGCCGCAGCGGGTGAAGCCGTTTTTCTCGATGAGGTGCTGCATGATGTGATTGTCGGCGTGGGTGTCGATGCGCAGATGCGGCTGCCGTGCGGCGCAAAAGGCGACGACTGCATCCAGCACGCCGCGCACCGTGCCGTCGCTTGCCAGGCGGTGAATGGTGCCGTAGGGCGCGTCGGACAGCCACGCGCCGTCGGTGATCGCCGCATAGGCGGGGTCGTCGCCGAGGATGAACGCAAACACGGCGTGAACGCCGCCGTCGTCCAGCACAAAAAGGCGTTTTTCCTTGATGTCATATTGCAAAAGGTCCGTCGGCGGGAAGGTGTTGCCCCACTGGTCGGGATTGCCGTTTTCTGCCATGAAGCGGCGTGCGCGGTCGTATATGTGCAGAATTTGCGGCAGATCGCCGTCTGTTGCGGTGCGGATCATGGTATACCCCCTTTTTTATGGGGACAGTATACACCATCCGACGGCGGAAAACAAGATACAACTTTTATACAAAAATGTGCTATACTGAAAAAAAGGAGATGAGCGCCGATGAACAAAATACTCATTGCGGAGGATGAGCCGTCCATTCGCGAGATGGTGCGGCTGTGCCTCACCAAAAACGGCTATAGCTGCCGCACGGCGGAAAACGGGACGCAGGCGGCGGAGCTTGCGGAGCAGGAGCATTTTGATCTGGTGCTGCTCGACATTATGCTGCCCGACTATGACGGGTTTGAGCTGATCGAATATATGCGGCAATATGCCATTCCCGTGATCTTCGTGACGGCGCGCACGGCGGTCGCCGACAGGGTGCGGG
>ERZ791927.850-NODE-850-length-27727-cov-5.493387_pt1 | contig 27727 bp, 26 predicted proteins | sample MGYA00510130_ERZ791927 | MGnify/ENA primary metagenome ERZ791927 (study PRJEB30046, sample SAMN00792055) | human gut metagenome | study: EMG produced TPA metagenomics assembly of the A metagenome-wide association study of gut microbiota in type 2...
GACATCGGCGGCGGCACCTCCGAGATCGCGGTCATTTCGCTCGGCGACATCGTGACCTTCTGCTCGGTGCGCACGGCGGGCGACGATTTTGACGACGCCATTGTTTCCTATATCAAGAAAAAGTATAACCTGCTCATCGGCGAGCGCACGGCAGAGGATATCAAAATCAAGATCGGCTCTGCGTTCCCCTATGAGGACGAGGGACAGATGGACGTCAAGGGCAGAAACCTTGTCGACGGTCTCCCGAAGAACATCACCATCACGGCGGAAGAGGTGCGCGAAGCGCTTGCCGATCCGGTTTCCGTGATCGTTGATGCCATCCGCTCCACGCTGGAGCGCACGCCCCCCGAGCTGAGCGCGGACATCATCACCAACGGCATCATGCTGACCGGCGGCGGCGCGCTGCTGCGCGGCTTGGATCAGCTGGTCTCCCGCGAGACGGGTATGCCGGTGCACGTCGCGGAAAATCCGCTTGATTGCGTGGTGACCGGAACGGGCAAATGCCTTGATCTCGGCATGGTCAGCGACTTCCGCTCCAACCGTCATCAATAAAAAAGAATCTTGACCGAAGCGGGCGGGCATTGTCTACCCGCTTTTCGGCTATCTATGCAGAAAGAGAGGTGTGCCGGTGAAGCACTTTTTCAAAAGCGTCGGATGTAAAATTCTGGGCGGCGTCGCCCTCATACTGGTGGGACTGATGATCTATGCCGCTTCCACCGGCGGCATCTCGACCTTTGTCGCCTCTGCGGCGGGCGTGATCGTCACGCCGCTGCAATCCGCGGTGACGGCGGTGTCTGATGCCGTGAGCGGTTTTTTCGGCGGCACGGGCAGCAGTGAGCTGCAAAAGCAGGTCGAAGAGCTGCAAAACGAAAACCGCGAGCTGCGGCAGCGGGTCGCGGACTATGACGAGATCAAGCTGCAGAACGAATGGTATAACCAAATTCTCAGCCTGCATGAGGAGCACCCGGACTACACCTTTGCGGACGGCAAGGTCATCACAATGGACCCCTCCGATCCCTTCTGCAGCTTTTCCATCAACGCCGGCTCGGTCGCCGGTGTCGCGGTGGACGATCCTGTGGTGACGGCGGATGGTCTTGTCGGTGTCGTGAGCGAGGTAGGGTTGACCTACAGCAAGGTGCGCACCGTCTTCGACCCTGCGCTCAAGGCGAGTGCTTCCGTCAGCCGCACCGACGAGAGCGGCTATACCGGCGGCTCGCTGCGCCTTGCGGAGCAGGGACTGCTGCGGCTGAGCTCCATCGAACGCACCTCGTCGGTCGTGAGCGGCGATTTCATCGTCACCTCGGGGCTTGGCGGCGTTTTCCCGTCGGGACTGCTGATCGGCAGGGTGGCGTCGGTGTCGGCGGACACGGACGGCATGACGTTGTATGCAACGGTGGAGCCGTTTGTGGACATCCGCAACATAAAACGCGTCATGGTCATCACATCCTTTGCCGGGCAGGGCGAATAAGGGGGCGGTTTTGTGGCAATGCCGAAGATCACGCGCGGTCGGCTGACCGCACGCATCAACCGCCTGTATCTGCGCTGGGTGGCATATGGACTGATTTTGCTTTTCGTGTCGCTGCTGCAGGCGGCGCCGCGCCTGTTTCCCGCATTTTTCGGTGCGCATCCCGTGCCGCTTGTGCCGTTTGTCGTGTGCATCGCCATGTTTGAGGGTCCGATGGTGGGCGCGGCGTTCGGCGTCGGCGGCGGGCTGTTGTGGGCGCTGTATGCCGACAGGCTGTTCGGCTTCGATGCACTGCTGCTGTTGGCGATCGGCTGCATGTGCGGACTGCTCGTGCAGGTGTTTTTGCGCAATAACTGGCTGACATCGCTGCTGCTCAACGGCGCGGTGCTGCTTTTGTATGTGCTGGTGGACTGGCTTTTGCGGTATGTGCTGTTTCGTAATGCCGAAGCCGTGTATGCGCTTTTGCACATTCTGCTGCCCAACGCTTTGTATACGTTTATTTTATCTCCGCTGGTGTATGTGCTGATCTATCGCGTCGCACGCAGCATGCGCGAGAGCTGAAAGAGGTGAACCCGCATGAAACGCAATGTCGAAACGACGCCCGCACGGCGTCTTTTGTGCCTTTCTTTGGCGATCGTTGCGGTTTTTGCGGTCTTTGCCGTCGCGCTTTTCCGCATCCAGATCGTCGAGGGCGATTACTATGCGCAAAAGGCTAACAGCAACACCACGACGGTGATCAGTGTCTCCGCGTCGCGCGGGGAAATTCTTGACTGCAACCTTGTGCCGATCGCGGTCAATCGCACCACCTATGCAATCATGTTTGACTATAACTATTTTCCGAAAGGCACATCCGACGAAGCCCAAAAGGAGCAAAACGCCTGCCTTTTGCGGCTGGTGGCGCTGCTGACCGAAACGGGCGAGGAGTGGAACGACGAGCTGCCCATATCCGATGCGGCACCCTATACCTTCACCGACGAGACACGCGCCGACACGCTGCGCTCCAGGCTGCGCATGGGCTCCTATGCGACGGCGGACAACTGCATGGAAGAGATGGTGCGCTCCTATAAGCTGGAGAGCTATTCCAAAGAGCAGCAGCGCATTTTGGCGGGCATCCGCTACGGTATGGTGGTGAAGGAGTTTGCCGTGCGCAACCCCTATGTGTTTGCGGGCGACATTTCGCGCTCCACCATGTACCGCATCGTGGAGAACAACACGGCATATCCCGGCGTGGACATTGAGACGGTGCCGGTGCGCGATTATGTCAGCGGTGACATCGCATCGCATCTGATCGGCTCTGTCGGTCCGATCTATGCCGAGGACTATAAGGAACTGAAGAAAAAAGGCTATGCCATGAACGATGTCGTCGGCAAGGGCGGCATCGAGGGCAGTTTTGAGGATAAGCTGCGCGGCACGGCGGGCGTGCGCACGCTTTTGAAGGATAAAAGCGGCAACGTGCTCGACGAGGAGGAGACCACCGCGCCCAAGCCGGGCGACACGGTGGTCATGACGATCAACTCCAATCTGCAAAAGGCGGCGCAAGCGGCGCTGGCGGATAAGGTGGCGGAGCTGCGCAAAAAGTCCACCGCCACCACCAACGGACACGATGTCAAAAGCGGTGCAGCGGTCGTGCTGGATGTCAAGACCGGCGGGGTTCTGACCTGCGCATCGTGGCCGAGTTATGACCTGGCAACCTATAAGGAGAACTACAACACGCTCCTTGACGATCCCGACAATCCGCTTTTCAACCGCGCACTGAATGGCGCTTTCGCCTGCGGCTCGACGATGAAGCCGGGCATTGCGCTCGCGGCACTCACCGAGGGGACGATCACCCCCTCTTCCACGGTCTATTGCGGGCGTATCTATCGTTTTTATGATGACTATCAGCCGCACTGCATGGGCACGCACGGCACGATCAACGTCATCACCGCCATCACCAAGTCCTGCAACATCTTCTTCTATGACGTGGGCAGACGCATGGGTGCGGACATGATGCTCAAATACCATAAGCTCTATGGCTTCGGCAGTCCGACGGGTGTCGAGATCGGCGAGTCGTCGGGCAGACTGGTGACGCCGGAATCCGTGAAAAAGGACGGCGGCATCTGGACGGCGGGCGACAATCTGCGGCTCGCCATCGGGCAGAACGGTCTGTATACACCCATTCAGCTGGCGGCATATGCCATGATGATCGCCAACGACGGCGTGCGGTATAAAACGCATCTGGTGCACAGCATCCGCAGCTATGACGGCACATCCGAGGAGATCGTTGAGCCGAAGATCGCGGCGACCGTGAACTGGTCGAAAACGGCGATGGACACGGTGCGGCAGGGCATGGTGAATGTGGTGAAGTCCGGCACGGCGTATTCCTCGTTCGGCACGGCAAGCTATACCGTTGCCGCCAAGACCGGCACGGCGCAGACCGGCAGAAAGGGACAGAGCGACCACGGTGTGTTCATTGCCTATGCGCCGGTGGAAAATCCCGAGATCGCCGTTGCGGTCGTGATGGAGAACGGCACCTCGTCTGCGGCTTCGCAGGTCGCGCGCAAGATCACCGATGCCTATTTTGCGTCGAGTGAGACCGGCGAAAAGCCGACGGCAGAGGAGACGCTGCTGCCGTAATAAAGGTTTACAAGACAGGAAAATTGTGCTATACTGACAATATATGCGGGGAGGGAGAGCATGGGACGAATTGCGGTCGTGACATCCGGCAAGGGCGGCACGGGAAAATCCACGGTCTGCGCCGGCCTTGCGTATGCATTGGCGCGGCTCGGAAAGCGGATCCTGCTGATCGACGGCGATGCCGGCTTGCGTAGTCTTGATCTGATGCTCGGCGTCGGCGGCAACACCGTGTATGACATGGCGGATGTGTTTGCCGGACGCTGTGAGCCGGTCAAGGCGATCTATGCGTCTCCCGTCTCACAGAATGTGTTTGTGATGCCCGCCCCTTTGGCGCTCGATCAGCTTTGCTCGCCGCAGCAGCTGCATCGGCTGGCAAAGGGACTGTCCCGCTATTTTGATGTGGTGATCGTGGATTGCCCCGCCGGTGTCGGCAGGGGATTTGAAACCGCGATCGCCGCTGCGCCCGAGGCGCTGGTGGTGTGCACGCCGGACATGGTGTGTGCCCGCGACGCGCGCTTACTCAGCGACATTTTGGCTGAGCGGAGCATCCCGGCACGGCTCATCATCAACCGTCTGCGCCCGCGCAAGATCATGGACGGCAGCATGCCGGACATCGACCGCATCATCGACGAGAGCGCCCTGCAGCTGATGGGCGTCATTCCGGAGGATGAAACGGTCGCGGTCGCAAACGCCAACGGCAGACCGCTGCCGCTCTATTGCAATGCTGCTTTGTGTTTCTCAAATATTGCGCGCCGGTTTGTCGGTGAGTCCATCCCGCTGGCGCCGCTTGAAAAAATGTAAATGAAAGGATGCTGCATATGAATATCGCATTGATCGCCCACGACGCCAAGAAAGAACTGATGGTACAGTTCTGCATTGCCTATTGTGGGATCTTGAGCCGCCATAACCTGTGCGCAACGGGCACGACCGGCAAGATGGTCGCCGAAGCCACGGGACTGAACATCACCCGCTATATGAGCGGGGCGCAGGGCGGCGCCCAGCAGATCTCGGCGCGCATTTCCTGCAACGAGATCGACCTTTTGCTGTTTTTCCGTGATCCGATGACGGCGAAGGTGTCCGAACCGAACGAAAACGACATGTTCCGTCTGTGCGATATGCGCAGCATCCCCGTTGCGACCAACATCGCGACGGCGGAGGTGCTCATCCACGGTCTGGAGCGCGGCGATCTCGATTGGCGCAACATCGTCAATCCCAACCACTGAACAGAGGAGTAAAAACGGCATGGAATTGTTGACACAGGCGCCCCGCGGTACAGAGGATGTGCTGCCGCAGGACAGCTACAAATGGCAGTATGTGGAACGCATGGCACTGGACGTGGCGCACGACTTCGGTTTTCGCGAAATGCGCACGCCGGTTTTCGAGCATACGCCGCTGTTTCTGCGCTCGGTGGGCGAAACCACTGATGTGGTGCAGAAAGAGATGTATACCTTTGAGGACAAGGGCGGTCGGTCGATCACCCTGCGCCCCGAGGGGACGGCAGGTGCGGCGCGCGCCCTTTTGGAGCACGGTCTGCACAACGGCACGCTGCCCGTCAAGGCGTCCTATGTCATCTCCTGCTATCGCTATGAAAAGGCACAGAAAGGACGTCTGCGCGAATTTCACCAGTTCGGCGTCGAATGCTTCGGCGCCGCCGCGCCGCAGGCGGATGCAGAGATCATCCTGCTCGGTCACACGATCTTTGAAAATCTCGGTGTCAAGGGCGTAACGCTGCGGCTCAATTCTATCGGCTGCCCGACCTGCCGCGCGAAATACTATGAAGCGTTAAAGGCTTATTTTGCCGACAGACGGGACGACCTTTGCGAGACCTGCCGCGATCGGCTGGAGCGCAACCCGATGCGTATTCTCGATTGCAAATCCCCGACCTGCGCCGCCATCGCGGCGGACGCGCCGGTGGTACTCGATTATCTTTGCGACGACTGCCGCAACCATTTTGAGGCGGTCAAGGATTGTCTTGCGGCGGCGGAGTTGCCGTTCACCGTCGATCCGCACATCGTGCGCGGACTCGACTATTACACCCGCACCGTGTTCGAATTTGTCGCCGACGACGGGCTGACCGTGTGCGGCGGCGGACGCTATGACGGGCTGATTGAGGAGCTGGGCGGGCCGCATCTGCCGTCTCTCGGCTTCGGACTGGGGCTTGAGCGCCTTTTGATGGTGATGGAAGCGCACAACGCCAAGTTCCCGCAGGAGGACGTCCCCGAGGTCTATTTTGCGCCCATGGGCGATGCGGCGGCAAGGCGCTGCTTTGCAATCGCGTCGAAGCTGCGCGAGGGCGGCGTTGCCGTCGAGACCGACATTGTCGGCAGAGGGCTGAAGGCGCAGATGAAATATGCCGACAAACGCGGCGCGCGGTTCACGATCGTGGTGGGTGACAACGAGCTTCAGACCGGTGTGGCGCAGATGAAGAATATGCAGACCGGTGAGACCGAGGAGGTTTTGCTGGACGACAGCTTATATACCACGCTGTACAATAAGTCGCTGGATCGCCAGCTGGCGGGCATGGCGGATCTTTTCGGCAGTGTGGCGGAATAAGGAAAGAGGATTGGGAAACATGGCAGAGACAGTAAAGGGCTTGAAACGAACGGATTATTGCGGCAACTTCCGTGCCGCGGACGAGGGCAGGGAGATCACGGTGTTCGGCTGGGTGCAGCGGCAGCGCAATCTCGGTCAGCTGATCTTTGTGGATCTGCGCGACCGCAGCGGCATTCTGCAGCTTGCCTTTGACGAGGACACCGAAAAGGACGTGTTCGAAAAAGCGGTGACGCTGCGCAGCGAATATGTGATCGCCGCGCGCGGCACGGTGCGTATCCGTACATCAAAAAATCCGGAGCTGCCGACGGGTGACATAGAGGTTGCCGTCGCGGAGCTGCGTATTCTCGGCAAGGCGCAGACGCCGCCGTTTGAAATTGCCGACGACACCACCGCCGCCGAGGCGACGCGTCTCAAATATCGCTATTTGGATCTGCGCCGTCCGACGCTGCAGAACAATCTTCTTTTCCGTCATCGCGTGACGATCGCGACGCGCAAGTTCTTTGACGACAACGGTTTTATCGAGCTGGAGACGCCCATGCTCATCAAATCCACGCCCGAGGGCGCGCGGGACTTTTTGGTGCCCAGCCGCCTGCACAACGGCGAGTTTTATGCACTGCCGCAGTCGCCGCAGCTGTACAAGCAGCTGTCGATGGTGGCGGGCTTTGACCGCTATGTACAGTTGGCGCGCTGCTTCCGCGATGAGGATCTGCGCGCCGACCGTCAGCCGGAATTCACCCAGATCGACCTTGAAATGTCCTTTGTGGATGTCGAGGATGTGCTGGATGTCGGCGAGCGGTATATGCAGACACTGTTTAAGGAAGTGCTCGGCGTCGATGTGCCGCTGCCGCTGCCGCGCCTGACCTACACCGAGGCGATGGAACGCTTCGGCTCGGACAAGCCGGACACCCGCTTCGGCATGGAGATTATCGACCTCACCGATGCGGTGAAGGATTGCGGCTTCGGCGTGTTTACCTCCGCTGTGAACGGCGGCGGAACGGTGCGTGCCCTCAACGCCAAGGGTGCTGTGAAAAAGCTCTCCCGCAAGGAGATCGACAAGCTCACCGAAATGGTCAAGGGCATCGGCGGCAAAGGCCTTGCTTTCATCCGCATGACCGACGAGGGGATGTCTTCTTCGTTCGGCAAATTCCTCTCCGAGGAAGAGATGCAGCGTATTCTGGACGCGGCGGGTGCCGAGCAGGGCGACGTGATTCTGATCGTTGCCGACACCGTGAAAAAGCATGTGCTGACGACGCTCGGCGCGGTGCGTCTCGAATTGGCAAACAAGCTGGAAATCCCGCGCAGCGGCTATAATCTGCTGTGGATCACCGAGTTCCCGTTCTTCGAATGGGACGAGGAGACGGAGCAGTGGCTCGCCATGCATCACCCCTTCACCGCGCCGCTGGATGAATGTATCCCGTATCTCGACAACGCCCCCGAAAAGGTGTTTGCGAAGGCATACGACCTGGTGCTCAACGGCATCGAATTGGCATCCGGCTCGATCCGTATCACCGACCCCGAGCTGCAGGGACATATGTTCCATGCACTGGGGCTTTCCGACGAGGAAGCGCAGCAGAAGTTCGGTTTCCTGACCGACGCTTTCCGCTATGGCGCGCCGCCGCACGGCGGCATGGGCATCGGGCTTGACCGCCTGGTGATGCAGATGCTCGGCGCACCGACGCTGCGGGATGTCATTGCCTATCCGAAGGTGCAGAACATGACCGAGCTGATGACCGACTGCCCCGCTGAGGTGGACAAGGCACAGCTCGATGATCTCGGCATTGCGGTTGTGAAAAAAGAAGAATAAAATCAAAAAGGACGAAAGTCCTTTTTGTTTATCCGGAAGAATTTCAGAGGTAACTTGCATGTCTGCATTTTTTAAGAAATACAAACTGCCGCTGTCGGTGGCGGCAACAGTGCTGGTCTTGGCGGCAGCAGTGCTGCTTTGCCTGCGGCAATGCCGTGCAAAGGGGGATGCCGTTTCGGATGACGCGCCGTCGGGGAGTGTCTCTGCGTCGACAACCGCCGATGCCGCGCCGACAACAAACGGAGATGCCGCGCCGACAACCGACGCGGCAACCGTGACAACGGCGGCAACTTCCGCCGAAGCGTCAAAGCCCGTATCAGGAGCCAAAACGACTGCAAAAAAGCAGGTGGGAACGAACGCAAAACGGCCGGCAACGCCACCCGCCTCCGTCGGCAAAACAACGCGAAAGCCGTTGGCAGCATTTTCGCCGACGCTGGAATACACCGTTCCGCAGGCGGCATTGCAGTATTTGGGTTTGCGGGACATCTCTTTATATCGGCGGCTGGTGGATGCCTATATGCAATATGAAACGGTGGTGCCGTTCACCGCCGATGACCAACCGCAAACGGCGCTGGAACTGCTATATTGGTATTGCCCTGTCTTTTTCGCCGATACGGCACTTGACGAAAACTGCATCGACTGGGTGTATAACGAAGTGCATATCCGCTATACCTCCAAAAATCGCGCGGAACATGAAAAGATCATCAAGGCTTTTGAAAACCGCTGCCTTGCGCTGCTTGGCAACCGCACGGGCGAGACGGCGCAGGTTGCTCGCGAGGTATACCGCCGTTTCACAAAGACCCTGAAATATGACACGGCGCTTTTGAACAAAACCATGCCGCGCTGGGACGAGCCCTCATACTATACGGAGAAAAATCCCCGCTATCGCGAGACCTACACGGCGCTGATGAACGGCAGCGGTGTGTGCTCCTCTTTTGCCAAGGCCTATGCGTTTTTACTGCTGCAGTGTCGCGTCGAGACAATGACGATATATTGCGACCATGTGTCGGGTCTCAAAGATAAGGCGCACGAATGGACGATGATGAAGCTGGACGGGAAATGGTATTTCGCCGACCCGACCTGGGAGAGAAACGGCTCGGACACCTATTTCGGTGTCACGACCGCCGAGCGGGAGCAAAACGGCTATCTGTCGCGGAATTTCTGCCTGTTCTTCGTCTATGACACGCAGTTTTCTGAAAAATTTGCGGTGAATGATAACCGATTTATGAAATGAAAAAGGACGCTGCCGCCGGCAGCGTCCTTTTTTTGCATTTTACAGCACCTTTGCCAGGAACGATTTGAGACGGTCGCACTTCGGGTGATCGAAGATCTCCTCCGGTGTGCCCTGCTCCATGATTTTTCCTTCATCCACGAACAGAACGCGGGTCGCGACCTCGCGGGCAAAGCTCATTTCGTGGGTGACGATGATCATGGTCATGCCTTCATCGGCAAGCTGCTTTATGAGATCCAGCACCTCGCCGACCATTTCGGGATCAAGCGCCGAGGTCGGCTCGTCAAACAGGATGACCTTCGGGTTCATCGCCAGCGCGCGCACGATGGCGACGCGCTGCTTCTGACCGCCGGAAAGGGTGGAGGGGTATTTATCCGCCCAATCATCCAGTCCGATGCGCTGCAAAAGCTCGTGCGCATGCGCCGTGACCTGTGCCTTGAAAGCGGCACGCTCGCTGCGTCCGCGGATTTTTTTCAGACCGATGTGCAGCGGCGCCAAGGTGATATTCTGCAGCACCGTCTTGTTGTTAAAAAGATTGAACTGCTGGAACACCATGCCCATATGCTGGCGGTGCACGTTGATGTCCACCTTCATGTCGGCGATGTCCACGCCCTCAAACATAATGGAGCCGGAGGTGGGGTCTTCCATGCAGTTGAGGCACCGAAGGAAGGTGCTCTTGCCGCTGCCGGAGGGTCCGATGATGACGATGCGCTCGCCCTCGTTGATGGTTTCGCTGATACCGTTCAAAACGGTCAGGTCGCCGTATTTTTTGGTGAGGTCAATTACGTCTATCACTCTTCTTCAGCCTCCTCTCCATCAGGTGAATGCCCAGCGTGATGAGCAGCACCAGCACGATATAAATGAGCGCCATAATAAGATAGGGAACCATGAACTCATAGTTGTTCGTGCCGATATATTTGAATGCGACATACAGATCCTCTGCACCGATAAAGCTGACAACGGACGTGTCCTTGATCAGTGCGATGAATTCGTTGCCGAGGGTGGGCAGGATGTTTTTCACTGCCTGCGGGATGACGATCTTGACCATGGTTGTCCAATAGCCGAGACCGACGGCACGTCCCGCTTCCATCTGTCCGCCGTCCACCGAGTTGATGCCGCCGCGCATGATCTCGGAAACATAGGCACCGCTGTTCATGCCGAAGATGATGGCGCCGGACGCCAAAGCGGAGAGCTGTAATCCGAGGAGCGGCCGCAGAACGAAATAGCCGACCAGCAGCTGCACCACAAGCGGCGTGCCGCGGAAGAACGCGACATACACGCGGCAGATCTTGTCAAGAATACGTGGCAGACGCTTGTATTTCGGCATGACCTCAACGGCGGCGATAATCGTGCCGATCACAATGCCGATGAGCAGACCGACCACGGCGATGATCAGCGTGTTCTGCAAGCCGGTCAACACCTTTTTGTAGCCGTCGTTGTCGATAAAGGCACGCACAAACGCGTCCCATTTCACATTAAAAGACATACGGTGTTCCTTTCAAATATGGCAGTACCTCTCCCTCATAAAAGGGGGAGAGGCGCTGCATGAAACTCTTAGCCGTTGAGGGCGTTGATCGCTTTCACGATGCAAGCCGCAGGCGCTTCGTCGATGATGACATAGTCAACGTCGCCGTTGAGCATGGCGTTCACAGCCAGCGAACCGGTCTGATAGCCGACGGAGGTGGCGGTCAGTCCCGCGAAGCCGAAGCTCTCGTCGCCGTCAACATAGGAGTGGCCGGTGGTGCCGGTCTGCACGCCGATCTTGACATCCTTGGAGAGAGATTTCAGCACGGTCTCCACATCTTCCTTGCTCTTGACATCCTTGAACTTCGTGTCGTTGCTCTTGACGATCAGCTTCTGTGCTGCGTTGTAGTAGGAGTCGCTGAAGCTGACAAGCTTTGCACGCTCTTCGTTCTTGGTGATACCCGCCATGCCGATGTCGGCACCGTCGGTGTTCAGCGTCTGGAAGATGGAGTCAAAGTCGATGGGCTTGATGACCAGCTCTTTGCCGAGGCTGTCGGCGAGCATTTTCGCAAGCTCCATGTCGATGCCGACATATTTGTCGCCGGCGGTGTATTCAAACGGCTCGAAGCCCGGCTCGGTCACAACGACCAGCTGATCCTTTGTGCTGTCCTCTTTGGCGGAGGTGACTTCAACCGGCGAGCCTTCGCCGAAGTAGTGACCGACGACCTCGTCGAACTTGCCGTTGCCCTTGATTTCTTTCAGAAACGCATTGACCTTTGCGAGAAGATCGGCGTCCTTCGGATTGACGGCGAAAGCATATTCTTCACTGGTGAGCTGATAATCAATGACCTTTGCGGTGACCTTTTCGCCGCAGCCGGCGAAGCAGATGACGGTGGCGGCAATCGCAATGACTGCCAGGAGACTTAAAACTTTTTTCATGATCGATAACCCCTTTTTCAAATTTGTTTTTGTTGGTTCGTTCAAACGATGGGTGTATTATAATACACGATTTCGCATATGTCAATAGGAAAATGAATAAAAATTCAATATTTTTTGAAAAAAACGCGATTATTTCTGATTTTATACATTGTATTCCGTATAAATGTATAAAATGGATGTATAAACGTATATTTCGGGTTTTGCACACCCCTTGACAACCGCAAAAAAAGGGTATATGATGAACACAAAGCTGTGATGGAGACAGTAACGGTGCACGGAAAACGGCAGCGAATCGGGGACGGTGAGAGCCCGAGCGGGAGTACGGCACGGTGAAGATCCCTCCGGAGCCGTCGGCTGAATGCATGTTGCTCAGTAAGCCTGACCGGTGCTTTTCCGTTATCGAAAGCGCATATGTCGGTATGCAGTAATGGGTGGTTAGCGAAGATGTCTTCGTCCCGTTTCGGGCGAAGGCATTTATTTTTTTGTGGGAGGTATATAATAATGTATAAAAAAGTATCTACCGATCTCAACTTTGTCGGGCGCGAAAAGGAAATCGAAAAGTTTTGGACGGAAAACCATATTTTCGAGAAAAGTATGGATAACCGCAAAAAGGGCGAGACATATACCTTTTATGACGGTCCTCCGACGGCGAACGGCAAGCCGCACATCGGCCATGTGCTCACCCGCGTAATCAAGGACATGATCCCGCGCTATCGCACTATGAAGGGCTATATGGTGCCGCGCAAGGCGGGCTGGGATACCCACGGTCTGCCGGTGGAGCTGGAGGTCGAAAAGGAGCTGGGACTGGACGGCAAGGAGCAGATCGAAAAATACGGTCTGGAGCCGTTCATCGGCAAGTGTAAGGAAAGCGTCTGGAAGTATAAGGGCATGTGGGAGAATTTCTCCGACACGGTCGGCTTTTGGGCGGACATGGAGCACCCGTATGTGACCTATCACAACGACTTCATCGAGTCGGAGTGGTGGGCGCTGAAGAAAATTTGGGAGCGCGGCCTTTTGTATAAGGGCTTCAAGATCGTGCCCTATTGCCCGCGCTGCGGCACGCCGCTGTCCAGCCATGAGGTGGCGCAGGGCTATAAATGCGTGAAGGAGCGCAGCGCCGTTGTGCGGTTCAAGGCGGTGGGTGAGGACGCATGGTTCCTCGCCTGGACGACCACGCCGTGGACGCTGCCCTCAAACGTCGCGCTGTGCGTCAACCCGAAGGATACCTATTGCAAGGTGAAAGCCGCCGACGGCTATACCTATTATATCGCCGAGGCGCTGCTTGACCGCGTGCTCGGCAAGCTGGCGACCGACGACACCCCGGCATATACGGTCTTGGAGCGCTATGTCGGCAAGGAACTGGAAAATCGGGAATATGAGCCGCTGTATGCCTGCGCCAAGGAACTGGCGGACAAGCAGCACAAGCGCGGCTTCTTCGTCACCTGCGCCGACTATGTCACCATGGGCGACGGCACGGGCATCGTCCACATCGCGCCTGCCTTCGGTGAAGACGACGCCCAGGTGGGCAGACGCTATGACCTGCCGTTTGTACAGCTGGTGGACAGCAAGGGCAACATGTCCCCCGAAACGCCGTTTGCCGGTCTGTTCGTGAAAAAGGCGGATCCGCTCGTTTTGGAGGATCTCGACAAGCGCGGTCAGCTGTTCGATGCGCCGAAGTTTGAGCATGACTATCCGTTCTGCTGGCGCTGTGACACGCCGCTGCTCTACTATGCGCGCGAGTCCTGGTTCATCAAGATGACCGATGTGCGCGACGACCTCATCAAGAATAACAACACCATCAACTGGATCCCCGCCAGCATCGGCAAGGGGCGTTTCGGCGACTGGCTTGAAAATGTGCAGGATTGGGGCATCAGCCGCAACCGCTATTGGGGAACGCCGCTGAACATTTGGGAATGCTCCTGCGGTCATCGCCATGCGGTCGGCAGCATTGCCGAGCTGAAGGAAATGTCGGACAACTGCCCCGACGACATCGAGCTGCACCGTCCCTTCATCGACGCGGTGACGATCAAGTGCCCGCACTGCGGCAAGGAGATGCACCGCGTGCCGGAGGTGCTCGACTGCTGGTTTGACTCCGGATCGATGCCGTTTGCACAGCATCACTATCCGTTTGAAAATGCCGATTTGTTTGAACAGCAGTTCCCCGCCGACTTCATTTCCGAAGCGGTCGATCAGACGCGCGGCTGGTTCTATTCGCTGCTGGCAGTGTCGACGCTCATCTTCAACAAAGCCCCCTATAAGAACGTTATCGTGCTCGGTCACGTGCAGGACGAAAACGGGCAGAAGATGTCCAAATCCAAGGGCAACGCCGTCGACCCGTTTGACGCGCTGGAGACCTACGGCGCGGATGCCATCCGCTGGTATTTCTACAGCAATTCCGCCCCGTGGCTTCCGAACCGTTTCCACGGCAAGGCGGTCATGGAAGGGCAGCGCAAGCTGTTGGGCACGCTGTGGAACACCTATGCATTCTTCACACTGTATGCCGAGATTGATCAGTTCGATGCAACAAAGTATACGCTGGATCCCGCCAAGCTGTCGGTCATGGACAAGTGGCTTTTGTCTCGCCTGTATACGACGGTCGGCGCGATCGACGAGAATCTTGACCAATACCGCATCCCCGAGGCGGCGCGCGCGCTGCAGGATTTCGTGGATGAAATGAGCAACTGGTATGTCCGCCGCAGCCGTGAACGTTTCTGGGCGAAGGGCATGGAGCAGGACAAGATCAATGCTTATATGACGCTGTATACCGCGCTTGTCACGATCTGCAAGGCGGCAGCGCCCATGATCCCGTTCATGACCGAGGAGATCTATCAGAATCTGGTGTGCTCGCTCGACAAGACCGCGCCCGAAAGCATCCATCTGTGCGACTTCCCTGCCGTCGACACCCGCTTTGTGGACAAAAAGCTGGAAGCGGACATGGAAGAGGTGCTCGAGGTGGTCGCGCTCGGTCGCGCCGCTCGCAACGGTGCCAACCGCAAGAACCGTCAGCCGCTCTCCTGCCTGTATGTCAAGGCGGAGCATTCGCTGTCCTCGTTGTATCAGCAGATCATCGAGGAAGAGCTGAACGTCAAGACGGTGAAGTTTGTGGACGATGCCGCAGCATTCACATCCTATACATTCAAGCCGCAGCTCAAGACCGTCGGTCCGAAATACGGCAAGCAGCTCGGCGAGATCCGCGCAGCCCTTGCCGCGATCGACGGCAACGCCGCGCACAAGGAGCTTGAGGACACGGGCGTTCTGACGCTGTCCCTGCCGTCCGGTGAGGTGAAGCTCACCGAGGAAGACCTGCTCATCGACACGGCGCAGACCGAGGGCTTTTTCGCTCTGAGCGAAAAGGCGGTGACGGTGGTGCTCGACACCAAGCTGACGCCGGAACTCATCGAGGAAGGCTTCATGCGCGAGATCATCAGCAAGATCCAGACCATGCGCAAGGAAGCTGGCTTTGAGGTCACCGATCACATCACCGTCTATGTCAGCGGCAACGAAAAGCTGTGCGACATCGTTTCCCGCAACCGCGATACCCTTTGCGGTGACGTGCTGGCGGACAGCGTGGTGCTGAACGCGACCGACGGCTTTGTGAAGGAATGGGATATCAACGGCGAAACGGTCACTCTCGCCGTGAAACGCAACTGACCTGCATGCTTTTGAACCGTGCCGCAACGTGTTTGCGGCACGGTTCTATTTTTTTGTTGAATATTCGGCAGAAAAATGCTATACTATACCGTATATATACAGGAGAGGAGTGGGGTCGATGGCGATGCGCAGATGGCTGCTGCCGGAGCTGCAGCGGGATGCGGCTTGTGCGCTGGCGGAGGAATGTGAAATTCAGCCGTTTTTGGCGCTGCTTTTGACGACGCGCGGCATCACCACCGCCGATGAGGCGCTTTCCTTTTTGGTGGGCGGCGAGGAGGACGATCCCTTTTCGCTTGTCGACATGGATCTTGCCGTCGAACGTATCGAGCGGGCGATCGACACCGGCGAATCGGTGATGATCTACGGCGACTATGACGTCGACGGCATCACCGCGACCGCCCTTTTATATGAATATCTCAAAAGCCGCGGCGCCAATGTGACATATCGCCTGCCGACCCGCGCGGGGGACGGCTATGGCTTACATACTGCCGCGATCGACGCATTTGCCGCCGACGGCGTATCACTGCTCATCACCGTCGACAACGGCATCACCGCCGTCGAGGAGGTGGCGCAGGCGAATGCGGCGGGCATGGATGTGATCGTGACCGATCACCACAAGCCTCAGGAAACGCTGGCGCAGGCGGTCGCTGTCGTCGATCCGCACCGCGCGGACTGTCCGAGCGGCTGCACCGGCTATGCGGGTGTCGGCATCGCCTATCTCCTTTGCTGTGCTCTGGAGGGGGACGCGGACATCATCATGGAGCGCTACGGCGATCTGCTGGCGCTCGGTATGCTTGCCGACGTGATGCCGCTTGTCGGCGCGGGACGCACGCTGGTGCGGCGGGGACTGGAAGTGCTCAACCATCTGCGCCGCCCCGGACTGCGGGCGCTTTGCCGACTTGCGGGCATGGAGGACAAGGAACTGACCGCCACAAGAGTGGTGTTCTCGCTCGTGCCGCGTCTCAATGCCGCAGGCAGAATGGACGATCCGCAGATCTCCGCTGCGCTGCTTTTGGAGACCGACAAGGAAAAAGCCGACATATTGGCCCAAACGGTGCATACGCTGAATACCGGGCGGCAGGAGACCGAGCTGCAGATCCTTGCCGAGATCGACAAACGCCTGCAGGCGGATCCCACGCTCGCCGCCGACCGCGTGCCGGTCATCGCCGGCGAAAACTGGGCGACCGGAGTCATCGGTATTCTGGCGGCAAGGCTCACCGAACGGTTTGGCAAGCCCTGCATCGTGCTGTCTGCGGACGGCGATGTTGCGCACGGATCGGGCAGAAGCCTTGAGGGCTTTTCGCTTTTTGACGCGTTGGCGGCGTGCAGCGAGCATCTTCTGACGTTCGGCGGACATGCGCTGGCGGCGGGGCTTTCGCTGAAAACGGATGAGATCGACAACTTCCGCCGCGCGATCAACGCCTATGCTGCAGAGCATTTTCCGCAGATGCCGACCCCGGAGCTGCGACTTGATTTCAAGCTGCGCCCGTCCGAGATCGACGTGGAAAAGCTGGCGCTTTTGGCGGCGCTCGAGCCGTTCGGCGCGGGCAATCCCGTGCCGGTGTTCGGACTTTTCGGGATGCGGCTGGACAACATCACGCCCATCGGCGGCGGTAAGCACCTGCGCCTGACCTTTTCGAAAAACGGCACGAAGATCGCCGTTCTGAAATTTCACACCGAGCAGGCGGCGTTTCCCGTCGCTTGCGGCACGGTGTGCGACTTGGCGGTGACGCTGGAGAAAAATGTGTATAAGGGCGTTGTCTCGCCGACTGTTTTGCTGCGGGACATGCGCTTTGCCGATGTGGATGCCGTGCCGTTTTTGACGGCAGCACAGGATTTCGACGCCGTTTTGCGGCGGGAGCAGAAAGCCGCACTGCCCGATCGGGCGACAATGGGCAGACTGTATCGCTTTTTGGTGCAGCGCGGCGGCTTTGTCGGATCGCTTGATGCGCTGTGGTACAATGTCGGCGACAGGGGGCTTTCGCCGCTTTCCGTGCGTTTGGCGCTGGAGGTGTGGCGGGAAGCGGGACTTGTCGCCGTTAAGGACACAGGGAATGAACTGCATATCACATTGCTGCCGACTGCGGGAAAGAGCGATCTTGCCGCAACGCCGCTGTGGCAGTATCTGCAATAATTTCAAGGGAAAGGAAACACACACGATGGAAATTCCCCGCACCAGGGAAGCTGCTGTCAGCTACCTGAAAACCATGATCATGCAGAGTGAACGCTCCTATGATCTGGATCTCATCGATCGCGCGATGGCGACGGCGATTGCCGCCCATGAGGGACAGCGCCGCGCTTCGGGCGAGGAATATATCTGCCATCCGCTGTCGGTTGCCGCCATATTGGTGGAAATGGGCATGGACAGCGAGACGATTGCCGCAGCGCTTTTGCACGATGTGGTGGAGGATACCGGCGTGGAGCTTGCGGACATCCGCAAGAACTTCGGCAACACCGTCGCCAACCTCGTGGACGGCGTCACGAAGATCACAAAGATGAGCTTCTCCACAAAGGAGGAGCAGCAGGCGGAGAATGTCCGCAAGATGCTGCTTGCCATGTCGCAGGACATCCGCGTCATGATCATCAAGCTGGCGGATCGCCTGCACAATATGCGCACGAGCGACGGCTGGAGCGAACAAAAGCGGCGGGACAAGGCGAAAGAGACCATGGACATCTATGCGCCGCTGGCGCACCGTCTCGGTATCCGCGCCGCAAAAGAGGAGCTTGAGGATCTCTCGCTGCGCATTCTCGATCCTGTTGCCTATCACGAGATCGAGGAGGCGCTGTTGCTGCGCAAGGACGAGCGCAACGCCTTTTTGCAGGATATCCAAAAGCGTCTCGGCGATCATCTGAAGGAATACGGCATCTCCTGCAATCTTTCGGGCAGGATCAAGAGCATCCCCGGCATCTACCGCAAAATGTATATGCAGGGAAAAACGCTTGAAGAAATTTATGATATCTATGCGGTGCGCGTGATCGTGGACAATGTCAACGATTGCTATAACGTGCTGGGCATCGTGCACGATATGTTCCGCCCGCTGCCCAACCGCTTCAAGGACTATATCTCCACCCCCAAGCCGAATATGTATCAGTCGCTGCACACCACCGTGATCAGCAAGGAGAAGATCCCCTTTGAGGTGCAGATCCGCACCTGGGAGATGCACTACACGGCGGAATACGGTGTTGCGGCGCACTGGAAGTATAAATTGGGGCTGCAAAAGCAGGATAAGCTGGACGAAAAGCTCGCGTGGATGCGGCAGTTCATTGAAAATCAGAAGGATGTGGACGACGCCGAGGACATCGTGCGCAGCATCAAAAGCGATCTGTCGGGCGAGGAAGTGTATGTGTTCACTCCCAAGGGCGACGTTATCGCTCTGCCTGCGGGCGCGACCGTGATCGACTTTGCCTATGCCATCCATTCCGCCGTCGGCAACCGCATGGTGGGCGCAAAGGTGGACGGCAGGATCGTGCCGCTGGACTATAAGGTGAAGATCGGCGAGATCGTCGAGGTGCTCACCACCTCGGCGGCGGGACACGGCCCGAGCCGTGACTGGCTGAACATTGTTAAAACGAGCGAAGCGCGCAACAAGATCCGCAGCTGGTTCAAAAAGGAACGCCGCGAGGAAAACATCGAGCAGGGACACGCCGAGCTTTCCCGCGAGCTTTCCCGCAACCTCATCCGCCTGTCGGACGACGAAATGGATGCGTTCCTGCTGGCACAGGCGCAAAAGCAGCATTTTGCCTGTGTTGAGGATTTCGAGGCGGCGATCGGCTACGGCGGCGTGCAGCTTTCCCATCTGATGCCCCGCATGCGGGACGACTATCTGAAGCTGGTGCACGCCGACACGGCGGAACCGCCGCAGCCGGTGCGCCAGCCTGTCAGACGGCGGCATAACACCGGCGGTGTGGTCGTCGAGGGCATGGACAACTGCCTTGTGAAATTTGCACGCTGCTGCAATGCCGTGCCGGGCGACCCGATCATCGGGTTCATCACCCGCGGTTACGGCGTTTCCATCCACAAGCGCGACTGCCCCAATGTGCCGGAAAACATTGCGACGGCGGCAGAGCCGGAGCGGTGGGTGACCGCCCATTGGGAAACGTCCGTTGACGGCGATTTCAAGGCGTCGCTGCAGCTCTATGCGACCAACCGTCAGGGACTGCTGGCGGATATCACCACGCTGCTCGCGCAGATGCACGTGATGATCCATGCCATCAACGCCAGAGAGCCGCATCAGGACGCGGTCAATGTGCTGTTGACTCTCGGTGTCAACAGCGTGGAGCATTTGCAAACGGTGACGGCGCGGCTGATGCATGTGCCGGGCGTGGAGCGCATCGAGCGCACCGCCAACTGAGAGAGGAAACGATATGAAGGCTGTATTTCAGCGTGTCACCGACGCGTCGGTGACGGTGGACGGCAAAACGGTCGGCGCGATCGGCGCGGGCGCGTTGGTGCTTGTCGGCGTTGTGCCGCAGGACACCGAAAAGGAAGCGGAATTACTGGCGCAAAAGGTCGCGGGGCTGCGCGTTTTCACGGACGCACAGGACAAGATGAACCTGTCGGTCACCGACATCGGCGGCAGCGTGCTTGCCGTGTCGCAGTTCACGCTTTGCGCCGACGTGTCGCACGGCAGACGTCCGAGCTTTATCGGCGCGGCGGCGCCGGATGTCGCATCGCCGCTTTTCGATCATTTCTGTGACGCGCTGCGCGCGCTCGGCGTGCCGGTGGAGACCGGCGTTTTCGGCGCGCACATGCAGGTGTCGCTGCTCAATAACGGTCCCGTCACCATCCTGCTTGACACGGACATCTGGAAAAAGGACGGTGCGGCATGCAGATAACCACGCTGCCGCTCGGCAGGATGCAGGCGAATTGCTATATCGTGCAGGCAGGTGACGGCACTGCCGCCGTCGTCGATCCCGGCGATGAAGCCGCACGCCTTTTGCAGCATCTGCAAAGCACGGGGCTGCGGGTGACGGCAGTGTGGCTCACCCACGGACATTTTGATCACATCGGGGCTGCCGACGCGCTACGTGCGGTTTTTTCCTGCCCGATCGTCGCTCTTGCGGCGGAAGCGGCGCTTTTGGCAGACCCGCAAAAGAATCTCAGCAGCGCCTTTTCGCCCGTGCCGCTGACGCTGACGGCGGACACCCTTCTTGCCGACGGCGACACCTTCGCTTTCGGCGGGGAAACGGTCGGCGTGCTGCACACACCGGGGCACACAAGCGGCAGTTGCTGCTATAAATTGGGAAAGTGGCTCTTCACCGGCGACACCCTGTTTGACGGTTCGATCGGCAGGACGGACTTTCCGACGGGCGACCCGAAGGCGCTTTCTTTGTCGCTCGAAAGGCTGGCCGCCATCCCTGACGATCTGTGTGTGCTGCCCGGACACGGCGCAGCCACGACACTGGCGGTGCAGCGCGCCGTCAATCCCTATATGCGCTAGGAGTTTTCGCTATGAATTTGCTGTTGTGCGGCAATGATTTCCACTTTGAAATGGAAAACATCTGCCGTCTGTTTTTGCCGCAGGAAAAGATCGTCACGGTCTATGACACCGTCGACGACGGCAGTCTTGCGGGGCTGACGGTGACGGGTACGCTGGTAAGTGGCGCGGAGGAAACGCGCATTGCGGTGCGCCTGCGGCTGGACGATGTCGACGAAACGCTGACCGACACGGTGGCAAACGCGACGCCGCAGTATAAGGACGCGTGCGAGCTTGCCATGACGACGCTTTTATACCGTCTTTTGTCCTCGCTGCTGCAAACCGAGCAGGAGTGGGGGTTGGTGACGGGCGTGCGCCCCGTGAAGCTATTGCGCCGCTTGACGGCGCAAAACGGTTCTGCGGCGGCGCTTGCACACTTTCGGGAAAAGCTGCGCGTTTCGCCCGAAAAGCTGGCACTTCTTGAAACGGTGCTGAAAAATGAAAACGAAATTTTGGCGCTGTCCCGACCGGACTCCTACAGTCTGTATGTGTCCGTGCCGTTTTGCCCGACGCGCTGTGACTATTGCTCGTTTGTCTCCCAAACGGTCGAGAGCGCGGCAAAGCTGATGCCCGCCTATGTCGAATGTCTCAAAAAGGAGCTTGCCTTCACCGGCGACGAAATGCGGGCGCTGGGACTGCGGCTCGAGACGATCTACTTCGGCGGCGGCACGCCGACGACGCTTTCCGCCGAAGCGCTGTCCGAGTTGTTTTCCGTCATTGAAAAGCACTTTGATCTCTCGCATCTGCGGGAATACACGGTGGAGGCGGGCAGACCCGACACCGTGACGGCGGAGAAATTTGCAGCGATCGCCGCGGCGGGGGCGGATCGCATCAGCATCAACCCCCAAACCTTACAGGACACGGTGCTGCGCGCCATCGGCAGAAAACACACCGTCGCGCAGTTTTATGATGCGTTCAATCTTGCCCGCCGCTGCGGCATGAAGCACATCAACACCGATCTCATCGCGGGGCTGCCGGAGGATACACCCGCCGGCTTTGCCGAAACGCTCTCCGGCATTTTGGCACTGGAACCGGAAAGCATCACGGTGCATACCCTGTGCTTAAAGCGCGCGTCGAATTTGGTGCTGCGTCATCGCAGCGACTACGGCGACCGCCGCGAAGCCGCGCAGATGATCGCTCGCACGGGCGCGGTGCTGTCGCAAAACGGCTATCACCCGTATTACCTCTATCGCCAGAGCCGCGCCGTCAGCAACCAGGAAAACACCGGCTGGGCAAAGCCCGGCAAAGAGGGGCTTTACAATGTGTACATCATGGATGAGACGCACACGATCGTCGGCTGCGGCGCGGGTGCGGTGACAAAGCTCAAAAAGCCGCACAGTGACTATCTGGAGCGGGTGTTCAACTATAAATTCCCGTATGAATATACGGCACGCTTTGACGACATGCTGAAACGAAAGGAACAGGTGAGAGCGTTTTATGAACAGCTTTGAAACACGGCAGCTTTCGGTTGCGGCAGTGTCGGCGGCGGTGAAAAACGATCCCGCCGCATGCGTCTCCGCCGAGGAAGCGCGCTACAGGGCGGCGGTCGAAGCGGTCGCTGCCGCGATCCACGACGAAAAGGACGGGCGCCGCTTTGTGCTGCTGTCCGGACCGTCCTCGTCCGGCAAGACCACAACGGCCGGAATGCTCAAGGCGGCACTTGCCGCAAAGGGAACGGTGACGCATGTCATCTCGCTTGACGACTTCTATCTCGGCGAGGGCAAAGCGCCGCTTTTGCCGGACGGGCGACCGGACTATGAGTCTATCGACGCGTTGAATTTGTCGCTGCTGCAGACGTGCCTCACGGAACTGGTGCAAAAAGGGAAGACGGCGCTGCCACAGTTTGATTTTTCCGCACGGTGTCCGAAAGCAGAGCGCGTGCCGCTTTGTCTCGAGCCGGACGCGGCGGTGATCCTTGAGGGCATCCATGCGTTCAATCCCTGTCTCGGAGCCTATCTGCCGCCTGCAATGACGACGCGCCTGTTCATCAACACGCTGTCGCGTTTTTCGGATGCAAACGGCGTGTGGCTGTCCCGCCGTGATCTGCGGCTGGTGCGGCGCATTTTGCGGGACGACCGTTTCCGCGCCAGCCCGTTTTCACACACGATGGGCATGTGGCCGCAGGTGACGCGCGGGGAAACGCTGTATCTGTTTCCCTATGCCGACACCGCCGATCTTGTGATCGACACGACCTTTGCCTTTGAGCCGTGCCTTTTCCGCGGGTTTTTGCTGCCGCTTTTGGCGGCGGTGCCGTCGATCGACCCGCACGCCAACACGGCAAGGCGGCTTGCCGCTCTTTTGGACGTGTTCCCGCCGCTTGACGCGGCGCTGCTGCCGCAGGAGAGCATGCTGCGCGAATTTATCGGGTGACACTTGCAATTTTCGCCGATTGGGTATATAATGCTCTCAAAGGAGGAGTTCTCATGACCACAGTGGAAGAAGTCATCAGCAAGGCGAAGGACCTGGCGGATGCCGCCGGAAAGAAGACCGGCGAGCTTGTGAGCCTCACGAAATTGAAGATGGAATCGATAGACACGCAGAAAGCGCTGTCTGCCGCTTTGGAAAAGATCGGCCGCACGGTATACGATGCGCGCGGCGCCGAAACACAGCCGGAGCTTGCCGAGCTGTTTGCGACGGCGGAGGGACTGGAAGCGCGCGCGGCAGAGATCGCGGCGAAGATCGACGAGCTGCGCCGCACCAAGCACTGTGCGGCTTGCGGCAAAAATAATCCTGCAGATGCGGCATATTGCCAGGCTTGCGGTGAAAAGCTCTAAATTTTGCCGAAATGGGCGGCTTCTTTTGATTTTTTTTACGAAAAGCACTTGCAATCCCGCCCTTTATGCGGTATGATACCTGTGAGGAAAACGTATGGCAATCTCTTTTGAACGTAAGTCGCGCTATGATATGAACGATCTTTTGGAAATCATGCGTCTTTTGCGCTCCCCCGACGGTTGTCCGTGGGACAGGGAACAGACGCACAGGTCATTGCGCACCAATCTCGTGGAAGAAGCCTATGAAGCGGTCGAGGCGATCGACCGCGACGATGTCGGCGGCCTGCGGGAGGAGCTGGGCGATGTGCTGCTGCAGGTGGTGCTGCATGCGTGCATTGCGGAAGAGGAGAAAGCCTTCTCCTTTGACGATGTTGCAGACGGGCTTGCCCGCAAGCTCGTGGAGCGTCACCCGCACGTGTTCGGCGACGTGGTCGCCGCCGATGCCGAGGGCGCGCTTGACAGCTGGCACGCCGCCAAGCGCCGCGAAAAGGGAAAGACGCAGGCGGGACTTCTCGACGGTGTGCCGCACGCGCTGCCCGCGCTCATGCGCGCCGACAAGGTGATGAGCCGTGCAAAGCGCGTGGGACTGAACGTCGCGGCGGATGCCGACGATATCAGAGAACGCATCGCCGCACTGGCGCAGAAAACGCCCGACGGGGAAACGGTCGGCGGGATGCTGTTTTTGACGGTGGCTTTGGCGCGCAGCGTGAAAGCGGATGCCGAAGAAGCGCTGGCGCTTGCGACCAATCGGTTCATCGACCGATTTGCTGCTGCGGAGGCGCAGCTCACAGCCGACGGGCGCGATGTTTCTGCACTGACTGCCGCTGACTGGCAGACGGTGTGGAACGCATAAATCATCCATAAGCGGTTTACCGCTGGAGTATAAAACTTTTGGAGGTATACAGAAATGAACAAGGTAGAACTCGTGGCGGCAGTTGCCGAGAAGGCTGAACTGTCCAAGAAAGATGCAGAAAAGGCTGTTGCGGCTGTGTTTGCCGCTATCGAAGAGGCTGTCGCCGCCGGCGACAAGGTTCAGCTCGTTGGCTTCGGCACTTTCGAAGTGCGTGAGCGTGCTGCGCGCACCGGCCGCAATCCGCAGACCGGCGCCGAGATCAAGATCGCTGCTTCTAAGCAGCCTGCGTTCAAGGCCGGCAAGGCTTTCAAGGACGCTGTCGCGAAGTAAGATTGCTTATAGGAAAAAGCCGCCGTATGGGCGGCTTTTTCTGTGTAATGATTTGGAGGTTTCTGTATGCGTTTGGATAAATATTTGAAGGTCGCCCGCATCATCAAGCGGCGCACCGTTGCCAACGAGGTGTGTGACGCGGGAAAGGTGACGGCAAACGGCAAGGTTGCGCGCGCTTCCTATGATGTGAGGGTGGGCGATGAGCTGACGGTGACGCTGGGGGCGCGGGAGATCCGCGTGCGGGTGGTCTCCGTGCAGGAAACGGTCGGCAAAAGCGATGCCGCCGGCATGTACGAAATACTTTCCTGACATATATTTCTCCCTTTGTCCATAGTATGTACCGATAAGGGGAGGGATGACGATGCAACAGTATCCGGCGCAGGAGCAGCGCCCGCCTGAGAATGATATGCCGCACACCCTGCGGCTGGAGGAACGGGAGCGTCTGCAGGTCGGCGGCGTCACCGATGTGGACAGCTTTGACGAGGAAACGGTGAAGGTTGCCACCACGCGCGGCATGCTGACGGTGTGCGGCGCGGGGCTGCACATCGAGCAGCTGCAGCTGGACACCGGTGATCTGCGGCTGGCGGGGCGGGTGGATACGCTGGTATACACCACCCGTGAGACCCGCCGCGGCAAGCTCGGCAGGCTTTTTCGCTGACAATGGGTGTAACGGGCACGGCGCAGCTGACCGGTCTTTTCTTTGCGTGCGGGGTGGGATTTCTCATAGGGCTTTACTATGAGCTTTTCCGCACCTTGCGCCTTTTGTTTCCGCCGACCGCGTGGGGCTGCTTTTTTCAGGACGTGTTTTTTTGCCTGACGGCGGCGGTGGCAGTGTTTTTCTGCCTTTTGGCGATCACGGACGGCGCTTTGTATCTCTATAGCTTTCTCGGCATCGCCGCAGGCTTTTTCGCCTGCTACTATACGGTGGGCAGGGTGCTGCACGGGCTGCTTGCCGCTGTTTTGCGCACGCTCTACCGCCTTTGGCACGCGCTTTGCCGCACGGTTTCCCGTCCGTTTGCGGCACTTTGGCGGCGCTTTGCGCCGAAAAGGCGGAAAATGTCGGAGAAAGTATGGCGAGTTCCTGAAAAAAGTGCGAATTTTTTGAAAAAACTCTTGAAAAAACCGCCGCAGGTATAGTATAGTATCCTTGTATAGATGTGTGCAAAGGAGGACTGTATGCGTATGCGCGCCGCGAAGAACGCAAAAAAGAAAAAGAAGAATATCATTTTGCGCGTCGCGTTCGCTGCGTTTGCGGTCTATGTGGTGGTGCAGATTGTTTCCCTGCAAATTCAACTGCGCAACAAAAAGCAGGAGATCAAAAAGCTGGACGCCGACATTCAGAAGCAGGAGCTTCTCAATGAAGCACTCAAGGATAAGGTGGAAAACGCTGACACCTATTTGGCGGAGGGCGCCCGTGAACAGGGCTACTATCTGCCGGGTGAGCAAATATATAAGGTCGTTCCGGAAAACTGATTGGGAGGAAACAAAGCGTTTATGCAGGTGGAAGTTGGAGCAGTTCTTGAGGGGAAAGTCACGGGAATCACGAAATTCGGCGCGTTTGTCGATCTCGGAGAGGGAAAAACCGGCATGGTACATATCTCCGAGGTGGCGTCGACATATGTAAAGGAAATCCGTGATTTCATCACAGAGGGACAAACGGTCAAGGTCAAGGTGCTGACGGTCGGTGAGGACGGGAAGATCAGCCTGTCCATCAAAAAGGCGACGCCGCCCGCGCCGCGTCAACCGCGTCAACCGGCGGTCTCCCCGGGAAGACCCGGCGAGTTCGAATGGCGTCCCGCGCACAGCAATGCGGCGGGCAGTTTTGAGGACATGATGTCCCGCTTCAAGCAAACCAGCGATGAAAAAATGTCGGATCTCAAAAGATCCCTTGATAGCAAGCACGGCGGCTTTTCCCGCCGTGGCAGCGGTCGGCAGTGAAATTTGGGGCTGTGGCTTCGGTCGCAGCCCTCTTGTTTTGTGGGAGTGACAATGGAAACTTTTCGTTTTTGTGCGCCGTGTCTTTTCGGCGTGGAAGGCATTTTGGCGGATGAGCTGCGCCGCATGGGCGCCGATGAGGTGACGCCGGAAAACGGACGGGTGCTGTTTTCGGGCGGCATGGAAATGCTGGCGCGCGCCAACATCGGGTCGCGCTATGCCGAGCGGGTGCAGCTGCTGCTCGGCAGCTTTGCGGCGCGCAGCTTTGAGGAGCTGTTCGAGGGCGTGAAAGGACTGCCGTGGGAGCGGTGGATCGGCAAGACGGACGCGTTCCCCGTCAAAGGGTGGTCGCTCAATTCCGCTCTGCACAGCATCCCCGATTGCCAGGCGATCATCAAAAAAGCGGTCGCGGCGCGCCTTGGGGCGCATTTCGGACTTTCCTGGCTGCCGGAGACAGGCAGCCTGCACCAAATTCAGTTCACCATTCTGAAAGACGAAGCGACTCTGCTTCTCGACACCAGCGGTGCGGGACTGCACAAGCGCGGCTATCGCCAGAATGCGGGCGGCGCACCGATCAAGGAAACGCTGGCGGCGGCGATCGCCGATCTGATGCGGGTGCGCCGTGCGGAGACGGTGAT
>ERZ791927.855-NODE-855-length-27637-cov-2.703539_pt1 | contig 27637 bp, 30 predicted proteins | sample MGYA00510130_ERZ791927 | MGnify/ENA primary metagenome ERZ791927 (study PRJEB30046, sample SAMN00792055) | human gut metagenome | study: EMG produced TPA metagenomics assembly of the A metagenome-wide association study of gut microbiota in type 2...
TTACGACATCCAGAAGATGAGCGAAGGTTACTACTACTTCATCCAGTTCGAAGCTGAAGCAACAGTTCCAGCTGCTGTTGAGCAGGATGTTCGTATCATGGACAATGTTCTTCGTTTCTTATGCGTTAGAAAAGACGAGGCATAGAGAGAATCAGCAGGTATAATAACCGCTGGTCATAGAAGAGAGGAAATCGTATATGAATAAAGTTATTCTTATGGGACGATTGACCAGAGACCCTGAAGTACGTTACTCACAGGGTGAACAGGCAACAGCAATCGCAAGATATACACTGGCAGTTGACCGCAGATTCAAGCGTGATGGAGATCAGACCGCAGACTTTATCGGATGTGTGGCATTCGGTAAACTTGGTGAATTTGCAGAAAAGTATCTCCGTAAAGGAACAAAGGTTGTCGTAACCGGACGTATCCAGACAGGAAGCTATACGAACAAAGACGGTCAGAAAGTATATACAACAGATGTTGTTGTTGAAGAATGTGAATTTGCAGAGAGTAAGAATGCAGCCGGTGACAATTCCGGGTTCACACCTTCAGACAGACCATCACCAAGCAGTGCAGCAGGCGATGGCTTCATGAATATTCCGGATGGAATTGATGAAGAGTTACCATTTAACTAAACCTAACAGGAGGTAATAATCATGGCTTTCAATAAAGCAGCAGATAGAGAAGGCGCTCCAATGAAGAGACGTCCAATGCATAGAAGAAAAAAAGTTTGTGTTTTCTGTGGAAAAGATAACGTTATCGATTACAAAGATACAAACAAATTAAAGAGATACATCTCTGAGAGAGGAAAAATTCTTCCTCGTAGAATCACAGGTAACTGTGCAAAACACCAGAGAGCTCTTACAGTAGCAATCAAGAGAGCACGTCACGTAGCTCTTATGCCATACGTTTGCGAATAGGCTTAGGAAAATCAAGGCTTCCCGGGTTCGGGAAAAGTGATTTGACGCAAGTTTGACACAAAAAAATAGGAAAGACCAATTATCCTCGGGTAGTTGGTCTTTTTGTGTGTCGGTACAGGATCATTTTTTGATAAAAAGGAAAGAAAGATGAAGAACAGACTATACGATGCCACAAAAATCGACTGGGACAATCTCATGTTTTCCACAAAGGAATTATGGATGCTGCTCATCCCGATCATGGTCGAACAGATGTTAAATTCCCTGATGGGAATGGCAGATACTATGATGGTGAGCAATGTGGGAAGTGTTGCAATGTCAGCGGTTTCACTTGTGGATTCTATCAATACGCTTGTAATCCAGGTGTTTGCAGCACTTGCCACCGGAGCGGCAATCATATGCTCCCACTATCTGGGAAAAGGGGATGAGAGAGGCGCAAACAAAGCGGCGAGGCAGATTTTCCTCACCGTGATCGTGATTTCTTTAACGATCACGGCAGGCGGACTGATCTTCTGCCGACCGTTGTTACGTCTGATTTTTGGGGCTGTGGAGCCTGCGGTTATGGAGGATTCCATTATCTATTTCCTGATCACGGCATCTTCCTATCCGTTTATTGCTCTGTTTAATGCAGGAGGAGCCTTTTACCGTGCAGGCGGAAACTCCAAATTCCCGATGAAAATATCGATCATTTCGAATGTGCTGAATATCATTGGAAATGCAGTCCTTATCTTCGGATGTAATATGGGAGTGGCAGGAGCGGCGATATCAACGCTCGTCTCAAGGGCGTTTTGTGCCATTGTTGTTTTGTATTTCCTTCGAAGACCAAAACAGAAAATCGTGCTGAACCAATATCACACAATTCGGCCGGATTTTCCGCTGATCGGGAAAGTACTTGCGATCGGTATTCCTGCCGGAGTGGAAAATGGCATGTTTCAGTTTGGAAAACTGGCGATCCAGTCCACGGTTTCCACCCTGGGAACACAGGCAATCGCGGCGCAGGCCATGACGGTAATTTTTGAAAATGTCAATGGAATTGCTGCGATCGCTGTGGGAATTGGACTTATGACCGTGGCAGGTCAGGCGTTTGGCGCAGGAAGAAAAGAGGAAGCTAAATATTATATTATAAAATTAACAGGATATGCAGAGATCGTGCTGATTATTTCGTGTGCGGTCACATTCCTTATCAGCCGTCCGATCATGCATCTTGCCGGCATGGAGGCTGAGAGCATGGAACTCTGCTATCAGATGCTGATCGCGATCACGATCGCAAAACCAATCCTCTGGGCACTGTCTTTCATTCCTCCATACGGACTCAGAGCAGCGGGAGATGTAAAGTTTTCTATGATCACAGCTACGTGCACGATGTGGTTCTGCAGGGTGGCACTGGCGGTTTATCTGATCCGTTTTCAGGGATTTGGACCGATCGCAGTGTGGATCGGTATGTTTGCAGACTGGGGAATCCGAAGCATTATCTTCTCCATTCGTTTTATGTCAGGCAAATGGATGGAAAAACACGTGATTTAAATAATACAAAAGTCTTTAGAAAAATTAATGTTTTTTTAAAGACTTTTTTTGTTATAATGTGATAGGCTTTTTTCATAAATTTAAGGAAAACGGAAGAGACTGACAAAAGGATTACACAATATGAAAAAGAAATTGAGAAAATATATCATACTTCCATTGCTGGCAGTTTTATGGTTATGTGGATGCGGAAAAAAAGAGGAGACAGATACGGAAACGGTTTATGCCGACAGGGAGAAGAACCAGGAACTTGCGGATTTCCTGATTGCTTATTATCAGATACCGGAAGAATTTTGTACGGAGACACGCTACTATTATGACAGGGTCGATCTGAACGAAGACGGAACGGAGGAAATCCTTGCGGTGGTGGTTGGCGAATATACGGAATGTGACGGCGGTGATCCGGCAGTGATCCTTGAGCAGAATGAACAGGGATATCAGGTGCTGGAGAGTTTTGCGTATGTCCGTACTCCGGTGTATGTGAGCGATACGATGACTGACGGATGGCATGATCTTATTTTTCCGGCATACGGCGGGGAAGAGGGAACTGGATTTCGGGTTTTCCATTATCAGGATGGCATAGGTTATCAGAATGAGAACATGGAATTTATGGAAGACATGGACGAAAATTTTTGCGGAAAAAAGATGATCGCAGACAATTTTATTGATGATATGGATAAGGGAAATTATCTGCCCTTACGTGAAACACCTTTATCGGGAAATTAAATCAGAAAAATAAGCTTTATATTATACCCTTTCAATGATATAATGGAATACAAATCGTTACTATTTTGCAGGATTTTTAAAGGGTGTGAATATGAAGAAAACGAATATAAAATTAAAAGGAAAGCTTCGCAGATATTTGAACTGGCCTTTGTATCTCACCATTGTATTGATTTTGATGGATGTTGCAATGTATGCACAGGACATACAGATGGGAGCAGAGTTTTCAGGATTTATCGTTTTATACGTTATCATTGTACTGATATCAAACAGGCGGAGCAGACCACTTCTGATCAATGAGCTGGTGAATTTTGCCACACAGTACGGAACTGTACAGAAACAGCTTTTGAATGATTTTGAGATTCCGTATGCATTGCTGGATTATAATTCGAGATTTCTGTGGATGAATGAAAAGTTTACAGAGATCACAGGCAAGGACAAAAATTATCATAAGTCAGTGACCACAGTGTTTCCGAGCCTGACCAAGGATATCCTGCAGAAGTCCGAAGCGGTAGAATCCATAAATGTAATGCTGGATGACCGCAATTACCGTATTTCCATGAAGCGCATTTATTTTGATTCCGTGACAAAGGACAGTGCTATCGTGGCGATCAACGACACGGATGAGTATCTGACTGCCATATATCTGTTTGACGAGACAGAACTGAATCGTTATATCAGGGAGAACGAGGAGCAGAAGCTTGTTGCAGGACTGATCTATATTGACAACTATGAGGAAGCGTTAGACAGTATTGAAGATGTAAAACGTTCTCTTTTGATCGCACTTGTAGACCGTAAGGTCAATAAATATTTTACAGAGATCGATGCCTTGGTGCGTAAGATCGAGAAAGATAAATATTTTGTTGTATTCAAATACAAGTATTTAGAGCAGCTCTCAGCAGATAAGTTTAAGCTGATCGAGGATGTCAAGAGCATCAAAGTCGGAAATGAGATGGCGATCACCTTAAGTATCGGAGTCGGTGCCGGAGGTGTCAGCTATACACAGAATTACGAGTACGCCCGCATGGGAATTGACCTTGCATTAGGACGTGGCGGCGATCAGGTCGTTGTAAAAGAAGGCGAGGAAGTCACTTATTACGGAGGCAAGGCAAAACAGGTAGAGCGTAACACCAGAGTAAAAGCCAGAGTAAAGGCTCATGCACTCCGCGAGATCATCGAGAGCCGTGAACATGTGGTCATTATGGGACATACGATCAGCGATGTAGATTCTTTAGGCGCAGCGATCGGTGTGTACTGCGCAGCCCGTGTGCTTGGCAAGAAGGCGCAGATCGTTTTAAATGAAGTCACGACATCCCTCCGACCGCTGGTAGAATGTTTTACGGAAGAAAAAGGTTACCCGGCAGATTTATTCATTAAGAATGAAGAGGCACTTCTGATCACAAATAAGAATACGCTGGTCATGGTTGTGGACACTAACCGTCCGAGCTACACAGAATGCCCGGAGCTGTTAAAACGTACCGACACGATCTGTGTATTCGATCACCACAGACAGAACAGTGAAGTCATTGAAAATCCGGTACTTTCCTATATCGAACCATACGCGTCGAGCGCATGCGAGATGATCGCGGAAGTATTGCAGTATTTTTCGGAAAATATTAAGCTTGAACCGAGTGAGGCAGACTGTATTTATGCAGGCATCCTCATTGATACCAATAATTTTATGACAAAAACAGGCGTGCGCACTTTTGAGGCAGCGGCATATCTCAGAAGAGCCGGAGCGGAAGTCACGCGTGTCAGAAAAATGCTGCGAAATGATATGGCTGCTTATAAAGCTAGAGCCGAAGCGGTCCGTCATGCAGAGGTCTACCGGGGAGCATTTGCAATCTCTGTCTGCCCGGCGGATAATATCGAAAGCCCTACAATTGTAGGAGCACAGGCTGCAAATGAATTATTAAATATTGTGGGAATTAAGGCATCCTTCGTTTTGACGGAGTATCAGGGAAAAATCTATATCAGTTCAAGATCCATTGATGAGATCAATGTCCAGCTCATTATGGAACGTGTGGGTGGCGGCGGTCACTTAAACGTTGCGGGAGCACAGCTGACGAACTGTACGATCCAGGAGGCAAAGCGAATGATCCAGGACACCATTGACGAGATGATAAAAGAAGGAGATATTCAGGAATGAAAGTAATATTATTACAGGATGTAAAAGCATTAGGAAAAAAGGGAGACGTTGTCAATGTCAGTGACGGTTACGCACGCAACGCTATTTTTCCGAAAAAATTAGGCGTGGAAGCAAATGCCAAAAATTTAAATGATCTGAAATTACAGAATCAGCATGCAGATAAAGTTGCACAGGAGAATTACGAGGCAGCGCTTGCAATGGCTGAGAATTTAAAGGATAAGAAAGTAACTGTTAAGATGAAAGCCGGTGAAGGCGGAAGAACCTTTGGTTCTGTTTCCACAAAAGAGATCTCAGCAGCGGCAAAAGAGCAGCTTGGATTAGAACTCGACAAGAAGAAAATGCAGCTTTCTGAGCCAATCAGAAGCTTTGGCGTTGTGGAAGTTCCGGTAAAACTTCACACAAAAGTAACCGGAAAACTTGCCGTTCATGTAGTAGAATTATAGGGAGGATCTCATGGAGGAGACTCTGATCAAGAGAAGCATGCCAAACAGTCTGGATGCAGAACAGTCTGTCATTGGCTCCATGATCATGGACAAAGATGCGATATTGACGGCGATGGAGATGCTGACGAGTGATGATTTTTATCATAAACAGTATGGAATTTTATTTGATGCCATGATAGAACTCTACAGCAAAGGGCTTCCAGTCGACCTCATTACCTTACAGAACAAATTAAAAGAAAAAGAGGTGCCGGAGGAAATTTCAAGTCTTTCCTATGTGAAAGAACTTTTGGATGCGGTTCCGACTTCTGCAAATATTAAGTATTATGCAAAAATTGTAAAAGACAATTCCATGCGGCGCAGACTCATCCGATTGAATGAAGAGATTGAGAATGAGTGTTATGCCGGTAAGGAAAGTATTGATACGGTCATGGATATGACGGAGAAGAAAGTATTTGATCTGCTCTCCACAAGAGGTGGCGGCGGGGACTATGTTCCAATCCGTCAGGTTGTTATGAATGCGTTGGAGAAAATTGAAAATGCAGCAAAGACTTCCGGAACGGTAACAGGTATTCCAACCGGATTTATCGATCTTGACTATCGGACTGCCGGTTTACAGCCTTCCGACCTGATTCTGATCGCGGCGCGTCCGTCTATGGGAAAAACAGCGTTTGTATTGAATATTGCGCAGTATGTGGCATTCCATGAAGATATGTGTACCGCAATTTTTTCTTTGGAGATGTCGAAAGAACAGCTGGTAAACCGTCTGTTCTCTCTGGAATCAAGAGTGGATGCACAGGCTCTGCGTACCGGTAACCTCTCGGACAGCGACTGGGAAAAGCTGATCGAGGGAGCAGGAACGATCGGTAATTCCAAGCTGATCATTGATGATACGCCGGGTATCTCCATTGCAGAGATGAGAAGCAAGTGCCGCAAATATAAATTAGAGCATGATTTAAAACTTATCATCATCGACTACTTGCAGTTAATGTCCGGTTCCGGCAAGGGAAGCGATTCACGTCAGCAGGAGATTTCAGATATCTCCCGTTCTTTAAAAGCATTGGCGCGTGAACTGTCTGTTCCGGTGATCGCATTGTCACAGTTGTCACGAGCCGTTGAACAGAGACCGGATCACAGACCGATGTTGTCAGATCTTCGTGAGTCCGGAGCAATCGAGCAGGATGCCGACGTGGTTATGTTTATTTACAGGGACGATTATTACAATCATGATTCGGAGATGAAAGGTATTTCCGAGATCATCATTGCAAAACAGAGAAATGGTCCGATCGGAACCGTCAATCTGGTATGGTTACCTCAGTATACCAAGTTCGCCAACATGGAGAAAAATTAATCAGTACCGTCGGGGTGTTGTGCAGTTTCCGCCAGAAAAAAGATTTTGTTTTTCTGGCGGAATTTGTATAACACCCCGATTTTTGTCTGAAAAAGGCGACCGATTTTCCTTGAGGGCATGTCCTAAGACGCTTATAATAAGGATAAGCTTAAAGGGAGGAAAATATGGAAAAAGTACGGTATATGATTTCAGATGCATCCAGCATGGTAAATGTGGAATCGCATGTATTGCGTTACTGGGAAGATGAATTGGAGTTAAACATTCCGCGAAACGAAATGGGACACCGTTACTATACACAGGAAAATATCAAAGAATTTCAATATATCAAAGAATTAAAAGAGAAGGGCTATCAGCTCAAAGCCATAAAAATGATCGTACATAATGGTGATATGGAGCAGAGACTTCCGGAACTTACCGGAAATGAGGCAGATAAGCCTGGTGGCGTAAAAAATCATCAGGTTTATTTTAAAAACCCGGAGACCTTAGCTTTGGCAGAGGCAAAGCAGAGCATATTGGACAATACGGACCGCATGGCACAATTTACGGAGCTCATGACTGATATTGTGGGCAAGGCGATTGCAGCAAATAATGAAAGTTTAAGCAGGACCATCAGTGAAGATGTGGGGGAACAGGTGCTCAAGGAGATGAATTATCTGATGCGGGAGCGGGAGGAACTGGAAGAGGAACGTTTCCGGCAGTTGGATGAAGCAATCCGTGGCAATTTAAAAAAGAAAAAGACACCATTATTAAAAAAATGGACAAAGAAAAAACCGTCAGAAGCCTGACGGTTTTTCTTATGTACTTTTGCAAAGCCTGTCACGAATTATTCTTCGCTGATAGCTCCTGTAGGACAAACTCCTGCACAAGTTCCGCAGCTAACGCAAGAACCTGCATCGATAACGAACTGGCTGTCTCCCTGGCTGATAGCACCTACTGGACATTCTGGTTCGCAAGTTCCACAGCTAACGCATGAATCAGAAATTACGTATGCCATTGATATTCCCTCCTTATAATTAAATAAAAATCATTATTCTGCGTATCAGCAATACGCATCACATCATAAATGATGTGCGGTTATCGTCGCCGATAACTTTAACTCACATTCTAATACAAACGGACTCGGTTTACAAGTCTATAACATGAAAAATCGTGTATTTTAATTAGCACAAGCCATTAAAATACACGATAATAAAAACGTTAATGATAAATAGTGATCAATAATAAAAATTTTAAAAAGTTGAGAAATGATATAGCGTTTTGGAACGGAAATTCTCGTCCCGATGAAGCACGATACTTGGGAAATTCTCGTGATTGATCGCGTCAGGATAGTGCTGTGTCTCCAGGCAGACACTGGAGTGCTCTGCGTATGGAACGCCTTCTTTTCCCGGAATCTTCATTGGCTGGTTTGCAACATAAAGCTGCAGACCCGGCTGGTCTGTAAAGCAGGTCATGCGGATACCGGTCTCTTTTGACTGGAGAACGGCTGCCTCCCGGAGCCCTGTTCCGTTGATGACAAAGTTATGATCGTAAGTGCCGAATTTTTTCAACTGCTCATAATCGGAGTTGTACATTTTTCCGATGGTGTGCATGGTGCGGAAATCAAATGGAGTGCCATCTACCGGGATAAACTTTCCGGTTGGAGCCTGGGAGTCATCAAGCTCTGTAATCTCATCTGCATCAATAAATAATTCGTGCGACATAATATCGCCATGTCCCTCACCGTTTAAGTTAAAATAACCGTGATTTGTCACATTGAACAGTGTATCTGCATCTGTGGATGCTTCGTAAAGAATCGAAAGTTCATTGTCCTCAGACCATCCATAAGTGACTGTCAGTGTCAGATTACCGGGATATCCCTCTTCCCCATCTGCTGAATTCATGGTAAAAATTAATTTGTCATCTTTGATCTTCGATTCCCAGATCTTAGAACCGTAACCAATGATACCACCGTGGAGATGGTTGGTTCCGTTGTTGATGGCAAGCTGGTATTCTTTTCCGTTCAGTGAGAAATGACCATCTTTGATACGGTTGGCAACCCGGCCTACCACAGCTCCGAGGCTTGCATCGTCATCTGCATAGTGATCAGCTGTTGAGAAGCCAAGGCACACATCTACCGGATTACCATTGCGGTCCGGAACAACAATTTTTGTGAGGCGGCAGCCAAAGTCAATGATCTCAACATAAGCGCCGCTTGTATTTTCCAAATGAAATAAATTAATAGTGGAACCGTTTTTGGTAGTTCCAAATTCAGATTTTGTAATTTTCATAACGATCTCCCTCCTGTAAGAAAGATTGCTGATATTCCTGCCAATACATAAAATATCGGAAAAGAAGCAGTTATTATTTAAAAATAACTGCTGCATGAATATTCTTTACCTAATAAAAATTATTATGCCACATTTAGAAAAACATAGCAAGTATGTTGCCTAATTTTTGGAATTGTGAGATAATAATGCATGAATATTCGGAGGAATAACATGCAGACTAAAGTTGTAAAAATAGATCCATTTCAGATAGACGAAAATGAAATGAAAGAAGCGGCAGAACTTATCCGAAAAGGAGAACTGGTAGCGTTTCCAACAGAGACCGTATATGGTCTGGGTGCAGATGCGCTGCATCCGGAAGCATCAAAAAAGATATATGCGGCAAAGGGACGGCCATCAGACAATCCCCTGATTGTGCATATCTGCAAATTTGAGGAACTTGTTTCCATTGCAAAAGAAGTTCCTGCTCAGGCAGAAAAACTGGCAGACGCATTCTGGCCGGGACCGCTCACGATGATCGTCTGGAAGAATGAAAAAGTACCATATGAGACGACCGGTGGTATGGAGACCGTAGCAATCCGTATGCCAAAACACCCGGTAGCATTAAAATTAATTGAAGAAAGCGGATGCCTGATTGCAGCACCAAGTGCAAATACATCCGGCAAGCCAAGCCCGACAGAGGCTTCCCATGTGAAGCTTGATCTGGATGGCAAGATACCGATGATCTTAGACGGAGGACCGGTAGGAATCGGCATTGAGTCAACAATCATTGATCTGACCGAAGATACTCCGATGATCTTACGCCCTGGTTATATCACGAAAGAAATGTTAGAAGAGGTTCTTGGTGAGGAAGTGAAGATCGATCCGGGAATTATAGCCTCAGATTCGCTCACAAAGCCGAAAGCACCTGGAATGAAATACAAACATTATGCACCGAAAGCAGATCTTGTGCTTGTAGATGGCGAGGCAGAGAACGTTGTGAAAAAGATTAACGGACTCGTAGCCGAAAAGCAGAAAAATGGTCTGAAAGTCGGAGTGATCGCAACGGATGAGACAAAAGATCAGTATCAGGCAGATATTGTTGTGAGCATTGGAGCACGGGCGGATGAAGATGCGATCGCGCAGCATCTCTATAAGATTTTAAGGGAATTTGATGACTGGAATGTAGATGCAATCTATTCAGAGAGTTTTGCAACACCAAGGATTGGACAGGCAATCATGAACCGTCTTTTGAAGGCGGCGGGACATCAAGTATTACACGTGTAGTTTTGATGACCGATGCAGAGATCAGAAAGGCATGATTTATATGAAACAATATAACCGAATCCTGTTTGTGGCAGAGAGCGGCACATCCCGTGCACCCATGGCAGCAGGGATTTTAAGTGAATACACATTAAAGCACCCGGTGACAATAGAGTGCAGAGGCTTAGTTGTACTTTTCCCGGAGCCGTTGAATCAGAAGGCAGAGGCAGTGATGATCAGTAATGGAATTAACTGGGAGAATTTCACATCCACGCAGCTTGAGGATGAAGATTTTACAGATGACACACTTGTACTCACGATGGAGCACAGCCAGTTAGAGAAGATTTTTGAAAAATACCCAAGTGCCAGAGAAGAAAATGTATATGTACTGACAGAACTTGTCGGTGATGAATTAGAGATTTTAGATCCTTATGGCGGATCACTGCAGTCTTATGGACTGTGTTATGAGACCATGAGGAAATCAATCATAAAATTAGTAAAACTTTTAAACGAAGGAGAATAAAAAACATGTCAAAAGTAGTAGTAATGGATCACCCATTAATCCAGCACAAAATCGGAATTATGAGAAGAACAGATACAGGTTCCAAGGATTTCCGTACACTTGTAAGCGAGGTTGCAATGTTAGAGTGCTATGAGGCAACCAGAGATCTGAAGCTGACAGATGTTGAGATCGATACACCGATCTGCCACGCAACTGTCAAAGAATTAAAGGGTAAAAAACTCGCAGTCGTACCTATTTTACGTGCAGGTCTGGGAATGGTAGACGGAATGCTTGCAATGATCCCGGCAGCAAAGGTAGGACATATCGGACTGTACCGTGACCCTGAAACATTAGAGCCGGTAGAGTATTACTGTAAATTACCGGATGACTGCGCAAACCGTGAAGTATTTGTTGTCGACCCAATGCTCGCAACAGGTGGATCTTCCGCAGCAGCAATCCAGATGTTGAAAGATAAAGGTGTTAAGAACATTCATCTTATGGTTATTATCGCAGCTCCGGAAGGAGTAAAGAAAATGCAGGAAGCACATCCGGACGTAGATATTTATATCGGTGCACTGGATGATCATTTAAATGATCATGGATACATTGTTCCAGGTCTTGGCGATGCCGGAGACAGAATTTTCGGATCAAAATAATCCAGAGAAATATCCGTTTTTCTGAGAGGAATAGATATGAGTGAGAAACGCAGAGATTACATCAGCTGGGATGAATATTTTATGGGTGTGGCAATGCTTACCGGCATGCGCTCCAAGGACCCGAACACACAGGTAGGGGCGTGTATTGTAAGCGCAGACCATAAGATTTTATCGATGGGATACAATGGACTGCCAAGAGGCTGTTCGGATGATGAATTCCCATGGGGACGGGAAGGCGCTCCGCTAGAGAACAAATACCTGTTTACCACACACAGTGAGCTGAATGCAATTTTAAATTATCGTGGTGGAAGTCTGGAAGGCTCGACGATTTATGTTTCGTTATTCCCATGCAATGAATGTGCAAAAGCAATTATTCAGGCGGGAATTAAGAGAATTGTGTACGACAGCGACAAGTATGACGGAACGCCGTCTGTTGTGGCATCCAAGCGTATGTTAAAGGCTGCAGGAGTCGTGATGCAAAAGTATGAACATACCAACAGAGAGATTACGATCAGACTTTAACCGCAGACCATAGAAGGACAGCAGAGAGGAGAACATCACTTATGAAGAATCAGAAAAAAGTGTTTCAGTCACTGACATTGATTTTACAGTTTGGGCTGAATATGATCGTTCCCATTGTACTTTGCATGATGTTCGGCATATGGCTCGGCAGGAAATATGATATTTTGTGGATTACGATCCCGTTTTTTGTCATAGGGGCATTGGCGGGTTTCACCAATATTTACAAGATGGCAAAAAAGATTTATGGATTAGGCAGAAAAGACAGGAAGAAGTAAGATGTTAAAGAGACTAAACGATGCATTACCAGAGCTTGTTCTAGGTATTATAGTATATGGGATTGTCGTGGAACTGGCAGGCGTATGGTTTGTGACGGACAAGCTGCGGTACACAACGGGACTGGTGATCGGAATTGCACTGGCAGTGGGAATGGCGGTCAACATGGCAATCGTACTTCGGGATGCCGTTGAAATTTATGGCGGAGAGCATGCACAGGCAAAGATCATTGCTAAGTCGATTTTGCGGTATGTGATCGTTGTGATCGTCTTTTTTGTCATGATGAAGTTTAATCTTGGTAATTTATTTACAGCTTTTATCGGTGTCCTGGGATTGAAGATATCTGCTTATCTTCAGCCCTTTACACATAAATTTGTTTTAAAACTGCAGGGAAGAGTGGAGACACCTTCCGAAAGCAGCGATAATTAAAAACGAGAAAGGAGGAGGTGAGAACGTGAGTAACGCAATCCTAATGTCTGGTGGAGCGGATGATATTGACTTTATGATCCATGGACTGTTCTCCTATCAGCTGTTTGGACATACTGTGTGGATTACAACATCCCATGTATGCATTCTGATCGTTATGCTTGTGATCCTGATCTTTGCAGTGATTGCAAACCGTAAGATCAAACATGCGACAGAAGTACCGGATGGCTTTCAGAATGTCATTGAACTCATCGTTGAAAAGTTGGATGGTGTAGTTATGGGCACGATGGGTAAAGTAGCTGGTCCGAAGTTTGTGAATTATATCAGCACAATCTTTATTTTCATTTTTATGAGTAATATCTCCGGACTGTTTGGTTTAAGACCACCAACAGCCGATTATGGTACAACACTTGCACTTGGTCTTATTACATTTTTCCTGATCCATATCACGCAGTTCAAAAATCTGCCGTTGAAACAGATCTGGGTAGATATGTGTTCGCCATTACCACCATGGCTGCCTATTTGGTTCCCAATCAATGTGATCAGTGAGATTGCGGTACCGATTTCCCTGTCATTGCGTTTGTTCGCAAACGTATTATCAGGAACCGTTATGATGGCGCTCGTATACGGCTTATTGAGCAAAATTGCGATTATCTGGCCGGCAGCCCTTCATGTGTACTTTGATTTGTTCTCAGGAGCAATTCAGACCTATGTATTCTGTATGCTGACAATGACTTATATCAGCCAGAATTACGAACAAGAGTAGAAAAGGAGAATTCAATATGAATATTACAGGACAGGATTTAATTTTAGCATGCTCAGCAATTGGAGCAGGTTTAGCAGTTATCGCAGGTATCGGACCTGGTATTGGACAGGGTATCGCAGCAGGACATGCAGCAGCAGCCGTTGGTAGAAATCCGGGTGCAAAAGGCGATATTATGTCAACCATGCTTTTAGGTCAGGCCGTAGCAGAGACAACAGGTCTTTATGGTCTGTTGATCGCTATGTTATTACTTTTCGTAAAACCATTAGTATAAGTGGGATGAGAAAAGGTAAAATAAACGGAAAGGAGGCCAGACCTTGGAAGAAATGACAAGACTTTTTAATCTGGATTTCCAGCTTTTGCATGATACCGTACTTCTTGCAATCGCTATTTTCTTCCTGTTTTTAGCCCTGTCATATCTGTTATTTAATCCGGTCCGCAAGATGCTTAAGGACAGACAGGAGAAGATCGCTACAGATATTGATACAGCAATTGCAGATAAGAAAGATGCTGCAGCATTAAAGGCAGAGTATGAAGCGAAGCTGAAAAATATAGATAAAGAGGCAGAACAGATTTTAAGCGAAGCCCGCCAGAAAGCTTTGAAAAACGAAGCCAAAATTGTGGACGAAGCCAAGGAAGAGGCTGCTCGGATCATCCAGAGAGCGAACGAGGAAGCAGGGCTTTCCAAGAAACGTGCAATGGATGAGGTAAAACAGGAAATGATCACAGTTGCATCTATGATGGCTGCAAAAGTTGTAGCTGCCAATATTGATGCTACAGTTCAGGATACGCTGGTAGAAGAGACATTGAAAGAAATGGGTGAATCAACATGGCAAAGCTAGTATCAAAAACATACGGTGACGCATTGTTTGAGGTAGCTTTGGAGAAAAACCAGCTTGATGAGTTCCTGGATGAAGTCAAAGCGGCACAGACCGCCATTGAAGAAAACAAAGAACTCTTCAAATTAATGAGTCATCCAAAAATCGTAAAAGAAGAAAAAATTAAGGTCATCACAGACATTTTTACAGGAAAAGTTTCCGAAGAACTTGTTGGACTTCTCCGCATGATCGTGGATAAAGGACACTTTGAACAGGTGGACAGTGTATTCAATTATTTCATTGATGAGGTAAAAGAATACAAAAATATCGGAACTGCTTATGTGACTTCTGCAATGGAATTATCCGATGCACAGAAGGCAGCAGTGGAAAAGCGGTTATTAGAGACAACAAAGTATGCGAAATTTGAAATGCATTATGATGTCGATGCCGAATTGATCGGTGGAATGGTGATCCGTATCGGCGACAGAGTCGTTGACAGCAGTGTTCGGACCAAATTATATGATCTGACACGCGAGTTATCCAAAATACAGTTGAAAGCAGGTGAATGCGCTTCATGAATTTAAAACCAGAAGAAATAAGTTCCGTAATCAAAGAACAGATCAAACGTTATGCAGCGCAGTTAGAAGTAGCTGACGTTGGTACCGTAATTCAGGTGGCAGATGGTATCGCACGTATTCACGGTCTTGATAATGCAATGCAGGGCGAACTTTTAGAGTTCCCTGGCGAAGTATATGGAATGGTATTAAACCTTGAGGAAGATAACGTTGGTGCCGTATTGCTCGGTAACCAGAAGAACATCAACGAGGGTGATACTGTAAAGACAACCGGACGAGTTGTTGAAGTTCCAGTCGGGGACGCTATGTTAGGACGTGTCGTGAATGCATTAGGACAGCCAATCGATGGCAAAGGACCTATTGAAACAGACAGATACCGCCAGATCGAACGTGTCGCATCCGGTGTTATTTCCAGAAAATCAGTAGATACACCGTTGCAGACAGGTATTAAAGCGATCGATTCCATGGTTCCGATCGGACGTGGACAGCGTGAGCTGATCATCGGTGACAGACAGACCGGTAAAACAGCGATCGCAATCGATACCATTATCAATCAGAAGGGACAGAACGTAAAATGTATTTACGTTGCAATCGGCCAGAAGGCATCTACGGTTGCCGCCCTTGTTAAGACATTGGAGGAATTTGGTGCCATGTCTTATACCACGGTTGTTGCATCAACAGCCAGTGAATTAGCACCATTACAGTATATTGCACCGTACGCAGGATGTGCGATCGGTGAGGAATGGATGGAAGCAGGACAGGATGTTCTTGTTGTTTATGATGATTTGAGTAAACATGCAGCTGCATACCGTACACTCTCCTTGCTCCTTAAGAGACCACCAGGACGTGAGGCTTATCCGGGTGATGTATTCTACTTACACTCCAGACTGTTAGAGCGTGCAGCTCGTCTTTCTGATAAATTAGGCGGAGGTTCTTTAACAGCACTTCCAATTATCGAGACACAGGCCGGTGACGTATCAGCATATATTCCTACAAATGTAATTTCTATCACAGATGGTCAGATTTATCTGGAAACAGAGATGTTCAACTCCGGTTTCAGACCAGCAATCAACGCAGGTCTTTCCGTATCACGAGTTGGAGGTTCTGCCCAGATCAAAGCGATGAAGAAGATTGCAGCACCTATCCGTGTGGAACTTGCACAGTATCGTGAGTTGGCAGCATTCGCACAGTTCGGTTCCGAGCTGGATGCAGATACTACCGAGAAGCTTGCACAGGGTGAAAGAATCCGTGAGATTTTAAAACAGCCTCAGTATCAGCCAATGCCAGTTGAAAAACAGGTTATGATCATTTATGCAGCTACCAAGAAGTACCTGATCGACATTCCGGTTGAGAAGATTCTTGATTTTGAAAAAGCATTATTTGAATATGTTGATACCAAGTATCCGGAAGTGCCAGAGGCAATCCGTACTGAAAAAGTCATCAGTGATGAGACAGAAGCAAAACTTGTAAAAGCAATCGAAGAATGCAAAGCGGACTTTTTAAAGTAGGCGGAGGGAGGTTTTTCTTATGGCCTCAATGAAGGACATCAAAAGAAGAAAAGGCAGCATACAGAGTACGCAGCAGATCACCAAAGCCATGAAACTTGTTTCTACTGTAAAGTTACAGAAAGCAAAAGGCAGAGCAGAACAGACGAATCCATATTTTAATTATATGTATCAGACTGTCAGCTCTATGCTTGCAAAGTCCGGAAACATTAATCATCCATATTTAAAATCCGGGGAATCCACGAAAAAGGCAGTGGTTGTGATCACGTCTAACCGTGGACTTGCCGGAGGCTACAACTCCAATATTGTGAAGCTGATCACAGGAAGTGATTTGAACAAAGACGATCTTCTCATCTATGCAATCGGTAATAAAGGACGCGAAGCCTTAGAGCGCCGCGGTTACCATATTGAGTTAGAGGATTCTGCAATGATCGAATCTCCTTCCTATGAGGATGCATCAGCTCTTTGTAAAAAGATACTGAAATCATTCACAGACGGCGAGATTGGCGAGATTTATCTTGCATACACGCATTTCAAAAATACTGTCAGCCACGAGCCGAAGCTGATCAAACTGCTTCCGGTTGAGATCGAAACAGGGGATGTAGCAGAGGATACAGGTTCGAATGTTCTTATGAATTATGAACCGACCACAGAAGAAGCGTTAGACATGATCATTCCGAAATATGTCACCAGCCTTTTCTATGGCGCATTGGTAGAAGCTGTAGCCAGTGAAAATGGAGCGAGAATGCAGGCGATGGATTCTGCAACAAGTAATGCAGAAGAAATGATCAGCGATTTGACTCTGAAGTATAACAGAGCGCGTCAGGGCGCTATCACTCAGGAATTAACTGAGATCATAGCAGGCGCGTCAGCAATTTCCTAGATAAGCAGCAATCTGCGCACTTTAGGAGGAAAGAATAATAAACAAGGAGAAATTATAGCATGGCAAATAATATAGGTAAAATTACCCAGATTATTGGTGCCGTTCTGGATATTAAATTCACAGAAGGCAACCTGCCTGAGATCAACGATGCTATCAAAGTTCCTACCAGAGATGGAAAAGAACTGGTAGTAGAAGTCTCACAGCATCTGGGTGATGATATTGTCAGATGTATCGCCATGGGATCTACAGACGGACTCGTACGTGGAATGGATGCGATCGCTACAGGTGCTCCGATCAGCGTTCCTGTAGGTGAGAATACCCTTGGACGTATGTTCAATGTTTTGGGAAATCCTATTGACGAGATCGATCCACCAACGGGTGTTGAGACATGGCCTATTCATAGAAAAGCACCTGCATTTGAAGAGCAGGCAACTTCTCAGGAAATGTTAGAGACAGGTATCAAAGTCGTTGACCTTCTCTGCCCATACCAGAAAGGTGGTAAAATCGGATTGTTCGGTGGTGCCGGTGTAGGTAAGACCGTATTGATCCAGGAGCTGATTCACAATATCGCTACTGAGCACGGTGGATATTCTGTATTCACAGGTGTAGGAGAGCGTACACGTGAAGGAAACGACCTTTACTATGAAATGAAAGAATCAGGCGTTATTGATAAGACAACCATGGTGTTCGGACAGATGAACGAGCCACCAGGAGCACGTATGAGAGTTGCACTTACCGGTCTTACCATGGCAGAGTACTTCCGTGATAAGGGTGGAAAAGACGTACTTTTATTCATTGATAACATTTTCCGTTTCACACAGGCAGGTTCCGAGGTTTCCGCGCTGTTAGGACGTATGCCTTCAGCCGTAGGTTACCAGCCAACTTTACAGACAGAGATGGGTGCGCTCCAGGAGCGAATCACATCTACAAAGAACGGTTCCATCACATCCGTACAGGCAGTTTATGTGCCAGCCGACGATTTAACTGACCCGGCTCCGGCAACAACATTTGCCCATCTGGATGCAACAACCGTATTGGAACGTTCGATTGCAGAGTTAGGTATTTACCCAGCCGTAGATCCACTGGCATCTACTTCCCGTATTCTTGATCCACGTATCATTGGTCAGGAGCACTTTGAAGTTGCCCGTGGTGTACAGGAAATTTTACAGAAATACAAAGAACTTCAGGATATTATTGCAATCCTTGGTATGGACGAGTTATCAGAGGATGATAAACTTGTCGTTAACCGTGCGAGAAAGGTACAGAGATTCTTATCCCAGCCATTCTTCGTAGCAGGACAGTTTACTGGTCTGGAAGGAAAATATGTTCCAATCGCAGAAACAGTTCGTGGATTTAAGGAAATCCTGGAAGGAAAACATGATGATGTTCCAGAAAGTTACTTCTTAAATGCAGGAAGCATCGATGAAGTACGCGCTCGTATGAACGCTTAAGGTGGAGGATTATTATGGCAGAGGAAAATAAGATTTTTACCGTAGAGATCATCACTCCGGATCGAATCTTTTATAAAGGTGAGGGAGACATGATCGAATTTACAACTGCTGTTGGTGAGATTGGTGTATACAAAAAACACATTCCACTGACCACCGTTTTAGCACCGGGTGTTGTGAAGATTCACAAAACAGGTGAAGATGATGTGATCGCAGCAGTGCATTCCGGTTTTGCAGAGATTCTGCCAGATAAAGTAACCCTTCTTGCAGAGATTGCAGAATGGCCGGATGAGATCGATAAAGGTCGTGCTGAAGCAGCAATGAAGCGTGCCGAAGAACGTCTCGCGAATAAGACCGAGGCGATCGATGTGAAGCGTGCAGAGTTTGCACTTCGCAAGGCGCTGGTTCGTCTTGATATTGCAAAATAAAAGAAATGCTGGAAATTCCCCGGAGAGTGTTATATACTTTCAGGGGAATTTTTAATGCAAGACAATAGAATGTTTGCAGAGCGTACATTCTATTGTATATGACAATGCATTGGTGAAAGCTGATATATGAATTTTACTATAAAAACAAAGGAAAGGGCAGGGCTATCATCATGAAAATAACAATTGCAAGACAGTGTGGAAGTGGCGGACATGAAATTGCAGAGGCTTTGGCAGAGAAGCTTCATCTGGAGATATTTGACAAGAAAAGATTTGTGGAAGAGGCAAAAAAGAGAAACGTCTACGACGAAAATGCCAACTTTTTAAATGAAAGGCCAATCGACAGTTTCCTTTACAGTATTGCGATGAGCTATGGAGCAACAAATCCGAGAGACCGCTATATTGATTTTGTAAAAGAGCTGACAGAACAGGAAAATTGCATTATTATCGGAAGATGTGCGAATCATATTTACAGAGATGACAAGGACTGCGTTTCCGTTTATCTGCATGCAGACAGAGCGGTCAGATGTGAGAGAATACAGAAACGGGATCAGATATCAGAGAGAGAAGCCCTGAAAATGATTCAGGAAGTTGATGAAAAACGTGCTGCATTTCAGGAACAGTGCACGTCTACCAAATGGGGCGATGGAAACGAGTACGATCTCTGTATCAATACCGGCATAATTGGGATTGAGTATGCGGTGGAGATGATTCTGGAGTATATTCGGTTTGAAAATATACTATAATGAATATTAGAAATTAATTGTAAAAGTACGTTTTATCAATAAAAGGGAATTAATAGAAGCAGTTACATGTAGAAATGAAGCACATGAAACTGCTTTTCTATTTTATTAGATAAACATTGCAAATAGTAGATATCATAAAGTTAGAAAAATGAAAAAAATGAGTAGAATAAGGTTGGAAAAATTGAAAAAACAGGTATAATAAGGTTAGAAAAATTGAATATTATGTATAAAAGTGGGTTGGAAAAATTATAAGTTATGAAATGGCAGGAGGAAATCATGATTGAAAGGAAAGCTAAGGTGGCTGTAAATGAATGGATTACACATGGAAATGATGCCTTTTTGCTGACAGGCGCAAGACAGATCGGAAAAACGTATTTAATAAGACAATGTCTGAAAGAAAGCGGATATCCATATATAGAATTTAATTTTATAGAGCAGCCTGAACTTGTCAATTTGTTTGCCGGGGCAAAAGATGCGAAAGAGTTATTGATGCGTTTGAGTGTAGTGGCGAAGGAGCCATTGGAGCAGGGAAAGACAATTATTTTTTTAGATGAAATCCAAGAATTTAAAGATATCGTTACAAGAATAAAATTTCTGGTAGAGGATGGTACATTTCGATATATTATGAGCGGTTCATTGCTGGGAGTAGAATTAAATGATTTAAGATCAGCTCCGGTTGGATACCTTGAAATCTATGATATGTATCCGTTAGATTTTAAAGAGTTTGTCAGGGCAGCAGGGGTGAAAAATGATGTAATTCTCATGTTGGAAGGTCATTTTAAAAAGAGAAACCCGGTGGATGATTTTATTCATTCCAAAATGCTGGATCTGTTTTATTTATATCTGATTGTTGGCGGAATGCCGGAAGCTGTTGCTGTTTATCTGGAAACAAATGATCTGGGAAAAGTCGCCAAAGTGCATGAAAAAATTATACGATTATATAAAACTGATTTCTCAAAATATGAAAAAAATTATAAACTGAAATTGCAGGAAATATACGATGCAATGCCAGGACAGTTAGATCAGAAAAATAAGCGTTTTCAATTAAATGCAGTTGAAAAAGGCATGAGTTATGACCGGTTAAAAAATGATTTTCTTTGGTTAAAAGATGCAGGAGTGGCAATTCCTGTATACAATATCAGTGAACCAAAATTGCCTCTGATCATTAGTGAAAACCGAAATCTGTTTAAACTGTTTTTTTCAGATGTTGGACTGCTTACAAGCTGTTATTCCAATCAGGTTAAACTTGCTATTTTAAATAAGGAAAAAGCAATCAATAATGGAGCTCTCTTTGAAAATGTTGCTGCACAGGAATTATTGGCGAAGGGGCATAAGGAATATTATTTTAACAGCAAACAGCAGGGAGAGCTTGATTTTGTAATTGAACTGGATGGAAAAGTGGTACCTTTGGAAATAAAATCCGGTAAGGACTATAAAAGGCACTCTGCATTAAACAATGTTCTGAAAAATGAAAATTACAAGATCGAAGAAGCCTATATTCTTTCGGAAGGGAATATTGAAATTGAGGGAAAAAGAGTTTATATGCCAATTTATATGATTATGTTTCTGGAGAATACAGAGCTTACGAATACGATCTATAAAATTGATTTAGATGGATTAGGAGAGTAGCAGTGTTTCATTGCTACTCTTTTTGAGGTAAAAATCACCGTTTCGGCTGATACCGCATATCCGACACATTATACACCGTGATAAAAGCGAGAGGATCTTCGTGGCTCATATAATTCATCAATTTCTGATATTCAGATTTGTCTACAATTGTAATAATCTCATTCCGCTTCTGCAAATTGTAGGCACCGATGGATTCGTAAATGGTAGCTCCGCTGTGAAGATCATTTATGATAAACTGTCGGAGTGCTTCTTCTTTTTCCGTGATAATGCAGACTCTGCGCCTAATATTATGGTTAAAAATAAAATGATCGAGAATAATACCATTAAAATAAGTTCCTAAAATACTGAGAACGACAGTTTTTTTATCATAGACTAAGGCAGCAGAAAGCGCAACGCACATTCCGGAAAGTGACATTGCTTTTCCAAGATCCATATGAAGATATTTATTCATGATCTTAGCTACGATATCCAGACCACCGGAGGAAGCATTGCGGTTAAAAAGAATGCTTAATCCGATACTCACAACTAATATATAACAGAGCACATCTAATTCCTGACTACCGGTCATAGAGGTGTTGTCAGGAAAAAGAATCTCAAAAAGTCCAAGAAATAATGGCAGCATAATACTTGTATAAACCGTCTTAATTCCGAATTCTTTTCCGCAGGTAAGAAAGCCTATAATTAGAAGTACCACGTTTAAAATCATTGTGATCGCAGAAAGCTGCAAAGGAATGAAGTTCGACAGAACGATTCCAAGACCGGAAATACTGCTGACGGATGCATGGCTTGGCACTAGAAAAAAGAAAACAGCGGCGGCAATGACCGCAACAGCGACCGTTAAAATAAGAGTTTCTTTGATCAATTCAGAGTAGTTTATCTTCTTAGGCATTTTCAATATTCTCCCCAGATATTTTATAAAATTAAGGTATCCTTTATTGCGAGTGATGATGCATAAAACATCCAATTTTGTATTCTAACATACCGCATATAAAAGTACAATAAATCGATAACGATGGGCAATAAAAAGAAACAGGAAAACTGAAAGAGCTTATTAGCAAGAAAAACTTTGTTAATCGAATTCTATATGTTAAAATATCTTCATAGGAGATAGCCGCATATGCAGATAGAAGAGAAACAGATTGTGATAAATGGACAGAACATAACACTGCGCAGTCCGGGGAAGCAGGACGCAGAAACTTTTTCAGAGGTGCGTGACATCACCTACCGTGAAACGTATTTTCTGGCGAGATACCCGGAGGAGACAGATTTCACAGCGGACGCAGCAGAGGCGATGATTTCAGACATAGCAGAGCGCAGGGAAGAATTTTTGATCGGAGCGTTTCGGAAAGAGCAGATGATTGGCTGTGTCATGGTTTTAAAAGAGGGAAATCACATCAAATTCCGGCATAAGGCGGGAATCGGAATTTTTATCCTCCAAAAATACTGCGGAATAGGACTTGGAAGGCAGTTGATGGAATATGCGATCGAAAACGCCAGAAAAACAGAACTTGAGCAGCTGAAACTGGGTGTTTTTGATGACAATGTGGCAGCAATCCGTCTGTATGAAAAATTAGGTTTTCGCGAGTGGGGAAGAGAACCTCATGCGTTTAAACTGAAAGACGGAAGCTACCGGGATGAAATACAGATGGTCTTATTTTTATCATAGAAAAGGACGAGCGATGAAACTATATTTTGTACGTCATGGTGAAACAGAGTGGAATGTAAAAAAGAAGATTCAGGGAAAAACCGATATTCCACTGAATGAAAATGGAATCCGGCAGGCGAAGGAACTGGCGTGCCAGCTGGTGGAAGAAGATATTTCGGTAAAACATGTCTATCATTCACCGCAGCTTCGGGCGGCAGAGACGGCACGTATCGCTGCAGAAGCGCTGCATGCGACCTGTATTCCGCTGGATGGACTGGTGGAGATGAACCTCGGAAGCTGGGAGGGTTCCAACTGGCGTGTGATCGAGCGGGAAAACAGTCCGGAATATCAGGAGTGGAGAAAAGACCGCCGCTATGTGCGCACACCGGGAGGCGGTGAATGTTACAATGATGTGGTAAAACGCACGCTGGATGCTATGGAATATATTATGAAACGGGAAAACGGAGATGTGCTGATCGTGACGCACAGCGCAATCATTATGGCACTGCGGTGTTACATTGCAGGGCTTCCATTTGATGAGATGGTCCGGAAATTTAAGACAAGAAATGCGGAAGTAGTCATGATCGAAAGCTTTAAGATCATAGATGCGATCGCACGGTTTAAAAAAGAAAATAAATAAATCACAACAAAAATGTAGAAACTGTTGTACAGAGAGACGCAAAAACGCAGGTCTCTCTGTACAGCAGTTTTTTTATGTAACATATCTGTCAAATGCCGCTCTTGTAACTTCTGCACAATTTTAAATAATCATTTTTGTGAATGATTTTGACGGAAAATGATTGACTGTGACGGAATGTGAATCTATAATTCAGATATAAAGATGAACGGATATGAATGATGTTGACGGAAAATGGAGGGGAATAAATGCTGACAGAGGAACGATTTGCGAAGATATTATCCATACTGGAAAGTATGGGGAGTGTGACAGTACAGCAGTTGATGACAGAACTTAACGCTTCGGAATCTACGATACGAAGGGATCTGAATGCACTGGATGCAAACGGTCAGTTGACGAAGGTTCACGGTGGGGCAATCCTTAAAACGATGGCGTACAGTACTAAGGATGACAACGTCGTCAGCCGGAAAGAAAAGAATCGTGACGCAAAGAACAAAATTGCAAAATACGCCGCAGAACAGATCGCGTCAGGTGATTTTGTTTATCTGGATGCCGGAACGACAACAGAGCTGATGATCGAATACATCACGAGCCATCAGGCGGTGTTTGTGACAAATGCGATCAGCCATGCGAAGCGCCTGGCAGAGAGAGGGTTTACCGTGTATCTCCTGGGCGGCGAGTTTAAAGCAATCACAGAGGCGATTGTAGGAGAAGAGGCAGTCGAAGCACTGGAAAAATACAATTTTACCAAAGGCTTCTGGGGTGCAAACGGTGTCAGCCTTCAGAAAGGCTATTCCACACCGGAGTTAAAAGAGGCGATGGTGAAGAAGAAATCTATGGAGAACTGCAAAGAGCGATTTGTTTTAGCAGATGAGAGCAAGTTCAATCATATTTCAAGCGTGACCTTTGCACCATTCGAGGGAGCAACGGTGATCACGACAGGATTGAATCTTCCGGCTTATAAGAACTGCAAAAATGTTGCAAACATTTAGCTGGTATATACAAGCTGGAACAAAAAGTATGAAAACAAACAGAGAGGTATCACAGGAAAGGAGTCGAAAAAATGATCTATACCGTAACTTTTAACCCGTCGTTGGATTACATCGTTTCTGTAGATAATTTTACCTGCGGAATCGTAAATCGTACAACGGATGAGATTATTTTTCCGGGAGGAAAAGGAATCAACGTTTCCATGGTTTTAAAGAATCTTGGCTTTGAGAATACAGCACTTGGCTTTCTGGCTGGATTCACAGGAAACAGAATACAGGATCTGTTAGAGGAAAAAGGAGTCCGCGCCGACTTTATCAGCGTGGAAAAGGGAATTTCCAGAATTAATGTAAAGCTTCGTTCCAATGAAGAGACGGAGATCAACGGACAGGGACCGGCGATCGGGGAGGCGGATATTAAAAAGCTATATGAAAAGCTTGATACGCTGTCGGACGGCGATATCCTCGTGCTTGCAGGAAGTATTCCGGATGTTATGCCAGGTTCGATGTACATGGACATTATGAAACATTTACAGAATAAGGATCTGAAAATTGTGGTAGACGCAACAAAAGATCTTCTGGTGAATGTATTACAGTATCATCCATTTCTGATCAAGCCAAACAATCATGAGCTTGGCGAAATCTTCGGAGTGAAGATCGGGAATAAGGCAGATGTCATCACGTATGCAAAGAAAATGCAGGAAAAGGGAGCGAGAAACGTTCTGGTATCTATGGCAGGTGACGGAGCTGTTTTAGTCGCAGAAGATGGAAGCATCTTCCAGTCCGAAGCACCAAAAGGAAAGGTTGTCAATTCCGTAGGAGCAGGAGATTCCATGGTGGCAGGATTTATCGCAGGATACCTTGAGGACGGAAGCTATGGGAAAGCGTTCCAGATGGGTGTCTGCACCGGAAGTGCCTCTGCATTTTCAGAGGAACTGGCTACAAAAGCAGAAGTGATCGCTTTACTCGATAGTAATAAGAAATTGTTTATTGGGGAACAATAGAAAGGGAGGGTTTTTCAAATGAAAATCAGAGATTTACTCGCAGCAGAAAGTATTGAACTGAATGGAAAAGTAACTGGTAAAAAAGAAGCTCTTGATGCCATGGTCGATTTAATGGCAAAGAGCGGCAAGATCAATGATGTGGAAGTCTACCGCAAAGGTGTCTACGCAAGAGAAGAGGAGAGCACCACAGGAATCGGCGAGGGAATTGCGATTCCGCACTGCAAATCGGATTCGGTGTCAAGACCGGGGCTTGCAGCGATGGTCGTACCGGAAGGGGTTGACTTTGATTCCTTAGACGGTGAGAAAGTAAACCTGATCTTTTTGATCGCTGCCCCGAACACAAAAGAGAACGTTCATCTCGACGTGCTCAGCAAATTGTCTGTGTTACTGATGGATGAGGATTTCACAGCAAACCTGCGCAATGCCAAAACGGTCGATGAATTTTTGCACGTGATCGACGCAGCAGAAGAAGAAAAAGACGCTGAGGAAGAGAAAAAAGAAGAGGAAAAGAAAGCAGAAGCACCAGTTTCCAATGGAAAACTGATCCTCGCAGTTACCGGCTGCCCAACCGGTATCGCACATACTTATATGGCGGCAGAAGCACTTGAGAAAAAGGCAAAAGAGCTTGGATACCGGATCAAAGTTGAGACGAGAGGCTCCGGCGGTGCCAAGAATGTGCTCACAAAAGCAGAGATCGCAGAGGCAGAGTGCATTATTGTTGCAGCAGACACACAGGTTCCAATGGATCGTTTCGCAGGAAAACCGGTGATTCAATGTAAAGTGGCAGACGGAATCAGCAAAGCAGAGGAACTGCTCACAAAAGCGGCAAATGGCCATGCATCTATTTACGAGGCAGGCGGAAAAGCAGCAGATGACGAAGAAGAGGGAAAAGACAGTCTCGGACATCAGATCTACAAACATCTGATGAACGGTGTATCCCATATGCTTCCATTCGTTGTCGGCGGTGGTATTTTAATTGCAATTGCATTCCTGATTGACGGTTTTTCCGTAGATTTGAATTCACTTCCATTAGACCAGAGATCAAACTTCGGTACGATCACTCCGATGGCAGCGATGTTTAAGTCGATTGGTGGTGTGGCATTCGGTTTCATGCTTCCAATCCTTGCCGGATTTATTGCGATGAGTATTGCAGACAGACCGGGACTTGCCGTTGGTTTCGTCGGCGGTGCAATTGCAGCAAACGGAACAAGTGGATTCCTTGGTGCATTGGCAGCTGGATTCCTTGCAGGATATGTTGTATTATTATTAAAGAAGATCTGCAGCAAACTTCCTGACAGCTTAGAGGGCACAAAACCGGTATTGATCTATCCGTTATTTGGTATTTTTATTGTAGGTATTTTAATGACATACGTAGTAGAACCGCCAATCGGCGCATTAAATACATTAATCAGCAACGGATTGAACGGATTAAACGGCGCAAGTGCAATTTTACTTGGAGCATTACTTGGCGGTATGATGTCTGTTGATATGGGAGGCCCGGTCAACAAGGCAGCTTATGTGTTCGGTACAGCTTCCATCGCAGCCGGAAACTATAACATCATGGCAGCCGTTATGGTCGGTGGTATG
>ERZ791927.860-NODE-860-length-27527-cov-2.599920_pt1 | contig 27527 bp, 22 predicted proteins | sample MGYA00510130_ERZ791927 | MGnify/ENA primary metagenome ERZ791927 (study PRJEB30046, sample SAMN00792055) | human gut metagenome | study: EMG produced TPA metagenomics assembly of the A metagenome-wide association study of gut microbiota in type 2...
AAAATTCTGAAAGCCCACCTGGTTGAGGGCGAAATGGTAAAGGGTTCTGAAATCGGAATCCGCATTGATCAGACTTTGACACAGGATGCCACCGGTACGATGGCATATCTGGAATTTGAGGCAATGGGTGTGCCGCGGGTACGCACAGAACGCAGCGTTGCTTATATTGACCACAATACGCTCCAGAACGGCTTTGAAAATGCAGATGATCACCGCTTTATCGGCAGTGTAGCAAAGAAGCACGGCATTTATTTTTCTCGTCCGGGCAACGGCATCTGCCATCAGGTACATCTGGAGCGTTTCGGCGTTCCGGGAAAGACCCTGATCGGTTCTGACAGCCATACGCCTACCGGCGGTGGTATCGGTATGATCGCTATGGGTGCCGGTGGTCTGGACGTTGCAGTAGCAATGGGCGGTGGTACGTACTACATCACTTGCCCAAAGGTGGTAAAGGTAGAACTGACCGGAAAGCTGTCCCCCTGGGTTGCTGCGAAGGATGTTATTCTGGAAGTGCTGCGCCGTATGTCTGTAAAGGGCGGCGTTGGCAAGGTCATTGAATACTGCGGCGAAGGCGTGAAGACACTGTCTGTTCCGGAACGCGCTACCATTACCAACATGGGCGCAGAACTGGGTGCTACTACTTCCATCTTCCCGTCTGATGAGGTGACAAAGCAGTTCCTGGAAGCACAGGGCAGAGGCGAAGTCTGGAGCGAACAGAAGGCAGATGCAGACGCTGTTTATGATGAAGAACTGCACATCAATCTGAGCGAACTGGTTCCGCTGGCAGCATGTCCGCATTCTCCGGACAATGTGAAGACTGTGGCAGAAATCGGCAAGCTGAAAATTGATCAGGTCTGCATCGGTTCCTGTACCAACTCTTCTCTGCTGGATATGATGAAGGTGGCACACATCCTCAAGGGCAAGACAGTAAACCCAGATGTTTCTCTGGCAATTGCGCCTGGTTCCAAGCAGGTGCTGAACATGATGGCAGATATGGGCATTCTGGGTACTCTGATTGCAGCCGGCGCAAGAATTCTGGAAAGCGCCTGCGGCCCGTGTATCGGTATGGGACAGTCCCCGAATTCCGGTGGTATCTCTCTGCGTACCTTTAACCGGAACTTCCTGGGACGCTCCGGGACCAAGGACGGTCAGATTTATCTGGTTTCTCCGGAACTGGCTGCATACTCTGCACTGACTGGCTATCTCAGCGATCCGAGAGAGCTGGGCGAGATGCCGGACTTCGTGCTGCCGGAAAAATTCAGTGTCAATGACAATATGATCGTTCTGCCGGCACCGGAAGAAGAAATGGACAAGGTGGAGATTCTCCGCGGACCGAACATCAAGCCGTTCCCGGAAACGACTCCGCTGGAAGCAACCATCGAAGCAGGCTGCTCTCTGAAGGTGGGCGACAATATCACTACCGACCACATCATGCCGGCGGGTGCCAAGATTCTGCCGCTGCGTTCCAACATTCCGGCAATTTCACAGCACTGCTTCACGGTTTGCGATGAAGCATTCCCGAAGCGTGCCAAGGAAATGGGACAGAGCATTATCGTAGGCGGCTCCAACTATGGACAGGGTTCCTCCCGTGAGCATGCCGCACTGGCTCCGCTGTATCTGGGTGTCAAGGCAGTTCTGGTGAAGAGCTTCGCTCGTATCCACCGTGCAAACCTCATCAACGCCGGCATTCTGCCGCTGACTTTCGTCAACGAAGCAGATTATGAGAAGATCTCGCAGGGCGACGTACTGGAACTGGCAGACATTCGCAAGCATATTGAAGCTGGTGAAACTACGCTGACACTGGTCAACAAGACGACCGGTGCAGAGATTCCGGTACTGTGCGAACTGACCGGACGCACCAAGGATATTATCCTGGCCGGCGGTCTGCTGGACTACACACGCGACAAGCTGAGCAAGTGAGAGGCGGATTCGGAAAAATCCAACAAATACGGGGAATTCCGGCAGTTCTGGAAAAGCTATCAGAATGACCTGTTTACAGTTGTAATTGTTGTTTTCGTCTATGCAATGCTTACCGATCATGACATCATGGACTATTTGCATCTGTTGCGGGAACGTCCGGTTTCCGGAATCGGGCTGGCAGTACTGTTGCTGCTGGTTGCCGCCGGTCTGTATGTGCTGAGAAAGCTGCTGCGGGAACTGCGGCAGGATCGGGAGAAACGGGAATGACAAACGCAAAAGGATTTCTCAACCGCAACCAGCTGAAATATCTGGTGATCGCAGCCATGCTCATTGACCATATTGCGTGGGCATTTGTTCCTACAGCGTCGCTGCTGGGGCAGGTGATGCACATCATCGGGCGGCTGACCGGTCCGACCATGGCGTATATGCTGGCGGAGGGGTATCACTATACCCGCAACGTAAAGAAATACGCCATGCGGCTGGGTATTTTTGCCGTGATCTCGTGGCTGCCGTTCAGCTATTTCGAAAGCGGCGGCATTCGTCCGGCATTTGGTGTAATCTATACGCTGTTTCTCAGTCTGCTGGCAATCTGGCACTGGGACAAGGGAAAATGCTCCCGCACGGTAAAGCAGCTGAATATCTTCGGGCTGTGTCTGCTGTCAATATTTGGCGACTGGGCAATATTCGATGTACTCTATGCCGTGATATTTTTCCAGTATCGGGAGAATCCCAAGGAAAAATGGCTGTCGTTCAGTGGCATTACATTGGTATGTTGCATGAGCATGCTGACATCGAAACCGATATGGAGCGGGCTGTTCCAATTGGGTATCTTTCTGGTGATACCGCTGATACACTGTTGCTACAATGGCAAAAGCGGCAGCAAAAAGCCGTTTCACAAGTGGTTTTTCTATGTGTTCTATCCGCTGCACCTGCTGGTGCTGGGGATTCTTCGTTGGGTGGTGTTTGCGTAAATGAAGCAGGACAGGCAGCAGGAACTGCATTTCGACGATCTGGCAAAACAGTTTACGGAAGATATTTCCCGAAGCAAGCGGATATTTTCCATGGAAGATGCCATGCAGGATAACACCATGCGAAAATCCGTGCAGAAGCATCGGCGAAAAATGAAACGGAAAACAGTTCTGGAATACGCAATTGCTTTTTCAGCAATCGCAGTGGGACTTCCCGTTTTACTGTGGTATCTGTACCGTCAGTTTTTGCTGTTCCGGCAAATGCCGGAGGTGGTGCAGTTCTACTTGCAGCGTCCGGTTCTGGGCGTGGCAACGCTTCTGGGCGGCGGCTTGTTTGCATGGGCACTGTACCATGCGAAAAAATAAGAGCCTGTAGGAAAGGTGTGGACAAGCATGTTCGGATTCTTCAAAAAGAAAAAAGCACCGGAACAGGTATCTGAGGTGCCGTATATTCTTGCGATAGCCGACTGCATCAGCCACAGCAATCCGGCAGTGCATGCCGATCTGGAGCAGTGTCTGAACGAACGGGAAGCGTATGCAGCACAGTTTGCGGAGCGTTTCGAGGAACGCGGCATAGATGCGGCAGCCTGTGATGCGGACACGCTGTGCTGGATCGCCATGGTGGACGAACTGGAAACAGTACACAACCTGATCGGTGTGGACGGCAGTTCGGAACTGGAGGATTTCCTCTGGGCAGTGTCTCAGCTGAACGGTGGCGAAAAACTGGACTTTTCCGGACTGGACTTGTCGGAGGACGAGGACGTGTTCTAATGGTGTGCCGTTTGCAATGCGTATCTCCGGCAACAGGACATGCTGCTCTGCGGCGTGGACATTGACAGTGATGACTTACAATTGATTTTAGTGACAACTGCGGAATATGACAAAATTTCTGCGTTGGCAGAACAAGCCGGCCACCGGATTGCGCCGGCGGAAACGCTATAGTGATATATGCAATGAGGAACGATTTGAGGAGGAAAATCAAATGGCAAAGATTCAAATGACAACGCCGCTGGTCGAGATGGACGGCGACGAGATGACCCGTGTTCTGTGGCAGTGGATCAAGGATATTCTGCTGACTCCGTATGTAGACCTGAAGACTGAATACTACGATCTGGGTCTGGAATACCGGGAAAAAACCAAGGATCAGGTAACGGTAGACAGTGCCAACGCCACCAGGAAGTACGGCGTTGCAGTTAAGTGTGCAACCATTACTCCGAATGCGGCAAGAATGCCGGAATACAACCTGTCCCAGATGTGGAAAAGCCCGAACGGCACCATTCGTGCCATTCTGGACGGTACTGTTTTCCGTACCCCGATTCTGGTAAAGGGCGTAGAACCGTATATCCCGACCTGGACAGCTCCGATTACCATTGCTCGTCACGCTTACGGCGATGTATACAAGAATACCGAAATGAAGGTAAAGCAGGGTTCTAAGGCAGAGCTGGTTGTTACCGATGCAGAGGGCAAGGAGACCAGAGAACTGATCTTTAACTTTGAAGATACCGATGGAATCATCCAGGGATTGCACAACAAGAACAATTCCATTGCAGGATTTGCACGGGCATGCTTTAACTATGGCCTGGATCTGCATCAGGATGTATGGTTTGCAACCAAGGACACCATCTCCAAGAAGTATGACCACACCTTCAAGGACATTTTCCAGGAAATTTTCGATAAGGAATACAAGGAAAAGTTTGAAGCAGCAGGTATTGAATATTTCTACACTCTGATTGATGATGCTGTGGCACGTGTGATTCGTTCTCACGGCGGCTATATCTGGGCCTGCAAGAACTATGACGGTGACGTTATGTCCGACATGGTTTCCACTGCATACGGCTCTCTGGCTATGATGACTTCTGTTCTGGTTTCTCCGGACGGCATCTATGAATATGAGGCAGCACATGGTACTGTTCAGCGGCACTATTATAAGTACCTGAAGGGTGAGGAAACCTCTACCAACTCTGTTGCAACTATCTTTGCATGGAGCGGTGCACTGCGCAAGCGCGGAGAACTGGACAAGCTGCCGGAACTGGTAGACTTTGCAGACAAGCTGGAAAAGGCAACCATCCAGACCATTGAAGACGGCGTTATGACCGGCGACCTGTATCTGATTTCCAAGCTGGAAAACAAGCAGAAGGTAAATTCCAAGGAATTCCTGGAGGCAATTCAGGCACGTCTGGCAAAGCTGATGGCGTAATTCTGCACAAAGCGTTTATAGGAGTGCGATTGGTTTGACATCGAAATATGAAGTGTCTGCGTCCGTGGTACGGCGGCTGCCCCGGTATTATCGCCTGTTGGGAGAGCTGGAACGCAGCGGACAGACACGGACTTCCTCCAGAGAACTGGGCAGACGGCTGGGAATGACCGCCTCGCAGATCCGGCAGGATCTCAGCTGCTTTGGCTGCTTCGGGCAGCAGGGCAGTGGATACTCGGTTTCAGAGCTGCGGGAAAATTTGCAGCGGATTATGGGACTGACAGAGCAGCTCCCGGCAATTGTGATCGGTGCCGGCAGTCTGGGCAAAGTGGTATCAGAAAATGTCCGGTTTGAACAGCGCGGCTTTCGGCTGGTGGGCATTTTTGATATCAAGCCGGAACTGATCGGCAGGCAGCTTGCTGGACTGACCATTCAGTCTATGGATGCACTGGATGCCTTTTGCAGGGCAGAAAATCCGGCGGCGGCGGTGCTGTGTCTGCCGAAGGAATCGGCACAGACGACAGCGGAACGTCTGGTTTCTCTTGGAATCAGGGGACTGTGGAATTTTAGTCACTGTGATATTACCGTAGAACATGCCCAGGTAGTAACCATGCACCTGGATGACAGCCTGATGACGCTCTCTTATAAGCTGCACAATCTGTAAAATAATTGGTTCGCATGGAAACGGAACATGCAGGAGAAAGCTTCCGGCATCTGTTTTTATGCGTATGGAAAAAATATTGTTTGGATAAGCATGCAGGAAGGGTACTGGTTTAACGGGAATCAGTACCTTTTTTGTAAAGCAAACCTAAAAAGACAAGCGCTTTCAGGAGGAAAATGACGATGTCTGAAGGAAAAGATACCTCTGTAATTCTGGTGTGCGCCGGGAATGCCACGCGCATGCAGGGGAAAAACAAAATTTTACTGCCGCTGGGAGATACTACTGTAATTGGAATGACAATGCGTGCCTTTGAAGCATGCGAACGCGTGGCAGAAATCATCGTGGTTGCACGTCCGGCAGATCAGGCGGCAATCCGGGAGACGGCGGAGAACTGCCATATTACCAAATTGCATGCACTGGTGGAAGGCGGCAGCACCCGGCAGGAAAGTGTTATGTGCGGACTGCGTGCCCTTTCCAAAGGGACAACGATGATTGCAATTCACGATGGGGCACGCCCTCTAGTGAAAGAGGAGCAGATTGCCCGTGTCATTCAGGATGCCTCTGTATTCGGCGGTGCAACACTGGGCGTTCCGGTAAAGGATACCATTAAAGTCGTGAACGATAATCTGATTGTGGATACGCCGTACCGGCCGCATCTGTACATCACACAGACACCTCAGGTGTTTAAACGGCAGCTGTATTTTGAAGCAGTGACCTTTGCCAAAGAACATGGTCTGGATTTCACAGACGACTGTCAGCTGGTGGAGGCGATCAATCATAAGGTTTACATGACCGAAGGGGATTACACCAACCTGAAAATTACTACCCCGGAGGATATCGCAATTGCAGAGATTTTGCTGCATCGAAAGGAAGAGGAGGCATAAATGACACAGATTCCCTTTCGGATCGGACATGGATATGATGTACATCGTCTGGTAGAAGACAGAAAGCTGATATTGGGCGGCGTGGAAATTCCCTATGAAAAGGGTCTCCTTGGACACTCGGATGCAGATGTTCTGCTGCATGCGGTTTCGGACGCACTGCTGGGTGCGGTGGCACTGGGGGATATCGGGAAGCATTTTCCGGATACTGACCCGGCTTACGCCGGTGCAGACAGTTTAAAGCTGTTAAAACTGGTAGTAGAAAAGGTACAGGCGCACGGCTATGCGGTGGGAAACATTGATGCAACCATACTCTGCCAGCAGCCGAAGCTTGCTCCCTATATCGGGCAGATGCGGGAAAAAATTGCAGCGGCCTGCGGTGTTGCGCCGGAACAGGTCAGCGTAAAGGCAACGACAGAAGAAAAGCTGGGATTCACCGGCGAAGGACTGGGAATCTCTGCGCACTGCGTCTGCCTGCTGTGCAACGTGTAAAAGCTTGTTTCTGCTATTTTTCAGAGGATTCTATGGGAAAACCTGTTTTGTATCTCTGTAGCGCAAGATGCAAGGCAGGTTTTCTGCACCAAGGCACTTCCTTTTCGCATATATTGATATGGGAGACTGTTCTCCTGATCAATATGATGCAAAGGGGTGAGAGAAAATGTTGGAATGTAAAGCGGCAATGGTCTCCTATACCCAGGCAAACCAGGCGCGCCGGGTGCTGCAGCGCAATGGAATTTCCAGTGAAATCCGGCGGCTGGAGCACTTAGGGCCGGAGGGCTGTGGATTTGTTCTGGCAGTGCAGGGGGATTGCAGCCGCGTTTCGGCACTTTTGAAAAGAGAAGGAATCCCCTTCCGGAAGCTGCTGGAAGGGCGGGATATGTGATGCTTGTGAATTTTGACAACGCTGCTACCACGTACCCGAAGCCGCCGGAGGTGCGCCGGGCTGTAACAGAGGCGGTGCTTCGTTACGGCAGCGCCGGAAGAGGCGGTCACGCACTGGCGGCACGTACTTCTGAAATGGTGTATGATGCACGTCAGACGGTTGCGGATTTTTTTGACGCAAAAGTAGAAAATACAATTTTTACCCTGAACTGTACCCATGCTTTGAATATGGCAATTCAGGGTATTTTAAATCCCGGCGATCACGTAATTATTAGTGATTTGGAACACAATTCAGTTTACCGGCCGGTTGCGGCACTGGCGAAGGCAGGGAAGATTGCGTACAGCATTGTCCGTGTTGCACCGGATCCGGCGGAAACGATGCAGCATTTTCGCAGTGCGATCCGGCCGAATACCAAGGCGGTGGTGTGTACCATTGCCAGCAATGTAACCGGTCAGATTTTGCCGTATCGTCAGATTGCGGAACTATGCCGCATGCACGGCATCTGCTTTATTGCGGATGGTGCCCAGGCATGCGGTATTTTGCCCTTGTCATTACAGGATGACGGCATGCATATTTTGTGTACCGCCGGGCATAAAGGATTGTACGGCATTACGGGAACCGGCGTGTTAATGACTGATTGCGCATTTCCTATCCGGCCGCTGATGCAGGGGGGAACCGGCAGTGCCTCTCGCAGTCCGGAACAGCCGGACTTTTTGCCGGATCGCCTGGAATGCGGCACGCTGGGGGTAATTGGCGCCGCTTCGCTGAAAGCCGGTGTTTCCTTTGTGCAGCAGAAAACAACAGCAGCGATTTTTCAGCACGAGAACCGGCTATGTGCGCAATTTTGTGCGGCATTGCAGGATGTCCCGGAGATTATCGTTTACCGGGAACCGGGTGTCAGCTATGTGCCGCTGGTTTCCTTTGCGGTAAAGAATACTTCGCCGGAGGAGACGGCGCAGTGGCTTAATCAACAGGGATTCTGCCTGCGTGCCGGTCTTCACTGTGCACCGCTGGCGCATGAAAAACTGAAAACGAGAGACGGTACCGTGCGCTTTGCGCCGTCAGTGTTCAGCCGGGAATCAGATACCCTCCGGTTGATAAAGGCACTGAAAAATTATGTCAATATTTTGAAAAATCGAGAAAACCTATTGAAAAAATCGAGTGATATGTTACAATAGTAATAGAACTGCTTTTACAGATGATTTTTCTCGGTCTGGAGGTCTGTCTTGGCTGGAAATGCCAATACAGACCGCTACATAATCCTGAAAATAACGAAATTTTGCTTCCTGTGCAGCAGTGTACAGAGAATGGAAACTGCCTGCTTTGACAAGAAATTATAGGCGTATAGAATCAGACAGAAGGAAAGGACGTGGATCAAATATGGCATTACGAGATTGGTGGGACATGATATACAGTGTCATCAAGACAGCGGAACCTGTAGATATTCTGGATATTCTGGTGCTGTCCTATGTGGTATATCTGGCGATGAAGCTGGTGCGGGAAACGCGTGCCGGACAGTTGATCAAGGGAATTTTCTTGATTCTGATTGTGTATATGATTGCCGTATGGATTCAAATGAAGGCAATCTCCTATCTGCTGTCTGAAACATTGAACATTGGTTTGATTGCCCTGATTATTCTGTTTCAGCCGGAGCTGCGGCGAACGCTGGAAAAAGCAGGCTATACTAAATTGGGACTGCGTTTCAGCGGCAATACCAGTACAGATGAGAGCATCTGGAACCGGGCGATTGATGCGGTTTGTGATGCATGCGTGGAATTGTCAGCGACCTCTACTGGCGCACTGATCGTTATTGAACGGCAGACAAAGCTGGGGGAACAGATTGATAACGGAACGATTCTGGAGGCAATTCCCAGCAAGGAGCTGTTTGGCAACATCTTTTACAATAAGACACCGCTGCATGATGGTGCAGTTATCATGCGGGACGGCAAGATTCTGGCGGCGGCCTGCTTTTTGCCCAAGCCCCAGAAGGAAGAGCTGATCAACAAACGCTTAGGTTCCCGGCACCGCGCGGCAATTGGCATGAGCGAAAATTCCGACGCAGTCGTGATTGTTGTGTCGGAGGAAACCGGTGCTATTTCTGTTGCAGAAAACGGCGTTTTAAAGAGCGGATTTACACGTGAGAGTCTGCACAATCTTCTGGTGAGCCGTTTGATTGCAGACAATACCGAGACAACGATTGGAAAGATGGCACGAAAGCTGCCGTTCCTGAACGGAATCAAGTGGAGAAAGGAGAAACAGCATGGCACAGAAGAACAACAGCCGCTGGAAAAATCTGTGGACGAAGAGAAAAACAAGCAAGACGAGTAGCGGCACGCTGTTTCAGCGGTTTTATGCCAGCCGGCCGGCAATGATGGCAACTTCTGTGGTGATTGCAGTTGTTTTGTGGTTTGTGATTTCCATTGCAATCTATCCCACCACACCGCGTACCATTCACCATATTCCGCTTTCTGTAGAGATTGGCGGAACTTCCGCAGAGGAAAACGGCCTGAGTGTGATCGATTATGATGTAGAAGATGTCACGGTGCAGATTGAAGGAAACCGTTCTAAAATCGGTAATCTGGATGCCAGCAATCTGGTGGCATCTGCTGTTGTCGAAAATGTTACCTCGGCCGGCACGAAAAAGCTGTCGATTGCCGTTACCAGCAAGGACAATGTGGAATTTAATGTGAAATCCATTTCGCCGTCCAGTGTGGATGTAACATTTGACAAGATTGACACCTATACATTCGATGTGCGTCCGTCTGTCCCCAATATTACCTATGCGGACGGATGCATTCTGGATGAAAAGAGCTTTGCCAGCACACCGTCTACCATTGATGTAACCGGGCCACAGCAGCAGCTGGATCAGGTGTCCTATTGTGTTGCGGAGAGTCAGCAGAAGGAACAGCTCACAGCCTCAAAGATTCTCACAATGGATACGCTGCTCTTTTATAATGAGGCAGGCACGCAAGTGGATTCCTCGGATTTCACCTATGATGTGGCGCATTTCTCTCTGGAAGTGCCGGTGCTTTATCAGAAAACCATGGATATCACCTATCAGATCACCAATGCGCCTTCTAATTTTGATCTGAATTCTTTGAAGCTGTCCCTGTCGGAAAACCAGATTACGCTTGCGGCACCAAATGCATCCATGGACGAAATGAGTGAATTCAACATCGGTTCTATTGCACTGCGGGATATTGATCTGGACTTCTCCAAGGATTTCGTGGTGGATGTGCCGGAAGAGTATCAGAATCAGTCGGGCTTCTCCACAGTTACCTTAACGCTGGACAATACCGGACTTGCGAAAAAGGATTTCGTGATTTCAGATATTGGTGTTGTCAATGCGCCGGGCAGCTATAACTTTCAGGTGCTGACACAGCAGCTGACTGTCAGCATGATCGGGCCGGAGGATGTCCTGGCAGAACTGGATGCCAGCGATATTACGGCAAATGTAGACTTGCTGAGTTACTCAGTACAAGCCGATGCGGTAAACGGCGATTCTGTCACATTTAATTATACGCCTACCATTTCCTGTGCAAAATATAATAATGTATGGGCGGTAGGAGATGACTATCGTGTTGCAATTCAAGGTGTTCGTAATGCCTCAGCGACTACAAAAACAAATTCAGAAAATACTGGAAATTCGGAAACTACGGCGAAAAGCAACTGATTTACGGGAACTTTGACAAAAGCCCTACCTGATTTTTGCACATTGGGTAGGATTTTTGTGCAATATAGCCAAAAAACATGCCCTATAATTCTAACGCGCAATGCAACTGTTAACAATTTATACATTTTCTTTTTTGAAGAATACTGGTATAATAAATTATAACGTAAAGATGAAAAATTCATCTGATATGTTTAAACAGAAAAGACAATCTGTCGTCTGTTCTGAAAAAAGGAAATACGGAAAGATCAATTGAAAAGAGGAGCGATACATATGAGTAAAGTTGTTCATCAAAGAGTGAAGGCGTTACTGGTCAGTGCTGTTATGGCAGTCAGCTCAGTTGCAGTTACTTCTGTCGGAAGCATCTTTGCAACAGCAGCAGGGACAACAGTGACGGTAAACAAATCCCTGGAGTCTTCCATTGAAGACCCTACTGATCCGGATCATCCGCAGAATGAATCAAAGTGTACATATTTTTGTAAGAAAGCTACCGATACGTGGACGAAGTATACAGATACCAAAGGAAAGGCACCGGTAGATCTTCTTGGCAAAGGCGTGACGACCCTCCAGTTCAATCTGAAGGCAGATCAGATGGTAACGGAGTTTGCATATTATTTCGGCGCCACAGATACAGAAGATAATAATTACTGGTGGGATATCAAGAAGGCTCAGAATCTGGAGGAAGCACCGAAGTGCACCCCGTTTGCAACAGAATTTTCAGTTGTGATTGAGATTCCGTCCCGTATTGCAAAAGAATTGGAAAAGGATTCTTCCAAGTTCCAGTTCCAGAACTGCTATGCGGCAACAGCTTCCCTGAATGAAACCACAAACAAGGTAGAACAGAAGCAGAAGGTAGCTGTTACATTGGAATCCATCACAGTAAACGGCACAACGGATACCAGCAATGGTACTGCACCGGATTGGTTCAACCAGAAGGATGAAGATGATTATCCGGGCGGTCCGGATAACACTGGCGGTCTGTACTATTCTAGTGCAACTGGCAACAACAATGAAAATTATACCGTGTCTCAGGATGGCGAAAACATGACCATTACAACACGGAACTCCGTTAAAATTGAAGGCGACGCGCTCAAGGATGCTAACGGCAACGATTATGTTCTGACACCTGGCGACAATTGCAGTGAAGAATATTATGCAACAGAAGCAGGCGGCGGACTGAAGGACGAAAAGGCAATCCGTGCACAGGGACTCCCGTTGAACAGCCACAAGTTCACTTACGGTGACTTCAACTTCATCCCGGGCACAACCGTTCCGAAGAATGCAAAGCCGGTTTCTCTGAGCGTTACACTGAAGACCAATACTGAAGTCTCTCGTGTTATGTACGGCGGCGGTCTGAACGTTGCGTACATGAGCCTGGCAGATACCGAGTATGCAAAGTTGCAGGCTGGTCTGAAGGAAGACAAGAACGCAGGTTACTGGTATAATGATATCGGTGCAAAGGCACTGGACGAAGCAGAAAAGGCTGGCGTTAAGTGGGGCAACGATAAGGGCGAATTTACACCGACCGGCGGTTCTGACCTGGCAAAACAGAATCTGGGCAGCTACTTTACAGTAACATGGGATGTTCCGGAAGATGCAATTCCGTACACTCTGACTGCACTGACAGACCAGATTTCTATTCAGCTGTGGTATGCACAGGCAATTGGCGAAACAGAGTTCACAGATGCTACAATCGTAGATGCAACTCTGACTTATGAAGAATCCATCACATTCCCGTATACCGACAGCGCTACAATCAAGAGCGCAGGTTCTGCAAGCATTGGCGACAACGGCAATGTAGAAATCAGCTATGCTGACTTCGGCATGAAGTATGAAAAGATTGCTGACGTATACGCTGTAAAGTTTGATATCACAACAGATCAGGACGTAAACCAGATGGTTGTGGGTATTGGTACCACTGTTCTGGATACACTTCAGGCACAGGGCGTAAAGGATACTTGGTTCCAGTCTGACGATTTGACTTCTCCGGGCAAGCTGGTTCTGCTGAACTGGGAAAAGTCCACTGCTGGCAACCGTCCGAAAGCAAACGATGACTCAATCCCGGTTGCAGATTACAAGGATGCGACTGGTAAGACCACATACACATACATGTGGATTCCTGCTCCGACAATCGCTACCGGTATGACTGTTAGTGAAACTGGTCAGACCGGATTTGCAACCAACTATATTAATGCCGAAGAAGAAGGCAGCAACCTGAAGCTGGGCGTATGGTACGCTGGTCTGGGCGAAAAGCAGGCAAGCAAGTTCACCCTGAGCAATGTAACTGCTTACTATAAGGCAGATGATAAGAACAACTCTGCAAAGATAATCAAGACTGAAAACGAACTCGCTGTTACTCCGGAAACTGTAGATCTGATCGAAGGTACTTCTCAGATGCTTCTGGAAGACGGTACAAAGGCAGATGCTATCATCAAGACAAATGTAGAAAATTGCACCTTCAACTCTGCAAAGAGCGCAGTGAAGGCAACTGCAAATGAAGACGGACTGAGCGCAACTCTGACTGCAAAGGCTAAAGCAGCTGGCACAACTGTAGAAGTCACTGTAAAGACTCCTGGCGGTCAGGAAAAGGTGATTACTGTCAACATTGTAGAAGATCCGGAAAAGCAGACTACTACTACAACACCGCCTGTTACCACAACAAAGGATTCTGTTACTACAACCACCACAACATCTACTACGAAAACCACAACAAGCAATTCTAATGTAACAACAGAAGATCTTGGTGAGCCTCTGTACGGTGACGTTACGTTGGATGGTAAGGTAAACTTGGTAGACGCTGTACTGCTGAACAAGTTTGTAGCAAATTCCGTTGATCTGAATGCAAAGGCACGTATAAACGCAAATGTTTACTATGATGAAGAAATCAATGGTACAGACGCAATTACATTGCTGAAGTTCCTGACTAAGATTTATTCTCAGATCGGACCGGGCGCAGTTTACGATGATTAAGTAGATGCCCCAATGCGATAAAGCATAACAGGAAATCCCCTGGTGAAGATAATTTCATCAGGGGATTTTTGTGTGCATACGCAAAGTGATTTTTTGCAATAAAAAATGCACCGCACAGGGATTTGCTGTGCAGTGCATGCGTTTTGGGATGGTCAAGGTGACAAGATTCGAACTTGCGGGATTTGGGGTGGATTTGACGTAGTTTCGGGCTTTTTTTGGGGAGGTTGCCATTTTTGGTTGCCATTGAAAATTTAGGGATGCTGTTTTAGTGGGTTAGGAGAGTTCTTTCTTTGCTGCAGCGAGGGCGACTTCTATGGTTTTATCCATGTCGTAGTATTTGTATTCGCCGAGGCGGCCACCGAAAATGACATTGTCTTCTGCTTCTGCAAGAGCTTTGTACTGCTCATACAGTGTGCTGTTTTTTGCATCGTTGACGGGGTAGTAGGGTTCATCTCCAAGTTTCCATTCCGAAGAATACTCTCTCGAAATAACTGTTTTCGGCAGATCGTTTCCGTTTTCATCTTTGCCAAACTCGAACCATTTATGTTCAATGATTCTTGTCCAGGGACTTTCTCTGTCTGTGTAGTTTACAGCTGCGTTACCTTGGAAGTTTGGCTTATCAAGAATCTCATTCTCAAATCTGACAGAGCGATACTCCAAAGTACCTAGCTTATAATTGAAATACGCATCGATCGGACCGGTGTAGATCACCTTTTCAGCGAGCTTGTCCAGTTCTTCCTTGTTTTCCAGATAGTCAACATTCAGCCGAACTTCAATACCTTCCAGCATTTTCTCAATCAGCTTTGTATATCCGCCGATGGGAATGCCTTGATAGAGTGCGTTGAAGTAGTTGTTATCGAATGTCAGACGAACTGGAAGACGCTTAATGATGAATGCGGGCAGATCCTTGCAGTCACGTCCCCATTGCTTCTCTGTATAACCTTTTACAAGCTTTTCATAGATATCTCGTCCAACAAGCGAGATGGCCTGTTCTTCCAGGTTTTTCGGCTCACCAGTGATTTCTTTTTTCTGCTCTTCAATTTTGGCTGCGGCTTCTTCGGGAGTCACAACGCCCCACATTTTATTAAATGTGTACATATTGAATGGCATGGAATAGAGTTCGCCCTTGTAATTGGCCACTGGAGAGTTTGTGAATCGGTTGAAGTCACCACAGCTCGTCACATAGTCCCATACCTCTTTGTTATTGGTATGGAAAATGTGTGCACCGTACTTGTGTACATTGATGCCCTCCACCTTTTCTGTATAGATATTTCCGCCTATATTGGGGCGCTTATCTATTACAAGCACGCTTTTTCCGGCTTTTTTTGCCTGCTGGGCAATTGTTGCTCCGTATAGACCGGAGCCGACGATAAGGTAATTAAACATAAACATTTTGTCCTTTCCTTAGAAAATACAAAAGAAAGCTTGTATAAAATTGTATTGTTAGATTTTCAGCAGATCGTATTAAAATTCCGCAAACGTACCATTTCGTATGACAATGGATTTCTGGGCGATATGACGAAAAATTTGCAAGTAGATTGCTGCAAAGCTGTTAGGCAGACTTTCTTCTATGTTTCCCTTTTATGGTTTGCGCAACTTATCAATCCTTTAGCTCATGACGCAAATAACAAATAGATTCCTCTCGCTGTCGTTCCAAAATTGCATTTGCTTCTCTATAATCAAATCGATAATCTTCTATTGAAAGAAGATCGCTTTCATCATTTATTAGTCTTGATTCCATATGCAATGCCTTTAGTAATGAAGTTTTTCGAATATCTCCTTTCCAATATTTGTTTCCCAATGAGTACACCGGCTTTTGGAAATTTACAGCAAAAGCTGTTCCATGAAATGTATCTGTACATACGACCTCTGCATCTGCATACAATCTTAAAAACTCTTTTGGCCCTGCCAAGCGCATGTCAATCGCATTTTTCATTTTTCGCTCAAAATACGGAGCGATCACAACAATTTTTAATCCATGCTGCTCTGCGAATATGTTCAGTGCATCGCTCCAATTTTTTTCTGCAACGTAATTTCTCAAAGAGTAAAGCAATACGTATTTTCCATCTACCAATTTCTGCGGTTCCGCAAAATGTATCCATTCCTGATGGTCTAATAAAAAAGAAGGATCTACAACTGTTGTTATATCTCTTCCTGTGATATGTTGCAATCGTTCTGCGCCAATTGCCTCTCGTGTAGAAATATAAGCATAATCCATTAAGTATGATTGAAATTCTTTCAAATCCTTTTCTTTCATGGAGGCAACGCTGGATGCATAAGCAATTTTTTTTCTTTGCGTAAATCCAAGATAGTATGCCAATACAGCACGTTCAGAGTCTATTGCAATTTCAGGAACGTTTTTGGACCAAATCTGGTCACTTCCAGATACGAACATATCATAAGCATTTGCAATTTCCGATAAGCTGTCATATGTCAAATATCGTTTCTGACTCAAACACAGATTCTCATGCTGATACTGTTGAAACTTTTGAATTCTTTCAAGCCGCTGCGTTCGATGTATTCTCAATAAAGCATAGTATAATCTTCCCTTTATTCCGCTGTGTCCTCTTCTGCAATATAATCTGTCATAATCATCGTATGTCTTTGGGCGATAATCAATAATTTCCGCATCATATCCCAAATTTTGGATTGCTTGTTGCGTTGCTTGTGCTTGAAAAACAGAACCATGATTATAAGATGCATGAAAAGTAATAATTCCAACTTTTTTCTTCAAGTTTTTCCCTCCCTATTCTCGATACCAAAGGCGTGCAAATTTTCTTCGAAGCTTTAACATCAATATTTGAGAAAATGATTTCAACTTAATGAGTGTTGTATTTTGTGGAACGAACCTTCGAACTAAGGATTCAAAATTTTCTTGGTCTAAGAGAGAAAAAAAATGAACTCTATTTTTATTATATTTCGAAGGTTTCACAAGACACCTGTTTTTCCTTCTTGCCTCTTGATATGTTCGTTCATACAAATAGAGACAGTTTTTTATCTGTTCCACGATATGCTCACCCTTTTGCGTATTTGTCAAAAGAAGGCTAGTGCCACCATTCTGTTTTTCCGGAAATGGCTTGATCTCTCCTAACCCCCAGAAATCAGCAATTGTAATATCAGCAATTCGTTCTGGTCCAGCATAAGCACAATGATAACAAGAATTGCGGAGACAGAGGTTATGATTGAAAGCCAGCATAAATAAATCTTCTCTTGATTTTCCGTATTCGCATGTTCCATCCGCATATGTTCTTTTTATGCATACCCCACCATAACCCAAGTCCTTATTGCGAAAGATTAAATCGACTAGCATATCATTCTTGGGAAATGTTTGCAAATACTTCTGCACCACTTTTCGGCTTGTTACGCCGTGACACAACACATCAATCGTAATTAAATTTGTTAGATCTACTCCATCTAAATATTGCAACAATCCTGCTACCTGACACCCTGTACCAGAATATAGCACAAGACAGCCAGCAAGCAATTTTTCTTTTATTGTTTTGTATGCATTGACACTATTCGATTGAAAGTATTTGCTTCCTCGCATTCTCTCAATGTCTTTTATCTGATCTGAAACAAGGTGGTACAATTCGAGTTGCGGCATATCTAGTACAGCACCACAAACAAAGCCAGATTGTTTTAGTACATATTGTGCTAATTCAAAAAAAATCCCACCAGAAGAACTGTTTTGTTTTGTTTTTGAGTTTTTACTCCACGCTGCATACACTTTCTTATATGGGACAGTATCAATTGCATGATTTGCCGGACACATCCTTTTACATTTCTTGCAGTCAATACATTGTTCCACATGAATTTCTGGATAAAGAAATCCTTCTGAATTCTGCTGCAAAATAATGCATTGTTTTGGGCAGACCAACGTACACATTCCACATCCGGTACATAACTCTCGCTTACAAATTTGATCCATCATTATCGTCATCCTCGCATCCATTGTGGCAGTTTTTTCTGTAATTTTTCAGGCAATACGGAAACGATCGTTTTATATTCTTTTGTTAGGAGTAGCATAATGAAATAAATCCCAAATCCAATTCCTGCTTTTAACAGCAATGATAATAGAAGATTGTCCAGCGTTGGAACAAAATACAAAATTGCCGACATCGCAACCAATATTACAACATCCGGTATATAGATCGCCGTAAGTTTGAATACGCTTTCATTAAAACAAAAATGTCCTAAAAACCATTGACTTTTGACAAAGTTCAAGATGAATCCGATCGCATAACACAACGATAGCATTTCAATAGATCCAAACCAGATACCAACCATAATTGAGGCTACTGTAATCAACGAACCTATGATCCCTGACCAAAACATTTGCTTTGTCTTATTGACGCATTGATAAATACTTCCAGAAAGCCCTCCTATAATTTGAAAGACTAAACTAATGGACAAATAATGAAAGCTTAACACCGCACCCTCCCATTGTCTTCCGAAATACAATAGTATAATCTCTTTTGAAGCAAAAAAGCAAACACAGCCGATATATACTGCGATGACAGCCAGAAACTTCGCCATTTTATTATATTTCTCCATTACATATCGGCTATCATCCTGATGATCCGATAAAATCGGCTGTATTGAAGGAGTGATGACATTTGTTAGATTATCCACCGGATAGCGCATTAATTTATATGCCTTATCGTAATACCCCAACATCTTATCCCCAAAAAAATATCCAGTCAAAAGATTATCTAGGTTTCGTGAAAAATAATTCACAAAGTTAAAACCGAATTGATAGGAAGAAAACCCCCATATTTTTTTTACGCTATTGATCACAGAACAAAATTGAAAGCGTAAATTTGTACTTTTCCAATTCCACAGGAACGTGATCAATGCTGTTATGATTGATTGAAAAATGATAGCATAATATTTTCCACCCAAAAAAGCAATCACCACTGCTGCAATATATCCGAGAACGGCAGATAATATTGTTCGAATTGCAACCAATAAGAATTTTTTTGATTTCATAAGGCGTGCATTGGGAACCATATTGAACGTAGTGAGTGCTAGAGAGATGCCAAGCAATGGGCCTACAACATAGTAAACAGTATTCTCATAAATCTTAACCAGTAATATCGAAAACATAGAGAACAATACAAATAGAGCGATTCCTACATATAGGGTAAAGGTGAAAATTCGATTTTCATCATCATCACTTAGTCTTTTGTTCTGTATTACGGCTGTCCCGATTCCCATATCTGCAAAAAGCGAAAAAAAGTTTGTAAATACAGTTACAACTGCTACAATTCCATAATCCTCCGGAGAGAGAAGACGTGACAATACAGCACTAAACAACAATCCCAATATAACTGTCGCATACTTTGAAGTTGCGTTGATTATGGTAGCTTTTTTTAGAGAAACCGGATTTGAATTATTTTCTGTCTGCATTACTTTTCCACCTGACTGATTTGTGAATCAATATACTTCCGAAATTTCTTGTACTGTGTAATTCCTTCGATCGTTCCTTTTATCATGATTTGATATCGTTTGCGGTTCATCGAATTGGCAATATTCTTTATATATTTTAAAAGGAGTACGAATAGATACAATATTTCTCGATTTTTATTTTCATAATATTGCCGGTTGATACTTGTATTCCGGAAAAAATAGTGGAACATTTTCAGCCGTTGCGGATTTTCTTCGTTAAAGATCGAAAGTTCTTTTGCACCAATTCTCTTATGAATCGCAACGCTGTTTCCGACCATATAGGCATCCCCATAATATTTGGTCAAGCGAGTTGTATATTCGGTATCGTCTCCCCAGATAAAATAATCCTTACAGGGCAGCCCACACCGCAGAATTGCATCTTTGTTTACCAGTATGGAAACAAATGTTGCCGATTGAATGGAAACAAGCCCATCCTTTAAAAATTGATACCAATATGCATATCCATTAGCAGAAGGCTTTTTACTGATTACCGGCAAATTCATAAATTCATTGTCTGGACCATAAATGGCACTGGCGAAAAAAGAAGGATTGACAGCAGAATCCGGGCAGGCATCTGATGGCTTTTTTCGTACAATTTCTTCGGCATCCAAAAGGTTTTCCAAACAGGTTTTGGTCGGGATCGTGTCATCATCCATAACCCATACCCAATTGCAGGACTCCTGCATGGTACGCTTCATGCCCTCATAAAATCCACCCGAACCGCCGGTATTGACTTTCATTTTTATATAATTAATTTTAGGATTAACAAGATACCCATTTTCAGACAAGGTCTCTTCTGTTCCATCTGTACTGGCATTATCGATCAGCAAAATTTTAGAAACCGGGTATGTCTGCTCTAATATTGCCTGAAGGCATTCCATTAATAATAATTTCCGGTTATATGTTACAACAACAGCAACTATTGACTTATTCATATTTACCTCGCTTATTTATTGTTAAAAAATAATTCAATCTCTCCGGAAAATATCCCTAGTGTACACTTTTTTTGTTACATCATCCAAACAAGAATTATATCGGTTTGCAATAATTGCATCCGACTGTGCCTTGAATTTTTCCAGATTATTGACAACCAGACTGCCGAAGAAAGTATCGCCGTCTTTGAGTGTCGGCTCATAGATAATCACAGAAGCACCCTTTGCCTTTACACGCTTCATGACACCTTGAATAGAACTCTGACGGAAATTATCAGAATTTGACTTCATAGTCAGCCGGTAAACACCGACAGTAACCTTTTTTTCCTTGGAACTGTCATACTCTGTATTACCTTCATATGCATAGTAGCCGGCTTTTTTCAAGACATTGTCTGCAATAAAATCTTTTCTGGTTTTGTTGGATTCTACAATTGCTGTGATCATATTCTGCGGAACATCTTGGAAATTTGCAAGCAGCTGCTTGGTATCCTTGGGCAGGCAGTAGCCGCCGTAACCAAATGAAGGGTTGTTGTAGTGTGTTCCGATTCTCGGATCAAGGCAGACACCGTTTATGATTTCCTGTGTGTTCAAGCCCTTGCTTTCTGCATAGGTGTCCAGTTCATTAAAGTAGGAAACTCGCAAAGCAAGATAGGTATTCGCAAAAAGCTTTACCGCTTCTGCTTCTGTAAACCCCATGAAAAGGATATCGATGTTTTCCTTTAAAGCACCCTCCTGCAAAAGCGATGCAAATTCCTTCGCCTGGCTTTCAGAATCCTGATCACAGGAAACAATGATTCTGGACGGGTAGAGATTATCATAAAGTGCCTTTGATTCCCGCAGAAATTCCGGGCTGAATATGATATTCTTTGTCTTGTATTTTTCACGAACTGACTTTGTATACCCAACCGGGATAGTCGATTTGATAATCATCATTGCATTGGGGTTTACCTTTAACACCAGTTCGATTACTGCTTCCACTGCACTGCAATCAAAGAAATTCTTCTGACTGTCATAATTGGTAGGTGCTGCAATAATCACAAGATCAGCGTTTTTGTACGCCATTTCGCCATCAAGTGTAGCTGTTAAATCCAAATCCTTTTCAGCCAGATACTTTTCGATGTACTCGTCCTGAATCGGAGACTTTCGTTGATTTATCAAGTCAACCTTTTCTGGTATAATGTCTACTGCATATACCTTGTTATTCTGTGCAAGCAATACTGCAAGGCTTAGCCCTACATAGCCGGTTCCTGCAACTGCGATGTTCTTTTTCACTGTATCACCCTTCTAACTTAATTCAAATGCGATTTAATTCATGATAATTAAATTTTCTTTATCTATAGAATTCGGGAAATAACCACAGGTAATTTCTCTATATCAAATTAAAGTGAGAATAGCACACCCATATGTTAAAATTTCAACTGTGAGTATAGAGACATAACAAGCCTCTGCAATCATCTTTCAAAAAGCAGATAAAAGTTTCCTTAGACACGCCATATATGTTTAGCACATAATTATACTACAGATATAATTATATGTCAGGTCAACAACGCAACAACAGCATTTACTTTTACGTTCAAATTTGCCCAATAAAGCGATACTTTAACCAATAAAAAACATTATGCGTTTTGAACAGTTCAAAAATCAAACCACAAAATCAACAGTAATTTTGCAAGTTCATTATTTTATTAAGCAAAATGCTGTATTCATTGGGACGACTAAGGTATGCAGAATACAGAAGTAAATGTTGTTATACTACAACACGGTCAAAAAAATTGTACAATAGTACAAAGACAAATCCGTTTTGTCCACATTCCGCTAAACTATTTACAGCAACCATATAACTTTAAAGCGTGTTTACTTAAAAGCTAAGCGGTTAGATGTTAAAATTCGATGTCTTAATCAACATATGAGATGGCTTTTTATAGAATGCGATCAAGAGCCTCCTTACTTTTTATTTCATTTAAGACTGGTTGAAATGTTTGACTAAATTCAAAATGTGTACTACAGAAACTACGAATTTTATTTGCAATCTCGGCCTCATCTTTTTTATTATATATATTATGGTAAAATTGGACGATTTGCTCAAAATCAACGGGGGAATCATCGGCTGGCACACGGAGATAGTATTGAAAATCCATGTTATCTAACTCTGTTTTGACACCAGAGATAATTGGTAGTCCTTTTGCCAAATACTCTTTTCCTTTTAAGGTACTGTTATAATAAACACTTGTACGATGGCGTCCCATGGAATCCATTGCTAAGCTACACTTGTCATATATGGCATCCAGCGCTTCTCCGGATTTTCTGCCGTAAAAGGACACATGCCCTTTTAACAGGTCTGTATTTGCCAGAGCCTGATATTCGTTCAATACCGCCGGATCGCCGTCCCCGACCACATGCAGCTGAATATTTTCCGTCCCCTGCTCGGCGTAATACTGCTTCAGTCCTTCGAGAACCCGATCATATCCATGCCAGAACGCCATCTGTGCCACCATAATGATATGGATTCCGGAATCGGCGGAACCGTGCACATTTCGCTGCCGGATGCTGCTTACATCTACCGCATTGGAGATGGGAATTGTCGGAATCTGGTAAATCTGCGAGTCTTCCGAATAGGTGACGATCCGATCCACATACAAATGCAGCTTTTTTCGGCTGTGCTTGTCAATCCACAGGGAATAGGAATATTTGGAATATTCCCCGTCATACGGATACGTGGGGATCTCCACGAAAATTTTCAGATGAGGATACCGATGTTTGAGGTTCTTTAACAGGTGAATCAGATTGGGATCCGAGAAGAAATAGCGGATGTAAAGCAGGTCAGCATCCTGACACGCCTGTATCAAAGCAAGGTTCTGTGTCCGGTTGCTCCCATAGAAATGAAAACTGATCTTTTTCAGTCCGGTTTTGTCCATTTGATAAAGGAAGTGCTTTACCTGGCAGCCGCCTTTCTGAAAGCATTCCATTTGCTTGTAGATTTTGGAGCTCACCCCGACACCGGACTCCGCCGGACTGATGATGCCCATATAAAGCACTTTTTTTGCCATAATCTGCTCCCTTTTCTGAAATTACCGGCCACGTGCCAGCAGTGTATACACCATGCGATACAGCGGTGCGCAGCGGTAACACAGCTGCATTTGCAGCTTCCTTTGTCTGCTGACCTGAGAAAATGCGGTCTTGGGAATATGCTTCATGTGTTCCCGGTAAAACGAATAGATCTCTTTGTCCCAAACGCCGCCCTGTATCATGTTATTGATGAAATACAGCGTATACAGCATACAGCCCAAATTCATCGTATCCGATTTGCTCTCGCTCAGGATGTGCCGGATGGGAATCATCATATCATAGGTTTTCTGCTGAAACTTCCCTGCCGTGATAGAGCCTGCCCGGATACGGTAGTGATACAGGCTCGCCGGATTGAAGGAGACCCGCTTGACCTGCCGGAAAATCTGATAGGTGGTGGGAATGTCTTCAAACAGTCTGCCCTCCGGATACCGGATCTGCTGAAACAGCTCCCGTTTGTAGAGCTTATTCCATGCGTAGCACTTGTAATATTCCTCCAGCAGCATCCGGTCTAAAGCTGCTGCCGAGTCATACACAGCGGTAGCGGTGACGGCAGCGGCGTGCTCTTTGATGATCTGCGACTGTTCGTCGCAAAAATCATAGTTGCAGCAGGCCACATCGGCATCAAAAGCCGCAAGATCCTGATAAAGCGTTTCGATCATCCGGCGGTCAATGTAATCATCGCTGTCAATGAACGAGAAAAACGCACCGGTCGCAACTTCGATTCCGGCATTTCGTGCGCTGGACAATCCGCCGTTTTCCTTGCTGACAATCCGGATCCGCTCGTCTTTGTAATTTCTGCACAGACGTTCCGAGCCGTCTGTCGAGCCGTCGATCACAAGAATGATCTCCAGATTTTGATATGTCTGCTGCAAAATGCTGTCGATGCATGCACAAACATAATCTTCCACATTATAGACCGGAACAATTACGGAAATCTTCGGTAACATAACACACCTCATATGCCAATCAGATACGGAACCACGCTGTCTGTTCCATAAATCACATAAATCAAAAAGAATGATGCAATGCCGGCAAGCACAATGTACCCATTGGCAAACCATTTGCTGTACTTATCCGAAAAGCACTTCTCCACCTGTGCCAGCAGGATAATTTCGCTGGGGAAAAAGAAGTACATGATCCGGAATGCATACCACAGATAGCCGGACAGTAAAATTGCCGCATAGATGCACACCGTACCGCACAGGTGGATGTAGTTCATCCTGTTCAGTTTCACAAGCTTCGACCAGCAGATCACAAGCAGCGGCAATATGGCAAGCTGGAACAAAAAGAACTTGAGATTGATGTTTCCAAAACTGAAGGACTGCACGTATTCCCGAAATTTTGAGAGGAATGCGAGATTGATCAGTTTATCAAAGATAAACATCACAATAAGGGGCAGCAGGAACAGCAGCATGGGCAGGAATTTTCTGACGTTAGCGTTCTTTCGGAACAAATACAGAACAAGATACACCATCATGACTGCGGCAGTAACATGCACAAAGCATGCGGCGACATAACAAACCGCCGCCCAGACCGGATGCTTTTTCTCCAGCAGGATGGTCCCGTAAAAGCACACCGTGATGGCAAGCGACTGCCGCACGATGTTGTAGCTGGGCAGATACAGCCAGACAAAAAACAGCAGGAACGCAATTGCCGCATTCATGTTTTCCCTTTGCTTGACAAAGTAAAAGGAAAAGCTCAGACAGATGATACAGCCGGAAACCAGCAAAAAGAACCGGAAGGACGGAACGATTTTTGCGGAAAGAATGATGAGATATTTGAACAGTCCCTCATAAAGGTACGGTGTCCAGCCGTTTAATCCGTATCCGTTAAAATAGATGTTCTGATAAATGCCGATGGTGTCCGTTCCCACGTGAAGATCACGAATGACAAAAAACACGATCAGCGGGATCGCCGTCAGCAGACAGCAGGCAATGTTGTCCCGAATCTGCCGTGGTTTTCCGAGGCCGCGCAAGGTTATCACTCTCACGTGATTTTTTAACACAAAACTTGCGATAAGCAGCAAATATGCCATCAATACGATATAAACGATCATACGACTCCTTTATTCGTTAAAATGCTTCCGAAGCAGGCTGTACATTGCCATTGCATGGCTGGTCTTCAGATTTCTCTTGAGGAAAGCGACTTTCCAGCCGGAGTTGACGAAAGCACGGATCCATTTCTTCGGAGCGGAAACCGGACACTTCTCTGCAAGATAGATTTCCGTTTCATTCATATCGGAAACGCAGATGTCCCCGAAATGGGAGATCACCGCCTGCGGCGGCTGCTGCAAAACCCGATACATGGGGGAGAAGAACTGCTTGCACGGGATTCCGGCGCCGTCCGGAAATTCCCCGATGAAGTCATGGATAAAATCGATTGCCCCATCCTGGCACGCCCGGATGATCGGGTAGACTTCTGCAAATTCGTACTGATCGAGAACCGGACAAATCCGTCCATCCTTTTCCGCATACTGAATGGTGGAGCCGTGGCTGGCGGAAAACAGGAACTCCAGCAGGGATGTTCCGCTGTTCAGCAGCAGGTTTTCCTCCGGCGAAACTGCGCCATAATTGAAAAGGTAGCCGAAATTCCTGATCTTGTCCTTGTATTTGTAGTACTCGTCCCTCTGGGCGAGGAAAAATCCCGTCATGTCAAATGGTTCGGAGGAGCTGGACAGAATATCCGTCAGGGCGCTTTGCATCGAGCCGTTCCAGCCCAGATCCACCACCGCAAACTTCTGATTTACGTGCTCCTGCCGGAGATAGGCTTTCAGCAGAACCAATTCCCGCTTCGCCTGCTGCTGCACTTTCTGGAACATGCTGCCGATGATCGCTTGTTTTTCCGCATCCTGCAATTCGCCGAATGTCTTTTGCAGGGTTTCCTCCCGGCACCAGGAGCATTCCGAAAAATCAGCAGCTTTCAATCCCAGTTTCTCAATCTGATCGCAGACCTTTACCCGATCCCGAATCGGACGGTATTTCAAAAACGACGCCACGTCATGAATGGTTGCGATTGCCGGCACGGTCAGACTTCTGCGGGAAACATACAGGTAATGCCCCTCGAATGTCTGATCTGCGATACAGTCAAAGGCACGCTTGATAAACTCCCCTTCCCGTGCAAAGAAGAACACCTTTTGAATGTCGTGCTTTTGCAGGAAGTCCTTGATCCAGGAAACATACCCGTAGATCGCCGGCCCCAGAACCGTATAGCCAAATGTATGGTAAAAGTCAGAATCCTCCTGCGGCGCTTTTCGTGCAAGAAACGCATCCAGTACAGGCACGCAAAACGAATCCGGCTTCTTTTTCGGGGGCACATACCGGAATGCCCGGATAGACTTTGACTTCGGGATCAGATAATCCGACTTCAGGTTGTCCCCGATATGCAGCATCTGTTCCGGCTTCTTATGACAGGCTTCCAGCACATGGGCAAACAAATCGCCGGCGTGCTTTGTCTTTTTCAGAGTGGAGGACAAAAAGAGCTTCCGGTATCCGGAGATCCGGCAGTTCTCCAGAATCTTTTCAATGACCGGTTCGCTCAGATACATATCCGAGGTTAAAACCACCGTTTTATTTTCACAGGCATATTGAAACAGCGCAGTCATTTCCCCATTCGGATAGCAGACACGGTATTCCATGGCAATTTCCGCCTGCATCAGCTCTGACGCATTGGGGTAGCGCTGTTCCAGATGCCGGTAGATGTCCTCCAGCCGGATCTCGCCGCTCCGGTCTTCCTCTCTGGCAGTATTTTCTGCCTGTATCCTGTCGGTCTGAAACTGTTCCGCCGGCAATTCATATTGCTGTGCCACCAGAGTGAAAACATCCGCAGGTGTTTTGCACATTCTGCTGACCAGGGTATCAAAGATATCAAAGCTGACCAATTCGGATTGGTCTATCATTTTTTTTACTTTGCTGTTCATGCGATTCTACCACCGCCA
>ERZ791927.861-NODE-861-length-27465-cov-6.091609_pt1 | contig 27465 bp, 22 predicted proteins | sample MGYA00510130_ERZ791927 | MGnify/ENA primary metagenome ERZ791927 (study PRJEB30046, sample SAMN00792055) | human gut metagenome | study: EMG produced TPA metagenomics assembly of the A metagenome-wide association study of gut microbiota in type 2...
ACTGACTGCGCCGTTTTTGTCACAAACGGCGGGCACTTTTTATGTTGTTCTCTGAAAAAAGGCGGAAAAAAAGCGGAAATTTCAAAAGCCTGTCGGTTATTCCACCGTGATGGACGGCAAGCACGCCGCAGCGGCATCCTTTGTCGCCACACCCGTGCCGTCGCACTGCGCGCAAGCCGTGCCGCAGGCGGAAGCCAGCCGCACACACTCCGCTGCCGGATTTCCCTTGACAAATCCGACGATGAAGCCTGCAAGCGCGCTGTCTCCCGCGCCGACGGTGGATTTCACCTTCACCTGCGGCGCATCGGCAACCACTGTGCCGTTTTCGGAGAGCAGCACCATGCCGTCCGCACCGAGGGTGAGCAGCACCTGCTCCACGCCGACCGAAAGCAGCGCTTTTGCCTCGGCGGCGGCGTTTACCTTTGTCAGCGGCTTGCCGACGATGTGCTGCAATTCATGAATGTTGGGCTTTATGAGCCACGGCTTTATCCGTCCGTAGTCCGCAAGCGACAGGCAATCGGTGTCCAGTGCCACAAGCGCGCCGGCACTTTTGGCACAAAGGATCAGCTCGATGTAATCCTGCACCGCCAGATTTTCCGGCAGGCTGCCCGCAAACACCACCACATCGCCCGCACGCACCCGCGCGCCGAAATACGCCATGAGCGCGCCGAGCAGGATCTGCGACAGCGGCTGTCCGCGGCGGTTGATCTTCACCGTCTTGTCGGCATAGCGCAGCGTGAGGTTTTCCCGCACCGCGCCGTCCACCTCAAGGATGTCAAAGCGCAGCTCGTCATGCTGCAAAAAGTCGGCAAACTCATGACGGTTTTCCCCGCCCGCCAGCGCGATACACAAATTATCCACGCCGAAGGAGTGCAGAACGCGGGACACGTTGATGCCCTTGCCCCCCGCTTCGCGCTTTTCCTTTTCCACATGGTTGACGGCGTCTGCGTCCAGCCCGTCCGTCCACAGGGTCACGTCGATCGAGGGATTGAGCGTGACAGTATATACGGCTCTGTTCATACGCTTACCCCCGATGCCACTTGACGCCCTGCGGCGTATCCTCAAGCACGATGCCCTGCGCCTTCAGCTCGTCGCGGATGCGATCTGCTTCCGCCCAGTTCTTAGCGGCGCGCGCCGCTGTGCGGGCGGCGATGAGGCGGTCGATCTCCTCGTCCGCTGCGTCCTCTTTTTTGGCATACAGCAGTCCCAGCACATCGGCAAGCTCCGCAAAAAGCGCCCGGGCCGCCGCCACCGTCTTATCGGTCGCCTTGCCGTCCGCCAGCATCAGGTTGATGTCCCGCACCAGCTCAAACAGCGCCGCGATCGCGTCCGCCGTGTTGAGGTCGTCGTCCATGGCAGCAATGAACTGCTCGCGCCGCGCCGTGAGCTTTTCCGCAAACGCGGCGTCCATCTCACCGTCCGCCGCATGCGCTGCGGCAAATGCCAGCGCACTCTTGCAGTTATACAGCCGCTCCAGCGCCGCAATGCCCTGCTCGATGATCTCCATGCTGTAGTTGATGGGGTTGCGATAGGTGGAAGAGATGAGGAAGAAGCGGATCGGCTCATAGCCGTATTTTTCCGCCACATCCCGCACCGTGAAGAAGTTGCCGAGCGATTTGGACATTTTCTTGTTGTCCACATTGATATAGCCGTTGTGCATCCAGTAATGGGCAAACGGCACACCGTTTGCGCACTCGCTCTGTGCAATCTCGTTTTCGTGGTGGGGGAAGATGAGATCCTGTCCGCCGCCGTGGATGTCGATGGTCTCGCCGAGATAGCGGCGCGCCATCGCCGAGCACTCGATGTGCCAGCCGGGGCGGCCGTCGCTCCAGGGGGACTTCCAGAAAGGCTCGCCCGGCTTTGCCGCTTTCCAAAGGGCGAAGTCCAGCGGGTCCTCCTTTTGCTCGCCCACCGCGATGCGCGCGCCCGACTCCAGGTCGTCGATCGGCTGGTGGGACAGCTTGCCATAATCCTTGCATTTGCGGGTGCGGAAATAGACATCGCCGTTCGGTGCGACATAGGCAAAGCCCTTTTCAATGAGCGTCGCGATGATGCTCTGAATTTCGTCGATGTTTTCCGTCGCCTTGGGGTGCACCGTGGCGGGCTTCACGCCGAGCCCTCTTGCGTCCTTTTCAAACTCCGCAATATATTTTTCGGAGATCTTGTCATAGGTCGTGCCTTCTTCGTTGGCACGGCGGATGATCTTGTCGTCGATGTCGGTGAAGTTCTGCACAAACCGCACATCATAGCCGCGCCACTCCAGATACCGCCGCAGCACGTCGAACACGCACAGCGGGCGCGCGTTGCCGATGTGGATGAAGTTATACACCGTCGGGCCGCAGGCGTACATCCGCACCTTGCCCGGCTCGATCGGCACAAATTCCTCTTTGGTTCTTGTCAGCGTGTTATAGATCTTCATGATTTTCTCCCTCTTTTTTTCGATTCTTCTTCAGGCTTTCCACTTCCTCACGCAGCCGCTGCAGCTCCTGCGCGACAGGGTCGGGAACGTGTATCTGATCCAGCTCGCCCACACGAAAGCCGTTTTTGCGCACGACCCGCGCGGGAATACCGACGGCGGTACAGTTATCGGGAATGTCCGTGAGCACCACCGCGCCCGCAGCGATGCGCACATTGTCGCCGATGTGGATGGGGCCGAGCACCTTTGCGCCCGCGCCGACCATGACGTTGTTGCCGAGCGTCGGGTGGCGCTTGCCCTTGTCCTTACCCGTGCCGCCGAGCGTCACGCCCTGATAGATGGTGCAGTCGTCGCCGATCTCGGTGGTCTCGCCGATGACCACACCCGTGCCGTGGTCGATGAAAAAGCGCCGTCCGAGCTTTGCCGCAGGATGGATCTCGATATTGGTGCGCCGCACACAGCGCTGGGAGATCCAGCGCGCCAAAAACTTCATGCCGTGGCGATAGAAAAATGCCGCCTGCGCATGGGAACGCACCGCTTTATAGCCGTTATACAGCAGCATGACCTCCAAAGCGGAGCGGGCGGCGGGATCGCGCTCGCAGATGGTGCGAATGTCCTCCCGCATCTTATCAAACATGGTTCATCACTCCTATAAAAACAAAAAACGCCTCCGACGGGCAAAAGCCCACCGGAGGCGTCAAAACGCGGTTCCACTCCTGTTTCTCACTCAAGGGACGAAAATCCCCCTGCCGGATAACGGCGGCTGCCGAAGCGGGATACTCTGTTTCCCCCGCTCTGCCGTCAGGTGCATTTCTCCGCCGTCTGCCTTGTGTGCGCGCTTTCAGCCGCGGCGCGCGCTCTCTGTGCGGCTTTTGACGGATACTTCTCCTGCCGATTACATTTTCTCTTTACAGTATATACGATATTTGCAAAATTGTCCACACTTTTTTATTTTCCCTCTTTGAGGAATTCCCGACAGTCCCACACATATTGAAAACCCGAGATGACCGTCATCACGGCGGCAATCCAAATGAGCACTCTGCCGAAAATGAGCAGTCCCGTAAACAGTGCGTCGGGCAGGGCGACAGCGGAGAGAAGCCCCGTGCGCCACGAGCAGAATTCCAAAGCGGCGAGCATATACAAAATCGCCACAAACTGCATCACCGTTTTCAGCTTGCCCGACATACTGGCAGCCACCACCTTGCCGCCCTTTGCGGCAAGCAGGCGCACCGAGGTCACCATGAATTCACGGGACAGAATGAGCATGAGCGCCCACGCGTCCATGTGTCCCTGCGCCAAAAAGCCGATGAACGCTGCTGTTGTCAGCATTTTGTCGGCAAGCGGATCGAGAAATTTGCCGAAGTTGGTGACAAGCCCTCTGCGTCTGGCGATCCTGCCGTCAAAAAGATCGGTCAGCGCCGCCGCGCCGAAGGCCAGCCCCGCCGCGAGATAATGGAACGGGAAGTCCCACAAAAGCAACAGCAAAAACAGCGGTGCGAGCAGCACGCGCAAAATGGTGAGTTTATTCGGTAAGTTCATGCTCATACTCTCCCATCAGATCCCAATCCATGCGATCAGTTATTTTCACGGCGACCAAGTCTCCCGCCGCAATCGGTATGCGCTTGCCGTTTTCATCGGTCGGTATCGGAAAAAACACCTTGCCGTCGATGTCGGGGGCATCCGCCTCACTGCGTCCGAACCAGCATTCCGCATAGCGGTCATAGCTTTCCACCAGCACCGGCAGTGTTTTGCCGATCTGTACCGCATTGTGGGCGTCGGAAATGCGCGCCTGCAGCTCCATCACCACGTCGCGGCGGTGATTTTTCACCCGCTCGGGCACCTGATGCGGCATTTTCTCCGCCTCGGTTCCCTCCTCGGGCGAAAACGCAAAGCAGCCCAGCCGTTCAAACCGCACATCCTTGATGAACGCGCAAAGCTCCTCGAAATCCGCTTCCGTTTCGCCGGGGAAGCCGACCATCACCGTTGTGCGCAGCGTGATGTCCGGCACCGTCTCCCGCACATGCGCGATGATGCGGGTGAGGGTTTCGCGGTTGCCGGGTCTGTGCATCATTTTCAGCACCCTGCCGCTTGCATGCTGCAGCGGAATGTCCATATATTTTGCGACCTTTTTCTCCTTTGCCATCACCTGCAACAGGCGGTCGGTGATGTGCTCGGGATAGCAGTAAAGCAACCGGATCCAAAAAAGTCCGTCGATCGCGCAAAGCGCTTCCAAAAGCTCCGCAAGGCGGCTCTCGCCATAGAGATCCTGTCCATAGACAGTGGTGTCCTGCGCCACCAAAATCAGCTCCCGCACGCCGTTTTGCGCCAGCGTGCGCGCTTCCTCCACAATCGTTTCCATTTTGCGGCTGCGCAGGTTGCCGCGAATGCTCGGAATGGCGCAATAGGCACAGCGGTTGTTGCAGCCGTCCGCAATGCGCAGATAGGCGAAAAAGTGCGGTGTCGTTTGCAGCCGTTTGCCGTCCAGCTTCCAGCAGCTGCGATCGGGGAACGCGCAGACGCGCGCACCGCCCATCACCCTTCGCACCGTCTCCACGATGTCGCCGTTGGCGCCCAGTCCCAGCACAGCGTCACATTCGGGCATTTCCTCCGCGATCTGCTGCTGATACCGCTGCGCCATACAGCCGGTGACAATGATCTTCTGAATTTGTCCCTCTTTTTTGAGCTGGGCAAACTCCAAAATGTTTTCGATCGACTCTTTCTTTGCGTCCTCGATAAATCCGCAGGTGTTGACGATCACCACATCAGCAAGACCGCTTTCCGCGATGACCTCCATGCCCGCATCCCGCAGCGACGCCAGCATCAGCTCCGCGTCCATCTGATTTTTCGGGCATCCGAGCGACACCATCGATACCTTTACTGCCATACTATGTAACCCTTTCGACCGTTATGACTCATCCTCTGTCGCCGCTTCCACGGCGCGCCGCACGGTGTCGTAGCCGAAGCCGTAGCGGGCGAGGGCGGCTGCCGTCCGCGCACGGGCGGCATCGTCTGACAGTTTATTATAATATTTTTTTCGCAAAAGTGCAAGAGCCAGTTCAAAATCCGTGACTTCCAGCTCCTCGATCGCCTCCTCGGCGATGTCGCGGGCAACACCCTTTGCCCGCAGCTCCTGCAAAATGCGGCGGCGCGGATAGAAACGGTACTGCGCCATATTCTGTGCCTGCCGCACGGCATAGGCACGGTCATTCACAAGTCCCACCGCGCAAAGCCGCTCCACAACCGCCGTCGCCGTTTCGCGGTCAGTCATGCGGCACAGCTTTGTGACAAGCTCCCCCGCCGCATAGTCGCGATCGGTGAGATAATAGAGCGCCCGCGACCGCACACGGTTATAGCCGGACGTTTTCAAAAGCGCTTCCAGCGTCACGCCGTCAATGTCGCTCCCCACGCGCAGCCCGCTGTGGTCGAATGTCGCCGCGTCCACCTCGGCTGTGTATTCCCCGTCGCCGAGGGACAGCTCGTATTGCTGCCCGCGGATGCGTTTTGCCGCCGTGATCTTCATATCCCCGCCCCCTCAAAAAGCAAGCGGCGTCGCAAGCTATTTTGCAACGCCGCTTTTTTGTTCAGTCATCCACCACAATGTCGATCTGCGCTTTCGCGGTCGGCGCCGTGACCTTTGCCGCCGCCTCGATCGGGATCTCCACCGGCTGCTGCACGGGGGCGGGCGCTTTCACCGCCGACGGGTTGAGCTTCGGCAGTCCTGCCCGCACCTGTTCCTCGATCTCCGCCATCAGCTCGGGATGTGCCCGCAGATAGTCCTTTGTGTTTTCCTTGCCCTGTCCCAGGCGATCCTCTTTATAGGAGAACCACGCGCCGGACTTTTGCACGATGTCCAGCTTCACCGCGAGATCCACAAGCTCGCTGTCGTGCGAAATACCCTGCCCGTAGATCACGTCAAACTCCGCTTCCTTGAACGGCGGTGCGACCTTGTTCTTCACGATCTTCACGCGGGTGTGCGAGCCGATCGGCTCACCGCCCACCTTCAGCGTTTCGGCGCGGCGCACATCGAGACGCACCGACGCATAGTATTTCAGCGCGTTGCCGCCCGAGGTGACCTCGGGATTGCCGTAGACCACGCCGACCTTGAGGCGCAGCTGGTTGATGAAAATGGCAATACAGTTGGATTTTGCAACCACAGGCGCCAGCTTGCGCATCGCCTGCGACATCAGACGCGCCTGCAGACCGACATGGCTGTCGCCCATCTCGCCCTCGATCTCGGCGCGCGGCACCAGCGCCGCCACCGAGTCCAGCACCACAATGTCCACAGCGCCCGAACGGATGAGCGCTTCCATGATCTCCAGCGCCTGTTCGCCCGCATCCGGCTGCGACACCAAAAGGGAATCGACGTCCACACCGAGCGCCTTGGCATACACCGGATCCAGCGCGTGCTCCACGTCGATATACGCAGCCTCGCCGCCTTTCTTCTGCGCTTCCGCGACCGCGTGCAGCGCCAGCGTCGTTTTGCCGGACGCTTCCGGTCCGTAGATCTCGATGATTCTGCCGCGCGGCAGACCGCCGATACCCAGCGCCGCATCCAGCGCCATCGAACCGGTCGGGATGCAATCCACCTTCATGCCGATGTTATCGCCGAGGCGCATCACAGCGCCCTTGCCATAGCTGCGCTCGATCTGCTGCAACGCCGCGTCCAAAGCCTTTTTGCGCTCGTCCTGCGCGTCGGTCTTTGCCTTCGCCGCTTTCTTTTCTGCCATTCCGTCCATTCCTTTCGAGAACATTTTTTCGATTGGGCAACACCCCATTGCCCCCATTATAGCGCATTGTTTCACAGAAATCAATAGATTTTGCAAAATTTTCGAACATTCGTTCTATTTTTTATATCCGACCGCGACGCGGTCGTGTCCTGCAAGATCCCGATAGGTCTTCACCGCCTGCAGTCCCGCGTCGGCAAAAAGCGTTTCCACCGCCGTGCGCTGATCGAACCCGATCTCCGCCGCCATGAAGCCGCCGCTTTTCAAAAGCGGCACAAAGCGATCGGCAAGCACGCGGTAGAAAAAAAGCCCGTCCGCGCCGCCGCAAAGCGCCGTTTTCGGCTCTCTTTGCACTTCCTTTGCCAGCGTCGGCAGCACCGCCTCGCGGATATAGGGCGGGTTGGAAAGGATCGCGTCATATTTTCCCGTCAATTCGACATCGCAGATGTCCGCCAAAAGGGGCTCGACGGCATATTGCGGATATCGCCGACAGTTTTCCGCGAGATAGGCAAATGCCGCCGCAGACTTTTCCACCGCCGTCACCGTCACATCCGTTTTGAGGGACGCAAGCCCCAGCCCGACACAGCCGCTGCCCGCACAGAGATCCAACGCCTGCGGCGCGGGAACATCCCGCAAAAGCGCCGCCGCCGTTTCACAAAGCAGCTCCGTGTCCTGTCGCGGGATGAGCACCCCCTCGCCGACCGAAAGGCGCAGCGAGAGGAAATCCCATGTGCCGAGCAGATATTGCAGCGGTTCGCCCGCGATGCGCTTTTCTACCGCCGCCGCGCGTTTTTCCGGCGGCAGGTCCTCAAAAAGGCACTGCGCCTCAAACGCCGCATTTTCGATGCCCGCCGCCCGCAGACGGTCGGTCATCTCCCGCAGCGCGGCGTCACTCACCATTTGTCCGCCTCCGGATCGTTGGGGATCACCCGCTCCATCGCGGCAATGGCGCATTCGATCATGCTGTCGTCCGGCTCCTTTGTCGTCAGGCGCTGCATCCACAGTCCCGGCGCGGAAATGATGCGGGTGAACAGGTTGTCCTTTCTGCCCGCCAGCTTGATGAGCTCATAGCCGACGCCCACCACCGCGGGGATCGTGAGAATTTTCACAACCGTGCGCAAAACCGAATTCATGTCCGGAATGAGCATGGAGACGATCATGCCGACGAGCAGCATCAGGATCATGAACGAGGTGCCGCAGCGCGGGTGGAACCGACATTCGGGGCGGATGTTCTCCACCGTGAGCGGCTTGCCCTGCTCATAGCAGAAGATGGTCTTGTGCTCCGCGCCGTGATACATGAACACGCGCTTTATATCCTTCATCTGCGCCACCAGCGCGATATATCCCACAAACAAAACAATGCGAAAAACGCCCTCAAACACCCCGCGCAGCAGCGCATGATTGAAAGCAGGCGCCGCCTTGCACAGGCCGCGGAACAGAAAAGCGGGCAGCCACACAAACAGCACCACCGCCACCGCCACGCCGAGCACGGCGCTGAGTGCCATGAGGAAATTCATCAGCTGCGGCGAAACGCCTTTCTTTTTGTCCTTTTCTTCCTCTTCTTCCTCAAGCCCGCTCAGTTCCGCCGAGCGCATCAGACATTTATAGCCAAAGCGCAGCGAGTCGATGAAATTGAAGATGCCGCGCACAAACGGCAGGCGCATGAAGCGCGGCTTGTTCTTTCCTGCCGTCTCCCATTCCTCAATGATGATCTTGCCCGACACGTGGCGCACCGCCATTGCCGTCGTTTCGGGGCCGCGCATCATGATGCCCTCAATGAGCGCCTGTCCGCCGATGGATGTTTTTTTGATGATGTCCGGTTGTCTCTTTTCCATTATGCTTGCTCCTTTTGTTCGGTCGGGAGAGTGATGATGACACTGGTGCCGCAGCCTTCCCTGCTGTACAGATCCAGCGTGCCGCCGTGTCCCTCTATGATCTCATCCGCCACCGCCAGCCCGATACCGCTGCCGGGGCGAGTGTTGTTGGCTTTATAGAATTTCTTTTTCACCTGCGGCAGATCCTCTGCGCGGATGCCGCTGCCGGTGTCGCCGATGACCACCTGCACCGTTTTTCCGACGGCGGCATAGTCCACCCGCACGGTGTCACCGCTGTCGGAATATTTGATCGCATTGTCCAGCACGTTGATGAACACCTGCCGCAAACGATCGGCGTCCCCGCTGACGGGCGGCAGCGTGCCCTTGCCCGCAAGCGTCAGGCAAACGCCCTTGTTTTCCGCCCTTTCGCGGAACAAAAGCACCGTTTCCCGCATGACGGCGGCAATGTCCACCCTGTCAAAATGCAGCGTCAGCTTGCCGCTCTGCATACGGGAAAAGTCCAAAAGCTCTTCCACCATGTCGGACAGCCGTTCCGTCTCGTCGGTGATGATCTGCATGCCGCAGCGCACCGTTTCCGGGTCGTCCGGCGTTTGCTGCAGCGTCTCGCTCCAGCCGCGGATGGCGGTCAGCGGCGTGCGCAGCTCGTGCGACACCGAGGAAATGAACTCATTTTTCAGCTGCTCGGCGCGTTGAATTTCCGCCGCCATATAGTTGATGGTGTCGCACAGGTCGCCGATCTCATCCCGACTGCGTTTTTGCACGCGATAGGCATAATCGCCCTTGGCAATGCGGCGCGCCGCCCTGCCGATCTCCTCGACGGGGTGCACGATCGAACGGATGAAGTAAAGCCCCGACATCGCCGTGAACAGCAAAATGATGAGCACGATGATGCCGACAAGGATCGCCACGAAAATGAGCTGGCGGTCGATGAGCCGCAGCGTCACCACATAGCGCAAAGCGCCGATCGTCGCGCCGCCCCCGTCCGTCACCGTCGCGGTCAGCGCCATGATATGTTCGCCGGTGCTGTTGTGCTTTGTCTGCACCGTTCTGCCGTCGTCTGCGCTGCGTGCAAGGCGAAAATCCTCGATCGCTTCGCCGCTTGCCGGCACAAAGCCCGTCGAGGACGCCAAAATCACGCCGTCGGCGGACAGCACCTGCAGCTCCATCTGCTCCTTGCTGTCAAAACTCTCCACAAGCGCTGCCGCGCTGTCGGAAAGTTCCTGCGTCTGCTGCACGACAGCGGACACCGAGCGTCCGAAAAGGTTGGCGCGCCCCGACAGCACGTCCTGCGCACTCTGATAGTAAAAGCTGTGCATGAGCACCATCAGTGCCACCGCCGCGACCAGCAAGAAAAGGGCGATAAGCGAAAAGCCATAGAACAGCCAGCGGCGGGTGATCGTTTTTTTGACCGTCATCCTGCCTAATCCTCCCACTGATAGCCCTTGCCCCACACTGTGAGCAAGTGGCGCGGTTCGGAGGGCTCATCCTCCAGCTTCAGCCGCAGGCGGCGGATGTTGACATCCACCACCTTGTCGTCGCCGACAAAGCCCTCGCCCCATGCCTCACGCAAAATGGCGTCCCTTGTCTGCGGTTTGTCGGCATGGGTGAACAAAAATGCCGCAATCTGATATTCCATCTGGGTCAGATCCAGAATTTTACCGTTTTTTGCGAGCGTGTGCGCGCGGAGATCCAGCAAAAATGCGCCGCGCTGCAGCCGATCGCCGCTGTCGTTTTTCCTGCGCAAAATTTCCACGCGGCGGCACAGCGCCTCGATGCGCGCCAACAGCTCGCCGATGCCGAAAGGCTTTGTCACATAATCGTCCGCGCCGCAATGCAGCCCCTCGATCTTTTCCTGCTCCTGTGAGCGCGCCGTGAGCATCACAATGCCGATCGTCGGGTCGGCATCCCGCAGACGGCGGCAGACCTCAAAGCCGTCGATACCCGGCAGCATCACATCAAGGAGCGCTGCCGTCACCGTCGGCTGCGCCGCGTACAGCTGCAAGGCCGCTTCGCCGCTGTCCGCTTCCAGCACCGCATAGCCGGCACGCCGCAAATTGAGCACCACAAAGCTGCGGATTGCCGCCTCGTCCTCACAAACCAAGATCCTTTGTTGCATGCCGTCCCTCCTCAGCTCAGTGTCACCAGCATATAGCTGATCTTTTCCGGCGTCAGGCGATATGCCGCCGTGTCGTCATACCAAATACGCAGCGTCGAGCCGCTGCCGAGCGTCTCAAAGGCATAGCCGTCCACCGATGTCTGTGCATCCTCACGCTGTGCCTGCACCGCCAAAAAAGGCTTTGCGCCGTCCTCTGTTGTCATGTCCAGCCACAGCACACCGTTTTTCATGTCATACCGCGTCGTGAGCGTCGCAATCCATTGATCCTCGACCTCGATAAAATAGCCGTCGGTGCGATTGACGATCGCCGCAAACTGCCGCTCGGCTTCCCCGGTCTGCATATCCCAGCTGTACCATTCGGTCAGCCACTGCCAGGTGTCCTCACCGAACGCATTCGGGTATGCCGCCAGGCGCGACGTCACCGGGAATTCCGGCACACCGTTGCCGTCGGCATCCATCGCCGCCACCTTTGCCACGCGCGTTGAGACCGTGCTGTGCTGCCCGGCGGCGTGCAGCGGCGTTATGAGCTTGCCGTCCCGAAAGGCGACGATCTCCGTCATGAGCGCACCGCTCTCAGATTTTGCGTCGATATACAAGGCGTCGCCGCCGTCGGAGGTCTTGCCGTACAGAAAGCGGGAAATGCCGCGTATGGCGGGATCAAGCTTTGTCGCAGACAGCACCTTTGCCGCGCTGTCCTCGACGGTATACAGCGTCGCCGTCATGGTTTCCGAACGATCGCTGCGCAAAAGCAGCACCTCATCCCGCCCATCGGCGTTGAGATCCGCCGTCACACAGGCGGTATACTGTCCAATGCTTTCGACCGCCGTTTTGCCGTCCAGCCGATAGGCGGACAGCTGACGCTCGGTGCTGTACAGACTCCAGCCGATCAGAAGCTCCGCCATGCCGTCGCCGTCGACATCGCCGAGCAGCACGCGATCCACTTCAAGTCCCGCGCCGACAAGGTCGGCAAGCGAACGCCAGCCGCCCTGCTCCCGCCGCAAAAGATGGATGTGGGTGTTCTTTGCCCCCTCCGGCGCATACAGGATCGCGGCAGTCTCCGCCTCCTGTGCACTCGTCTGTTTTCCGACGCCGTCAAGGAAGATGTAGGCGGACAGAATATCGCCCGCAACGGGATATTTCAGCGTATAGCGCGGGGTGCCCTCGCCGTTCTCGCCGATCGCCGTTTCCAGCGCCGCCTGGACCGCCTGCTGCTGTCCCTGCGCCCGCGGCGGCTGCAAATAGGACTGCACATCCACCGCACAGCCGCACAGAAACGCCAACAGACACGTCAAAACCGCAACCGCTCTGCGCCGCACGCATATCCCTCCCCTGCAAACGTATGAATACAAGTATATATAAGTATACTGCTTTTCATTTTTTCTGTCAAATATCTCTTGCACTTTTTCCGACGCCTGTGTATACTGAAATTATCGGAAAAGAAAGGGGGAGCCGCCGTGACGCTCAGAGCGATTGCCGAGCTTGCCAATGTTTCCGTTTCCACCGTTTCCAAAGCGCTCAGCGACTCCTATGACATTGCCCCCGAGACGCGCGCGCTGGTTTTGAAGATCGCGACGGAATCGGGCTATTTCACCGACAAAAAAGCCACGCGCATGCAAAACAGCCGTCTGCGCGAGCCGACCGTCGCCATCATTTGCCCCGAGATCATCAGCATCCACTATTCCCACATCACCACCGTCCTTTCGGACACGCTTGCCGCGCGCGGAGCAAAAAGCATTCTCTATCTTTCCGGCTTTTCCGAAAAGACCGTGCAGTCCATTATCGACGAATGTCTGAACGATTCGCGTATCGCCGCCGTCATTTCGCTGGCAGCGGCGCCGCTGCACATTCCGTCCGACAACCACACGCCCGTGCTGCTGCTTGAGCACACCGCTTTCCGCAACAGCATCCGCATGCAGATGAACGAGGGGATTGCGCTGGCGGTGGATCATCTGCGCGCAGGCGGACACACCCGCATCGGCTTTGTCGGCGAAGCGCTGGTGAGCGGCAAGCTCACCCTTTTTCGCAGGGTAATGGCGGCACGCCGCCTGCCTGTGGACGAAAATGCCGTTTTTATCGGCACCCGTCGGTTTGAGGCAGCAGGCAAGGAAGCGGCAGAGCGCTTTCTGACCCGCGGGGGCGAAAAGCCGACCGCCGTCATCTGCGGCTATGACGAGCTTGCCTGCGGCTTTCTCGATGTGCTGCAAAAAAGCGGCTTGACCGCACCGCAGGATATATCCGTCATCGGCATCAACAACATCCCGCTGTCCGCATATTGCTTCGGCGGACTGACCACGGTGGATCTCATCGACACCGCTGTGCTTTCCCGTGCGATCGACGACCTGCTGGACGACGTGGTGCGCCGCCGCCCGACGCCGCACACCTATCGCATGGTGCCCCGTCTCATCGTGCGGCACACGACCGCGCCGCTTTCGAAAAAAATTTGAAAAAACCTGTTGACAAACCGAAAACAGCGTGCTATATTGAGGAAAAGAGAAACTGATGACCGAGAGTAGTACATGCGGCGTGAAGCCCCAAGAGAGCCACGGGTGGTGAGATCGTGGCGGCGGATGACGCATCGAATGGACTCGGGAGGGTGATCCGAGCGCCGCTTGCGGCGGGTAGGAAAGACGGGTGCCGCCCGTTACAGCGGACAGTGCATGATTGTGCATGAGGTGCATCGGCGCAGCCGATGAATTTGGGTGGTACCGCAGGAAAGCTCTTGTCCCATGGTTGGGGCAGGGGTTTATTTTTTTGTTTCCGAAAATTTTTGAAAGGCGGATGCTTTTTTATGGGTTTGACACGATGGCGGCGCGGCGTCCGCTTTGGAAACCGCAAAAACCGTATATTTTCTTTACTGTAATTTTTAAGGAGTGGTGTTATTATGAAAACCATCAAAAAAACCGTCGCCCTCGTTTTGGCACTTTCTCTCATGCTTTTGGCATTCGCCGGCTGCGGCAGCAGCAAAAAGACCATCGGCATCATCCAGTTCGGCTCGCACGCCTCACTCAACAACTGCTATGACGGCATCATGAAGGGGCTGACCGAAAGCGGCATCGACGCCGACAAATACGATTTCGAATATATCAACAGCAACTTTGACGCTTCCGTTTCCCAAACGCAGGCAAACAACCTCGTGAATAAGAAAGCGGCGGTCATCATCGCCATCGCCACCCCCTCCGCCGTCGCCGCGGCAAATGCCGCCGCCGACAAGGATGTGCCGGTGGTCTATTGTGCCATCACCGATCCCGCTGTCATGGAGAACTATCAGAATGTGACCGGCTCGTCCGACATTCCGAATTTTGAAAAGCAGCTCGAAATCGTCACCGGCTTCATGGGCAAGACCGCGCTCAAGATCGGCGTCATGTATTCCACCGAGGAGTCCAGCTCCCCCGTTCAGGTCGACAACCTCAAAAAAGCTGCCGAAAAATATGACGGCATGGAAATTCTCGCAAGCGCCGTCGCGGACATCAACACCATCGACACCAAGACAAACGAGCTCATCGACCGCGGTGTGGACTGCTTTGTGAACCTGCTCGATAACACCGTTGTCGGCAAGCTGCAGACCAACATTCTCCCCATCACCGACGAAAAGAAGATCCCCGTGTTCGGCTCGGAAATTGAGCAGGTGAAGCTCGGCTGTGTGGCGAGCGCTTCCATTGAATACATCCCCGTCGGCGAAGCGGCAGGCAAAGCGGCTGCGGAGATTTTGAACGGCAAAGCCGCCTCCGACATTCCCGTTGCCGTCATCACCGACCCGAACATCTATTATAACGGCACCGCCTGTGATAAGCTGGGACTGACTGTTCCCGCCGCGCTCACGGCGACCGATGTCGCAAAATGAACCCATCTCATTTGAAAAGGATCGAACGCTATGTTGTTTTTTGCCACCACCGTTGACGGGCTGCAAATGGGTCTGTGCTTCGCCGTTTTGGCACTCGGCGTCTACATCTCGTATTCCATTCTGGACTTTGCCGATCTGTCGGTCGACGGCACATTCCCGCTCGGCGGCGTTGTCTGCACCATTCTGATGCTGCGCCTCGGCATCCCGCCGCTGCCCGCTGTTCTCCTGTCGTTTTTCGCGGGCTTTGCCGCGGGAGCGGTCACAGGCTTTCTGCATGTGAAATGCCGCATTTCCAAGCTGCTTTGCGGCATCATCGTCATGACGGCGCTGCTGTCGGTAACACTGGCGCTGACGACGCTTTTGACCGACAACGGCATGACCACCACCATTTTCTCCTATCGCAGTCAGAAGCTCATCGGCGTGTTCAACGGCGCGCTTGCCACCCGTCTCGGCGCGGGCGGACGCGACTATGTCGTGCTCGGCATCGAGCTTGTGTTTGTTGTCGCCGTCAAGCTGCTCCTCGATCTGTTTTTCAAGACAAAGCTCGGCTATATGCTGCGGGCGACCGGCGACAACGAAAAGCTGGTGGTGACGCTCGGCAAGGATGTCGGCAGCTATCAGATCTTGGGGCTGGCGCTTGCCAACGGGCTTGTTGCCGTGTCGGGCGCTTTGTATGCGCATCTGTATATGCAGTATGACAACTCCTGCGGCAGCGGAAAGGTGGTGCTGGCGCTGGCATCGGTCATCATCGGTCTGGCAATCTTCTCCCGCGTGCGCTTTGTCAAGGACACCACCGCCGTTATCTGCGGTGCGGTGCTGTATTCCCTGTGTCTCAACTATCTGGTGCTGGTGGACAGCAACGGCATTTATCTTAAGCTTTTGAACGCCGTCATGTTTGCGCTCATTCTCATTTTCCATGACCGCATCACCGCCCTCACCGCCAAGCGTGCAAACGCCAGAAAGGGGGCGGCGGCATGATCGAACTGCAAAAGGTCTCCAAAACCTACAACGCCGGAACCGTCACCGAAATGTGCCTTTTTGACGGCTTTGACCTCACCGTCGCCGACGGGGAATTTGTGTCGGTCGTCGGCAGCAACGGCAGCGGCAAGACCTCGCTTCTCAACATCATCTGCGGCAGTATGCCGTTTGACAGCGGCACGCTGCTGCTCGACGGCAAGGACATTGCGGGACTGAAAGAATACGAACGCTATCGTCGCATCGGCAGGGTATATCAAAACCCCGCCGCCGGCACCTGCCCGCATCTCACCATTCTCGAAAACATGTCGCTTGCGGACAACAAGGGCAAACGCTTCGGACTTTCCCGCGGCGTCAACCGTGCCCGCCGCGACTTCTACCGCGAACAGCTGCGCGAGGTCGGGCTGGGGCTGGAAGACAAGCTGGATGTCGAGGTCGGCTCGCTCTCCGGCGGTCAGCGGCAGGCGGTCGCGCTCATCATGGCGACCCTCACCCCCGTCGACATCCTCATTTTGGATGAACACACGGCGGCGCTTGACCCCCACACCGCCGACATCATCATGAAGATCACCGACCGTGTGGTGCGGGAAAAGCACCTCACTGCGCTCATGGTGACGCACAATCTGCGCTATGCCGTGGAATACGGCACCCGTCTTCTGATGCTCGACCGCGGCAAAATCGTGCTCGACAAGGCGGGCGCGGAGAAAGAGTGCGTCGTCACCGACGATCTTTTGGAGATATTCAACCGCATCAGCATAGAGTGCGGCAACTGACCGACTGTCAAAAATCCCGGGTGAAGCATGTTTCACCCGGGATTTTCCGTTTTGCACAAATTTCGTGGAAAACTCTTGGCGAGTTATCGGCAAAAAACCCGTAAAACTGCTTGTTTTTTCATTTTTCACATGCTACAATAGCCTCAGAAAAGACGGGGGTACCGTCAGAGAAAGAGAGGTGCGTCTGATGGCATATTCAAAATGCCCGCCCATGCCGGTCATTCCGGTTGAGTGGCATGACAATGTCCATTTGACATCAATCCAAAAAGAGAGCAACGCGTTTTTGTTCCGCACAAAGGTGCAGAACAAGGCGGTGACCTTCGCGGTCACCTTCCCCGCCGTCGGCGGTGTGCGGCTGACTGCCGTGAATGTCGAAAAAGGCTTTTTCGACTGCTCCGACAACGGCGCCATCACCTACAGCGGCAAGAAATATCTGAAGCTGACAAGCGGCAACCGCACTGCCGTTTTCTGCAAGGATGACGCGTGCGGCTTTATGTTACATATTCAGAATGCCGACGGCGAAACGGTCTACACCTTCACCGGTGCGGACATCCTGTTCGGTCTTTCCGGCAACAAGCTCAAAAAGTTTGCGAAAATGAAGCTTTGCGGCGACTTCACGAACGACGAAGTGCTCTACGGTCTCGGCGAGCGGTACAACACGCTCAACCAGGTCGGTCACGACGCACTGATGTGGAACGTGGACACTGCCATTCACGGCGGCGGCAGAGACAACGGCGTCGATCACAACGAGACCTATCAGTGCGTCCCTGTGCTGCACAGCAACCGCGGGTATATGCTGTTTGTCAACTCCATGTACGGCGCGTGGTTCGATTTCGGCAAAAAGACGCCCCACCGCTTCTCCCTCGACTTCAACGGCCCTGTTGCCGATTTCTTTGTGTTTGCCGGAACGCCGAAAGAAAACCTCAAATCCTACACCGACCTCACCGGTCACAGCATCATCCCGCCGAAGTGGGCGTTCCAGTATTGGATGGGCGGCGGCGCACCTGCCTGGCAGGTCGATAACAGAGACTTCAAGGACGTTTTGCAGGAATACATCGACGGCTATGCCGCCATGGGCATTCATCATGTCGCCGCGTGCTACGGCGAGGGCGGACCGTCCAAGAACAAAGAAGGCTATGAGATCGCCGCAAAGTCCGGCATGCGGATGCTCATTTGGAATCACCCGAGTCAGGGCATCGAATTTGCCAAAAAGGTGCTCGGCACGGACGACATGAACGAGCTGCCCTTCCTCGTGCCGAAGGGCAGAAAAAAGACCTGTCTTGCCATCAACTGCACCAACTGGCTCGACTTCACCCATCCCAACGCCAAAAAGGTGCTGAGAGCATTTTATAAGGAATATTTCTCCTGGGGACTCAAGGGCGCCATGATCGATTTCGGCGAATTTGTCACCCCCGACGCCCTTTTGTATAATGGCAAGCCGGGCAACGCCATGCACAACGAGCATTCCTATTGGTATGCCAAGACCATGAAGGAAGTGTTCGACGAGGGCGCAAACGGCGACTACATCCTGTTTCAGCGCTCCGGCTGCGCAGGCAGCCAGGCGTTCGCCGGTCAGTTCGGCGGCGACCAGGCGGCATTCATGTACGGTTTGAAGCAGGCGTTCTATGCAGGCGTCAACATGGGCGCCTCCGGCTTCAACATCTGGGGCAGCGACATCGGCGGCTACAACGGCTCCACCGATGACGAGACCTACAAGCGCTGGCTGGAGTTTGCCACGTTCTCGCCGCTCATGCGGGCGCACGGCGTGGGCAATCCGCGCAACCCGTGGGTGCACGGTGACGAAGCGGTGGAGCTGTTCAAAAAGCTCTATTGGTGGCGTGAGAACATGCTCGACTATGTCTACAGCTCCGCTGTGAACGCCCACCTGACCGCCGAGCCGATGATGCGCGCCATGGCGATCGAATTCCCGCGTCAGGGACTCGATCATGTGGACACGCAGTATATGTTCGGCAGCGAACTGCTGGTCGCACCCGTTATTGACCTCGGACGCCGCTGCAAGATGGTGCACTTCCCCGCCGGCAACTGGTTTAACCTGTGGACGGCGGAAAAGATCGCGGGCGACCGTCAGATGATGGTCGAGGCAAACGACGCCGACATCCCCGTTTATCTGCGGGCGGGCGCGGCGATGGTGCTGCGCATGAGCGACACGCTGGAGCTGACCGCGCCGTTTGAAGCGGAAAAGGCGATTTCTGCTCTGCTGGTCACGCCTGCGGACAAAAAGCGCACCGTGCGGCACTATTTCGACGAAAAGACCTTTGCCGACTTTGTCACCGACAACGCAAACGGCGCTGCCGTCACCGTGAAAAACGTGAGCGGCGCGAAGCTCTCCGCCGTGCTGACGCTCGGCGTGGAGGCGAAAAAGGTGCTGGTGGACGGCAAGGAAGCCGCTTTCACCGCCGAAAACGGCAAAACCGTCGTGCGCACCGACAAGGGCTTCAAGACCGTTGAAATTTTCTGAACAAAACCGCTTCACAGCTGAAGAAAGCCGCCGCCTCCAAAGCGACGGCTTTTTCCGAGAGGAGAGATTTTTATGCCGTATATCGAAGACAAAACCCCCATGCCGATCATCCCGGTGAAATGGGCAACCTTTACCGCCATATCCGACATTAAAAAGGAAGAGACCGCCCTCACCTTCACGCTGACCGACGGCAAGACCGCCGTCACGATGCATGTGGCTTTCCCTGCGGTGGGCGGCGTGCGCATCTTTGACCGCGAGGGCTTTTTCAAATCGGAGCCGCTCCCCATTACCTACGGCGAAGACGGCAAAATGACTGCGGGCAACACAGCCGCTGTTTTCACCCCCGACGAGAAAGAGCTTTTCACCCTTTCGCTGCTCGACGGTGCGGGTGCACCCGTCGTCACGCTTTGCGGCAGCACGCTGGCGCTCGGCTATGATGAGGAGGGCGTTTGCCGCAAGGCGCTCTATCGCTTCCCCTTTGATTCCGAAAACGACGTGCTGTTCGGCATGGGCGAGCGGTTCAACTGCATCAATCAGATCGGCGCTTGTGCCTATCTTTGGAACGAGGACACCGTTTTCGGCAGAGATGAGCGCGATTCCTATCAAAACATTCCGCTTTTGCACAACACCGCAGGCTACAGCGTGTTCATCAACACCATGTACGGCGGCTGGGCGGACTTCGGCGGCACAGAGCCGAATGTCACCCGCATCGACTTCAACACCCCGGACATCGACATGTTCCTGTTTGTCGGCACGCCGCTTTCCGTTTTGGACAGCTACACGCAGCTCACCGGCAGAGAGGTGCTGCCGCCGAAGTGGGCATTCCGCTATTGGATGGGCTCGTCCTGGCATTCCTGGAACAAGGGCGACATCCCCTGCACCGAAAAATTCCGCAACATCCTTGAGGGCTACAAGGCGATCGGCATCAGCAACCTTGCCGCCTGCTATGCCGAGGGAATCACCAACATCCCCGAAACGTTCGACATTGCCAAGGAATACGGCATCCGCCTGTTTCACTGGAACTATCCCGCCGTGCGTTTTGAGGATCACGACCACCTCGGCAAAAAGGACGACATGATGATGGAGCTGTGCGGCAGCACCGATCCCGCGCTTTTGCCCATCATTTACACAAAGGGCACGGACTATGAGCCGTCAAGCGGCACCATGACCGACTTCACCCACCCGAACGCCCCGCTGTTTGTGGAGCGGTATTACCGCGACATGTTCAAAAAAGGACTGGCGGGCGCGATGATCGACTTCGGCGACCAGGTCAAGGTGGACGGCGTGTTTTATAACGGCAAGGACGGCAACGTCATGCACAACGAATCCGCCTATTGGTATGCCAAGGTCATGCACGATGTGTTCACGGCGGCGCGCGGCAACGACTGGGTGCTGTTCCAGCGTCCCGGCTGCGCGGGCTCACAGCACTATGCCTCCCATTTCGGCGGCGATCAGCCCTGCACCTATCGCGGCATCCAGCAGGCGTTCTATGCGGGACTCAACGCCGCCGCCAGCGGCTATTCCAACTGGGGCAGCGACATCGGGGGACTCGGCGGCGTGCCGAGCGATGAATTGTATGTCCGCTGGCTGCAATACAGCACGTTCTCCCCGTTCATGCGCGCCCATTCCCAATCGCGCGAAAAAATGCGTGAGCCGTGGGAGTTCGGCGATCTTGCCGTGGAGCAGTTCAAAAAGCTCTATTGGTGGCGCGAAAATATGCTCGACTATATCTACAGTGCGGCGATCTTCAACCACAAGACCGGCACGCCGATCATGCGCGCCATGCCGCTTGTGTATCCGCAAGAAAAGGCGGTCGCCCACACCGAGGATCAATATTTCTTCGGCAGCGAGCTGTTGGTCGCCCCCGTGCTCATCGACCGCACCACGTTCAAGCCCGTCTATTTCCCGAAAGGAAACTGGACTTCCCTTTGGAGCGGCGATGTGACGGTCGGCGGCAGACGCCTTTTTGTGTCCGCACCGCTTGAGACCATCCCCGTCTTCCTGCGTGAGGGCGCCATCCTGCCGCTCACGCTGCCGAAAGAGACGCTTGCCCCCTGCGAAAACATGGAGACGGTCGAAAAGGTGGCGGCACTCATGGTCACGCCCGCCGTGTCCCGCCGTGAGGTGGTGCACTTTGCTTCCGCCGACGACAGCTTCCGTCTTGTCAGCGAAAAGCCCGACGGCGGCATCCTGCATCTCGAAAACCCCGACGGCATGAAGGTCGGCGCACTGCTCATCATGGGTGCCGACGTCTCGCACGTTGCGGTCGACGGCAAAGAAGTGCCCATCCCCAAGGACGGCAACAAAACCACCGTGCGCCTTGCAAACGGCTTCAAAACGGTTACTGTGTTCTGATAGGAGGAAATCATCATGGCATATTCCGGTTGCCCGCTCATGCGGGAACATGACGTCACGTTCCACGCTGCCACCGCCGTCACCGGCGTGCGGCGCGAGGCGGATGCGTTTTACATTTTCGTCAAAATTAACGGCAGGACGACGCGCCTTGCCCTCACGTTCCCCGCTCTCGGCGGCGTGCGCCTTGCGGCAAAGCACGGCTTTTTCGCTGCCGATGACAACAAAGCCATCACCTACAGCGGACAAAGGGTCATTCACATGACCGCAGGCGACGAAAAAGCGGATTTCCGCCGCGACACGGAAAAGGGCTTTGTCCTCACCGTCTACGGCAAAAACGGCAACCCTGCCTTCACCCTTTCCGGCGCCGACCTGCAGTTCGGCATCGACGCAAAGGGCAAATGCGGCAGAATGCGCTATTTCGTGCCGTTTGCGGAGAACGAGGTGCTCTACGGTCTCGGCGAGCGCTATGACCGCCTTGACCGCCGCGGAATGCACGCCTATCTCTGGAATGTCGACACCGCTTTCTGCAGCGTGCAGGGTGAGGCATATCAGAACGTGCCGCTCATGCACAGCACCGCGGGCTATGCCCTGTTTTTCAACACCATGCTCGGCGGCAACACCGACAGCGGCGTCACCGTCCCCGACAAGACGCTGTATGACTTCAACGGCGACGCACAGGATCTCTTTGTGTTCACAGGCACGCCGCTCGAAAACCTCGACAGCTACACCCGTCTCACGGGAAGACCCATCCTGCCGCCCCGCTGGGCATACGAATACTGGATGGGTGCGTCCTATGACGCCTGGCGTCTGGACAACAAAGACCCGCTCACCCATCTTAAAGAGTATCTCGACGGCTATGCTGCCATCGGTATCCACCATGTCGCTGCCTGCTATGGCGAGTCCGACCCCTATGAGCCGGGCCCTTGCCGCAACAAGAAGGCATATGACATGCTAAAGCCCTCCGGCTGCCGCATGCTGCTTTGGAACCACCCGTCCTATATCTATGACCGCGCAAAGGAAATCCTCAAAACGGACGATCCGAGAAAGCTGCCCTATCTCTTCCGCAAGAAGGGACGCCGCTATGAAAACAACCGTTTTTGGCTGGACTTCACCCATCCGGCGATCAAGCCGCTTTTGCGCGAAACGCTCAAGGATGTGCTCGATTGGGGTGTTAAGGGTGGCATGGTGGACTACGGCGAATTTGTCGCCCCCGACGACAAATTCTATAACGGCAAAAAGGGCAACGCCATGCACAACGAACATTCCTATTGGTATGCCAAGGTCATGAAGGAGGTCTTTGAGGAACATTGCGGCGACGATTATATCCTGTTTGAGCGCTCCGGCTGCGCGGGCACGCAGCATCTCTGTGCACACTTCGGCGGCGACCAGAAAACCACCTTTGAGGGCTTAAATCAAGCCTACTACGGCATGCTCTCCGCCTCCGCCTCCGGCCTTGTCAACTGGGGCAGCGACATCGGCGGACTCGGCGGTTTCCCGTCGGACGAGACCTACATCCGCTGGTTGCAAATGTCCGCCTTCAGCCCGCTCATGCGCGCTCACGCCGCACACAAGCCGCACAACCCGTGGAACTACAACGATCCGGCGACTGAGGTCTTTAAGACGCTCTATTGGTGGCGTGAAAACATGCTGCCGTATACCTATCACCTGGCGATCGAGGCACACAAAACGGGCGCACCTCTTGTCCGTCCGATGCCGTTTGTCTATCCCGACGATGCCGACCTGCGCACCGTCGAGGATCAGTTTTTCTTCGGCAGCGAGCTGCTGGTTGCCCCCGTTCTGTCGGAAAACCGCAACTGGCGCACGGTGCAGTTCCCCGCCGGGCACTACACCTCGCTTTGGGACGGTGAAACGGTCAAAGGCGGCAGACGACTTGCGGTCAAAGCACCGCTCGACACCATCCCTGTCTTCCTGCGCGACGGTGCCGTTTTGCCGCTGACGCTGCCGAAGGAGACGCTCTCACCCTTCACAAGCGTTGAGGACATCGAGACCGTCCCCGCTCTGCTCGTGACGCCGGCGCTCGCCCGCCGCGAAGTGACGCTGCACACCTCCGCCGACGACAGCTTCCGTCTTGTCAGCGAAAAGCCCGACAGCGGCATCCTGCGTCTTGACAACACCGACGGCATGGCATGCGGTGCGCTGCTCATTTTCGGTGCCGACGTCTCGCACGTTGCGGTCGACGGCAAGGAAGTGCCCATCCCCAAGGACGGCAACAAAACCACCGTGCGCCTTGCAAACGGCTTCAAAACGGTTACTGTGTTCTGATAGGAGGAAATCATCATGGCATATTCCGGTTGCCCGCTCATGCGGGAACATGACGTCACGTTCCACGCTGCCACCGCCGTCACCGGCGTGCGGCGCGAGGCGGATGCGTTTTACATTTTCGTCAAAATTAACGGCAGGACGACGCGCCTTGCCCTCACGTTCCCCGCTCTCGGCGGCGTGCGCCTTGCGGCAAAGCACGGCTTTTTCGCTGCCGATGACAACAAAGCCATCACCTACAGCGGACAAAGGGTCATTCACATGACCGCAGGCGACGAAAAAGCGGATTTCCGCCGCGACACGGAAAAGGGCTTTGTCCTCACCGTCTACGGCAAAAACGGCAACCCTGCCTTCACCCTTTCCGGCGCCGACCTGCAGTTCGGCATCGACGCAAAGGGCAAATGCGGCAGAATGCGCTATTTCGTGCCGTTTGCGGAGAACGAGGTGCTCTACGGTCTCGGCGAGCGCTATGACCGCCTTGACCGCCGCGGAATGCACGCCTATCTCTGGAATGTCGACACCGCTTTCTGCAGCGTGCAGGGTGAGGCATATCAGAACGTGCCGCTCATGCACAGCACCGCGGGCTATGCCCTGTTTTTCAACACCATGCTCGGCGGCAACACCGACAGCGGCGTCACCGTCCCCGACAAGACGCTGTATGACTTCAACGGCGACGCACAGGATCTCTTTGTGTTCACAGGCACGCCGCTCGAAAACCTCGACAGCTACACCCGCCTCACGGGAAGACCCATCCTGCCGCCCCGCTGGGCGTATGAATACTGGATGGGCGCGTCCCTCGACGGCTGGCGCTTTGCGGGAAAGGATCCGCTTGTTAATTTGAAAGAATACATAGACGGCTATGCCGACATGGGCATTCATCACGTCGCCGCCTGCTACGGCGAGACCGCGCCCTGTCAGACAAAGGAAGCCTATGAGATGCTGGAGCCGTCGGGGTGTCGGATGCTTTTCTGGAACTTCCCGGCTTATGGGCGTAAGGACAGTGCCGCGCTGCTGCACACGACGTCGCCCGCGCGGCTTCCCCATCCCATGATGAAAAAGGGATCGCGATATGTGCTGCCCGACAACTGGCTGGACTTCACCCATCCCGACGCTAAAACCGTTATGCGGCACAAATATGCCTGCTATTTCGATTGGGGACTGAAAGGCGCGATGATCGATTTCGGCGAATTCATCGACCCCGATTGGAAATGCCACAACGGCAAGGACGGCAATGCCATGCACAACGAGCATTCCTATTGGTACGCCAAAACGATGAAGGAAGTGTTCGAAGAGCGCTGCGGCGATGACTATGTGCTGTTCGAGCGTTCGGGCTGCGCGGGTGCGCAGCACTATTGCACCCATTTCGGCGGCGATCAGAAAGCGACCTTTGAGGGCTTGAACCAGGCATACTTCGGCATGCTTTCCGCTTCCGTTTCGGGGCTTGTCAACTGGGGCAGCGACATCGGGGGACTCGGCGGTGCGCCGTCGGATGAGACCTACATCCGCTGGCTGCAGCTTTCTGCCTTCAACCCGATCATGCGTGCCCACGCCGACGGCTGCAAGCCACACAACCCGTGGAACTACGGCAATCCTGCGACAGAGGTGTTCAAGACGCTCTATTGGTGGCGCGAAAACATGCTGCCGTATCTCTACAGTCTCGCCGTCGAGGCACACAAAACGGGTGCGCCGTTTGTGCGCCCGATGCCGTTTGTCTATCCCGATGACGCCGACCTGCGCACCGCCGAGGATCAGTTTTTCTTCGGCAGCGAGCTGCTGGTTGCGCCCGTTCTGTCGGAAAACCGCAACTGGCGCACGGTGCAGTTCCCCGCCGGGCACTACACCTCGCTTTGGGACGGTGAAACGGTCAAAGGCGGCAGACGACTTGCGGTCAAAGCACCGCTCGACACCATCCCTGTCTTCCTGCGCGACGGTGCCGTTTTGCCGCTGACGCTGCCGAAGGAGACGCTCTCACCCTTCACAAGCGTTGAGGACATCGAGACCGTCCCCGCTCTGCTCGTGACGCCGGCGCTCGCCCGCCGCGAAGTGACGCTGCACACCTCCGCCGACGACAGCTTCCGTCTTGTCAGCGAAAAGCCCGACAGCGGCATCCTGCGTCTTGACAACACCGACGGCATGGCATGCGGCGCGCTGCTCATTTTCGGCGCCGACGTCTCGCGCGTTATGGTCGACGGCAAAGAAGTGCCCTTCACCAAGGACGGCAGCAAAGCCACCGTCCGCCTTGCAAACGACTTCAAAACGCTCACGGTCTTCTGAGAAAAAACGTCCAAAAACGCTGCCGCATCAAAGATGCGGCGGCGTTTTCCTTTCCGCGCAAACAAAACCATCCGGATATAGCGGTTCTGTGATTAACCGTTTGCCAGACCGCTCAGATCCAAACTCTTGATGAACTGTCTCCGGAAGGCCGGATACAAAATCAAAAGCGGCAGAATGACCAACACGCAGGCGGCAAGCTTTATGGGCCTCACCGCAATGCCCGCGCCGCTTTCCTGCGCCGCGACATAGGAATTCAGGTTGCTGCGCAGCTGCTGTCTGAACAGAAAAATGAACAAAGCGCCGTTGAGTCCGAACCCGAACCAGGTCGGCACAATGATCGGCGCATGGGAAAACGGTGGTGACAATCTCCAAACAGTGCGGCAAAAAACAGCGTTTCCGTCGGCAACAGCGACACCGCGCAAAAATGCGGTGCCAACCAAAGCCGCAAAACCACAAATCGGAAACCGCTTTCCGCAGCACAAGCCCCGACAAAATGAAAATGCAGGAAAAAAAACCGTCAAACGCTGGACTTTGGCGCCGCAATATGGTATGCTGATAACAAATAAAAGCAGGAAAGGCGGGTGAGGCCGTGGCACGGGAGATGTATCTTGCGGGTGTTTCCGAAGAGGAGCTGCGCCCCGATCCGAAGCCCGAAAAACCGAAAACTTTCAAGGCGCGTCTGCAAAATTTTTTCTATCATTATAAGTGGGTCGTCCTGACGGCGATCGCCGTCGTCGCCGTTTTGGCGGTGATGATCGGGCAGGCGGTCACGCGCGTCGAGCCGGACTATACGCTGCTGCTCGTCACCGAAAAGCATTATGGTGCCGAAGCCCTGCAATACTTTGAAAATGCCCTCATTGCATGCGGTGAGGACGTCAACAATGACGGCGTTGTAAAGGTGCAGATCACAAACTGTTTTCTGAACAGCAGCGCCGACCCCCGTCTGAGCATGGTGAATGCGCAGATGCTGCAGGTACACCTTGCTGCCCGCGATGTGATGCTCTTTGCTTTCGAACCGGAAAAATACGTCTGGCTGACCGCGCTCACCGAAAAGAACGCCGAAACAACGGCGGCACTGTTTGTGCCGTTCGGCGCAAATGCTGCATCGGGAGAGTCCGTCAGCTATCGGCTTTGGGAGAAAAGCAAGCACGCGGATGCCGCATCCGCGCAGCTGCCGGAAAGCCTGTATTTCGCCGTTCGCACCCTGCCCGACGACGCCGACGCGTCGGAAAAGGCCATGCAGGAAAACGCACTTGCTCTGCTGGCGGCATATACGGCAGAATAGCCCTCACAAACAAAAAAGGTTCGCAGACAAAAGTCTGCGAACCTTTTCATTCTTCCGGCTGTTTTCCGAGGAAAGCGGCGGCGACCTGCGCTAACTTGATGTCCCCCTCGGA
>ERZ791927.866-NODE-866-length-27286-cov-2.989497_pt1 | contig 27286 bp, 35 predicted proteins | sample MGYA00510130_ERZ791927 | MGnify/ENA primary metagenome ERZ791927 (study PRJEB30046, sample SAMN00792055) | human gut metagenome | study: EMG produced TPA metagenomics assembly of the A metagenome-wide association study of gut microbiota in type 2...
TGGTTTCCGCCGAATAAAAAAGATGCCCAGAGCCGGATTTCGGATTTCTTCCTATTATAATGCAAAGTCGAGCAAGCGCAGGTAGCTAAACACTTTTCTGATATGTATTATAACTCACGAAATGCAAACATACGCAAAATTTTTGCCCAGTAAATGCCCAGTAAATTATTTCTTGCTCTGCTTATATATCTGATTTACTCCGGTAGAAGCAAGACCAGACATGATGCCAACTGAAATCGCCGTGATAATATCTTCCGCCGGAAAGCTCTTCATCACATACATAGCAGGTACTGCAATGATTCCTCCCACAATGCCTAAGATTACCGGAATCGCCTTATCGCTGACCTTCTTGCTCGCTTTACATCCAATTCCAACCAGATAGCAAATAATCACGATTGGTACTACAGTTACACAATTTGATAAATCCATATTCATCATCCTTTCTTCTCTTTCTCTAAGTCTTCAATTCTATGATTCGCAACACGAATTTTCTCATTTGTGACCGCCTGTTGCTCCTCTAAACGATATGTACGTTCAACAACATTGTTGTGCTTGTCTACTCTTTTTGATAGCTCATCAAGCTTGTACTCTATCAATGCAATTGTTTCATCATGCTTTTTGCTTGCAGCCTTTTGCTGATAGTGATTATTGATTAAGCATACGATCAATGTAACAAACGCCGCAATCATGGCAGATATTATTGATGTCATGTTTTACCCCTTTTCTATGATTCTCTGGTCCAAACATATGGAGCTATTATTCTAATTTCACCATTGGCATCATACAGTTCAATATTAACATATCCTGCACATTTCCATTTACCGTATTTAAATGGTGCACTAAATAGGTTCGAATTAAGTACAGCTGTACCAACCGGCAAACAATATCTTTCATCATGATTATGGTTAACACGACTATATCTTTCGTCATGATTATGATTAGTATCGCTTTTAGCACTAAGTGCTTGGTCAAGTATAGCTTTTCTGTAATATAAATCATCATGTATATGCGCCACTGGTGCCTTTTGACTTGCAAGCTCTTTAACACCAAGTGCTCCTGCAAGCTGATTTGCTGCTGAATTTGCGTCGATTGCATCAGCAGAGTCAATGATATTTAAAGAATTCAAATGTGTTTCGCATGCGTTCTGGAACTGTTGTGCATAATAGATTGCTAAATCTTTATATGTCGGACAGACCATAAACTGTGTTGATATCTTGGTCAGTGCTACACCTGATACATAAACCGCATATAGCGGCATTTGATTTTTCAAATCACCATTTAAAATATCTCCACTTACTATTTCAGGAGCAGACGGCGTTCCCGACGTTGCTGTCCCCTGTACAACTTCTAACTTTGCAGATTCAATACCTGATGCCGCATTTTTCTCGTAGGTCATTACGATCAGATCAATTCGATTTGTTCCTGCGGTACCTGTCGATATTGTCAAATCTTCATAAGTATTCGGTTCAATACGGATATGTCTGCCCTGCATCAGCATATCGCCGTCAGAAATTCTAACCGTGTTGTTATTGATAATTGCTCCTGCAAATCTCGATCCGCTACTCATGACAAATTCTCCATCACCAAAAAAGGCAGCATTGAAGCTGCCCTGATCTGCTGATCTAATATGTTCTTTCCCGGCATACCCTGTTACTAAATGTGCCATAGTCTTTCCCTTCTTTCTCCACTTAGTGAATAAGCGACATCCATGTATTATATCCAACAACACCATCAACTGTAAGCAGATTGTTTTTCTGATACTCTTTCACTACTGATTCTGTAGCTGTGTCAAATACCCCCGGACATGTGAGATCACACGCATATCCTTTAAGCATAAGCAAAATCTGCAGTGCAGTAACCATGTACTGTTTCTCGCCCTTTTTTACATAGTGCTTTCCAAGTGCGGCTTTAGTGGCAGATCCATAAATCCCATCAACCGCAAGTTTCGACTTATAGTCTAAGTTCATCGCTGTTTGTAACACCTTAATTCCTGCTTTAATGGTCGCATTTCCACGAATACCATCCGTTACGATTCCGGCACCGGCAAAATTATTCGCATGGATCTGTCCGGCACGAATGATAGCGTCCTTAGCAGCGATATGTTGAATCTGCTGTATAGATTCAGTCTTCGATGGGATATGCTCGGATTTCACCACTTCTCCAAACGGAAAGTTTTTTCCAGGGCAGGCAGTCTTACTCACATCACTATGCTTTCTGAATCGAGTAATTCCATATTCCTTGCGAAGCCATGAAACAACTTCTTTCAAAGCCTGCTTCTGTGCTTCTGGCATCTGTTCATTTTCAAAATTTCCTTCACAACAAACTCCAATCGTGTTGTAATTCACACCAGATGCATGTGCGCCGATCATATCGATTGGTCTGCCCTTGTATACTTTGCCATCTAAACGAATATAGATATGATACCCAATACCAGACCATCCATTTGCAAGATGCATTCTGTGAATATCCTCTACACTACCGTGACATGCAGCATGATGAAATACAGCTCCTCCATCTGTGCATTTTCTCTTTGTAAGAGATTTAAACTTTAAATGTGTGTCGATTATCTGCATAATAATCAGCCTCCTTCTTTTTATTTTATGCAATCACAGTTGTCATTGCAGCATTGTCCTCTTCAACCTTACTTTCTAAATCATCCAAACTGTTTAATGTATTAACCTTTTCTTCAATTCGGGATATGTATTCTAATACAGCATCCATTTTAGTTGTGATTTCATCTGTCCCTGAAAAATCAATTGAGGTAGCCGTCGAACAACAAATTGATGAAATTCCAGTCAACAGTCATTTAATCTCATCTGTAGTCATCTTTCTTTCAACATCTGTCACGTGTTACTCCTCTCCGATCATGAATTCAATTGCAAGGCATGTTGCCGGTGTGATTGCGTCCGGCAAATCGAACTCGGTGATTGTGTTGATCTCAATCGACGTTTCGACAGAACCAAGTTCGTCAAACTCCTTGACGAACGCATCCCAATTAGGGCTTGATCGCTCCATCGTGACACCATCGGAAGAGTACTTCCGAATCAACTCGTTTCTTGCTTTGCTGTACTCGACCAACTCGTCGTCGATTTTCTTCATGTTTCTCGCAACTGACAATCCCCCTTTTCGGGAGAATGCCATATTGACGATGTCTTTGTTGATAATTGCCTGACGAGTATTGAATAACTCGCCAAGCGTTGTATTATATTTTTTCATTATATAGTAGCTCCTTTCCTTTATGCATCTTCGGCTCCCTCGAATTGAGGAAGCGACTTAATGTACTCGTATGCTTTCTTCACGTTCATATCTTCATCGTAATCAGTGTTATAGTATTCACCCTTCACATAGTGCGGAGGTAATTCTGATACAACACCATCCCGGTACTGCTTTTCGCCAATCCTAGCGTCTTCTGTCAGATATGAGTGTACTAATATAGTGCATTGCTGATTAACTTCGACACTCAACATCGCTATTCTATGATAATCTGTCACAATACCATTTTTTTCTGTAATTTTCTTTTTTAATGCCATTAAAATCACACTCCTATTATTCTAAACATTGCAAATCTGTTCGGTGTACTCTTGATACCGGACGACGATGTATATGTGCCTTTGCTGTTATTATCATTACCACTAATCCATGTGTCGCCTATGTACAAATATTTGTTCGCCACATATGACATATCTGAACTAGAGCAATATACAGAATGACCGCCACCGTCTCCATCCCAATTCGTCACCCTTGCTTTTGGAACGAAGTAAAATGAATAATGTCCATCACTCATTCCGACTCCCGGGTTATATGATCTGAACACAATCACGATACCATTTGGCTGTGCGGATATAGGTTGAGATAGATACGCTGTCTGACTAGACACCGGCCACCATCCTCCAGACCACAATACACGATTATTATGTCCGTCTAATCCCATAAGCGGATAATCGCGATATACCCCATCGTTTCCGAATGTGTAAATTCGCAATTTGTCTCCGTTGGTGTCAATCTGATAATCGAAATTTCCTGGTGATTTTAGATTAATATTTCCCCCTTCAGCGTCAGACCATATCGAAATTTGACTTCCTACATTCAATACATTCCCAACTCTTAGATTACTTCCAATACCAGCATTTCCAGCCACAGCTAACTGCTGCGCTCCTAGCATTGTTGTAAAATCCGCATATTCAAATTGCGCATTTGTTCCCACAAGATAATTTGGTACTCTAAGCATATTTGTATTTGAATCAATATACAAACTCTGCAAACCTGTTACTTCTGAAGATGCAGTAATTACAGATAAATCATCTTGCAAGCCATAATTTTTTTGACTAAAACCAGCAATATCAACATCAATGGACGCATCCATATACTTACCTGTATGATTATTTCCAATAACACGTTCTTTATATATTCTCAAAGAACTTGTTGTCGTCAAATCTCCAGTAAACTTACCATTCTTCGCTTCGATCGAGCCGTCAGTCAAAACCTTAAAATTCTGGTTCGCAGTCACCAAACCTTCGAGACTGATCTTTTCAGCCTTAATCGAAATCTCCTCTGCTGACTGGTTGATTTCGGAAATAATCTTTTTCTTTTGAACCATTCCTTCTGGCGTAGCACCTACACTGTATGATGTAGATTTCGTATTATCAGTGTAGGTAATAATCGTCCTCGTCCAAAGGTACGGTTTTGATGTGTCCGCAGCCGGTATCGTCGTACTCCATGTTCCGGTTGGGGTTGTTGTTCCACTAGACGATGCCTGATAAGTCACGACAGTTGATTTAACACCTTTACCGGTTGCACCGGTATCTCCCTTGGCTCCTGTATCGCCTTTCTGTCCGGTTACACAAACTGCCGTGGTAGTAGATGTTGTACTGTCGGTATAGGTAATGACAGATCGTGTCCAAATATACTTTCCATTCTCCCATCCGGGATATGTCGTACTCCAGATTCCTCCAACTAAAGAGGTTGCCGATGTAGATTTATAATACTGCTCAACTATCGACTTTACTCCTTTACCAGTTGCTCCATCTTTACCATTCGTTCCATCCTTGCCGTTCGTGCCATCTGAACCATCTTTACCATTTGCGCCAGCCGCACCTGTGATACAGACTGGCGTCGTCTCTTTTGTAGAGTTGTCCGTATACTTGATAACCGTCTTTGTCCAGATATACTTCCCATTCTCCCAATCTGGCGAGGTTGTTACCCACGAACCTCCAGAAAGAAAAGTAGCCGATGTCGACTTGTAGTACATGGCATCCACCGATTGTACGCCAACACCGTCTACGCCTTTCTCTCCTTGATCTCCTTTATCACCCTTCGCTCCGGTAGCTCCCTTATCTCCATACACACCAATAACCTTCTTTGCAGTATCTACCGAAGTATTGTTCGTATATGTGATCGTTTCATAGTTCCAAAGGTACTTGTTTGTTGCTGTCATCGTCGGTACTGTTGTAGACCATGATGTTGGTACTTTGGTATTCGAGGTTGATACAGCATAAAACTCCTCTATCTCCTTAATTCCTATTCCGTCAGTTCCATTCGTGCCATCACTTCCGTCCTTACCATCGGCTCCCGGATTTCCTCTATCACCATACGCACCTATAATACATGGCATTGATGTACTTACGATCGTTCCATCTGACAGTTTTACAACTTCATAATTCCATAAATATTTTTTACTTGCAGAAACTGACTGCACCGTTGTTGTCCATCCAGATGTTTTTGCGGTGACACCACTTGAAGCAGATGTTGCCAAATAATAGTTGATAACTTCACTGATACTCTTACCGTCGACGCCATCTGCGCCCTTATCTCCTTGGTCGCCTTTTTCTCCCTTCGCTCCGTCTTGTCCTTTGTCGCCTTTCGGTATCACGAAATCAAGAATCATATTCTTGTTGTCTCCGGCATTTTTCACTTCCGCATCTGAACCAGCGCCACCTGTTGTCACTGATCCTATTTTGATGCTCACTGTCTGCCCAGATTCAGATCCGTCACCAGAAGATGGATATGGACCAGCAGACACGCTCACTGTATCTGCTTCACAATCATAAGATATTGATGTACTGTTATTACTGATATTGACTATTTTCTTAGATACGGACGCAACTACATAAGTTCCTGTAATCTGCTCCCTTGCCCCTACCTTGTCATTTACATCAAATATATATTGATCGTTACTGTCCAACGAAAAATCGACCGAGTCACTTGCAAAAGACTCTGTTATCTTATCAATTCCACCCTGAATCAAATCCTCATCTGATTCAGCATTGGAATTGTCGTAGATCTCACATATCTCATCCAATCCGGTAAGTGTCTGTGTTCCACTGATATTACCAAGCAAATCGCAGTAAATATGAATCACTCGTCTATCTTTCAGGTCACCTCGCCCAAGACATATAACATGATTGATATGCTTGCTATTTCTCTTAATTGTGAAACTTATCTGATCTGTATCAAACTGCTCATCCTGACTATAATCAGCAAGAGGACTTGCCGATAATTCAACAAATCCTCTATTAAATACAATATTCAGTTTTGCATTGTATGCTTTCAGCATCTTCATGATGCCTGTATAACCCTTTATATAACGATTCATCTGATAGGATGATATCTGTATATTTGAGTTCAAAGTGCTTACCTTGAACAGCTCCGAAAGTCCCATCCGGTCGATCAAAAGCTTTAACACTTCGTTCGCTTCTCCAGATACGATCAAATAGTCTTCTCCTTCATCTGGTTGCAGCACTTTAGACTCAAGTATGCCATGCCATGTACGACCTGAGTATGTTACAGTCGTCTCGTCTGTATCAACGCCAACGGAATCTATCACTCCGCCATATTCTTCGCCCTCAAAATAAAGATAATAACCAGTTTTACATACGTTATTATTGATATTTACTTTACATTCAAAATCATTCTCGTCGCTTCCATATGCAAGATCTAATGTATAATCTTTGAGCACATCGATATCTTTTTTGGATTCATTCATATAAATTAAGTCCATCTTGGTATGCTCCTCTCTTCCAACAATGTAATATCAAATATCAGATTTGACGAAGTAGCTACATCCATTACGCCCGGCGGGATCTTTTGAAATATGTAAGAGTCTCTATTTCGCAGATCAAAACAATTCCGCTGACTACCGTCGCTTTCATACAAGATTATTGTCTTTTCTACAGAGTCAATCGTCAGGTACTCGTTTGCTTCAATATCAACATCCACTGAATACATATGCCCTCGAATCAATATCTCTGGACTTTTGCATGGTCCATAAATACGCATCCGAAAATTTGTATTTACAAAATCCGCATTTTGCAGTTTTTTTCCAAGAATATTTGATGTGTAATCATATGGATGATCGTTATTATAGTCTAAGTTTTTACCAACTATCTCCTCATTTGAATTGAATGTAATAATCGTTTCTTTTATCCATTGCGGATAATCCGTCTGAATCGTCAACGTATTCTTCATGTATCGCTTATTATAGGTGTATTTTGACGCCTTACATCCTGTGACATAACACCGCATATAGTAATCGCCAATATAAAGTTTTCCATGCTTTCTGGCAACTACATCCTTCTCACACACCTCAAACAAACGATTTCTACTTTCTGTGCCCTCGTCATCATTTCTACATGCAAAAACGACAGGCAACGACTTCTTGACAATTCCCATCTTAAATGACGATATTTTGTCATTCATGCTTGTAGCTGTCCATGCGAAATCATGCAGATCGTTCTCGTTGATATAGATGCCATTCGCACCAAATTCAATTACCTCGTTCATATGATTGACATATCGTGCTTTTTCTATCAAGTTGCCGTCACCTCTTTTACCATTCTTGCAAATTCTCTCTTATCAACTTTCATATTCACGGATTCCATACCCTCAAGTATCAGATCCGGAAGCCGCTCTAACAGCTCATATATAAGCTCAAGCAGTGCATTGTCATTTTTGCTTCCAGATGATGACTGACCATAATCTAACGCATTCTTCATATCCTGCGCTACTCGCGAAATCCACATGCGATTCTGATGCAGCGGTACAACCGCTTCCGCTCCGTCACCTTCCAGAAGTGCAATCTCACCTTTCTCAACAACACCGCCTTTTGCATGCTTTCTAGCTGTAAAACTTCCTGTATTTCCAGAGCCTGTTGCTTGCGCCGCTTTATTTGCAATATTCTGTGCCACACCACCCACATTTATATTCAGTGTGAAAATACTCTTTACAAATTCTTTTGTCCACGCAGCTATATCCGGGGCAATTGCTTTCATACCTTCCCACAATTTAAGCATAATTTGCTTTCCGGCTGATACCATTTCTCGAAGACTCATTCCTATCGCTGCAACAATTCCCGCTATAATCTGCGGCACCTTTCCTGCGATATCAACAATTATCTGAGGGAGATTTGTAACCAGTGCCATAAATAACTCAACGCCAGCTTCAACTATATCACCAAGATGATCAATCAGCGTACTCGTGATTGCTTCTATAATCTGTGGTAGTGCCTCACAAATTGTAAGTATAATTTCCGGTAATGCATCAACCAAGGCAACGAGCAATTTAATTCCAGCCTGAATGATTTCATCAATATGTGAAAGCAGCGCCCCAATTATACTCGATATAATCTGCGGTAATACTGCAACAATCGACTGTATAATCTGTGGCAATGCATCAACCAAGGATGTCAATAATTCAATTCCGCACTCGATGATCATAGGAATACAGGATAACAAATTGTTAACCACTTGCGTTATAATACCCGGAAGCTCCTGAAGCAACTGCGGTACCGCCTGCAAAATTCCATTCACTAAACCTAATAGTAACTGAATGCCAGTTTGCACAATCTGTGGCACGTTCTGAATCAATGTTGATGCAAGTTGACTTACAATTGTAATTGCTGTCGATAAAATCGTCGGGATGCCATTTGTAAGTCCCTGTGCCAGGCTCTGTATCAACTCAATACCTGCATCGAGTATATCCGGCAATGCCTCTACAAGTCCTGATACAATTGCTCCGGCAATCGTAACTGCAGCTTCAATGATAAGTGGCAGATTGTCCACTATCACCTCAATCAGCTGATTGATAATGTCCTTAAAGCATGGTATCAGCTCCGGCACAGCCTTAAGCAATCCATCCAGCAACGCCCGGATCATGCTCGTTCCTGCTTTGATCATACTCGGCAGCGTCGTTGATACGATATTCGGTACCGTCTTTGCAATCACCGGCGCAAGCTTCTCTACGAGCGTACCAACACCCTTCAAAGCGATTTCCACTCGTGGAAGAATATTATTACCGGCAGTCGTAACGGATTCTACAAAATTATTGACAAGCACATCGAAATCCTGTGTATCATCAGCGATTCCAACGATAAGATTCTGCCATGCCGCTTTCGTCATGTTCACAGATCCCTGAATTGTTGTTGCCGCTTCCTTTGCGGTAGTACCTGTGATGCCCATTTCTGTTTGCACAACATGAATCGCATCTACGATATCCGCATATGATGATAGATCAAACTTCTGTCCTGATAACTTCTCCGCATCTTCCAAAAGCCGTTGCATCTCTTCCTTGGTACCGCCATATCCGAGCTTCAGGTTATCCAGCATCGTATAATTCTGCTTTGCGAATCCCTGATATGCATTCTGAATGGATTCCATTGAAGTCCCCATCTTATTCGCATTATCAGACATGTCCGTGATGGCCACATTTGCTTTCTCTGCTGCCGCCTTCGTATCTCCGTCTAAGCTCTGCAACAATGACGCCGAAAAGCCAGTAACAGTTTCCATGTACTCGTTTGCAGACAATCCAGCCGTCTGATATGCGTTTGCAGCATATTTCTGTACTTCACTTGCCGAATCCTTGAACAGTGTCTCGACACCGCCGACTAACTGCTCGTAATCCGAATATGCTGTCACAGCGCTCTTCACAAGTGCCGCCGTTGCTGTTGCAGCTACCGAAGCCGCAGCCACACCCCACTTTGCAATCGTCCCGATTCCTTTGAGAAACACATCACCTACTTTTGACGCTTTACCGGAAACGGAATCCAAGCCGTCTTCCGTTTCCTGCTGCCCTTTGAGTGCGATTCGACCAAAGATCTTAAATAATTCCATCGCATTCTCCTTTTAAACCAATTCAATGCCGAATGCATTCATTGAATTTTCCACCATCGCTTTGATTTCCTCATCCGATAGATGCTTCTGCGTGGATGCCTGCGCATGTACCCGGTCAACAAACTCCGCATAAGATTCTCCCTGTATCTTGTTCAAAAAGAACTCCCATAACGTAGATTCCTCGTTGTCCTTGTTCGTCCGCTTTACAATCGAATCCACGAACTCTACAAGCCGGTCTGTCGCAATCATTTCATCCATCAATAAAAAAGGACTTGCATATCGCTTGAATAGCAAGTCCCAAAACTCTAAATCACCTACCCGATAGATTTCAAAGCAACCTTGAAAAAATCTGCGAATCCACTCTGTTTGACCACATCCATAATCATCGTAAGGAACATTTCTGGATTCATATCTTCCAGTTCCTTTACTGTCATACCTGACAGATTCGAGAGAAGCTGATAGATGTATTTCTCAGCATTCGGAAGATTCTCCAGAATAACATCGCCAATCTCAAATGCAATGCCCATACCGAGCTCTTCTACATCCTTCATAGTGATCTTCTGATTCTGCATAGATTTTTCTATCAAACGTTTTGCTTCATCCGATGAAAAGCAATCAGAAAACTTGCTGATTTTAATACATGAAATAATCTTCATCATTGGGAAGATGTCTTTCGAATTCAATGCTCGCAATGTATACGGCTTTTTCTCTTCCTGTACAGCTTCTTCCACTGTTCCCTGCATTACTTCTGTTTCTGTTGTCATTTCCTTTTCCATAGTTACTTATCCTCCTAATATTCGGTATTACGCTGCATCATCCAGCAACTGATCAACTGTATTACTCTCAACAACTTCCTTCGGCATATAGATATGATACGGAAGCACATTCGTCATAGCGCCTGCCTTGAGTTCAGCATAGCAATCGAATGTCGTTGGAATTGTTGATGCTTCTTTGTTCTTTGTGTCAGCTGACAAGCCGGATGTACAAAGCGCATAATCAAACAATACGATCACAGGTGTGCCATTCGTCTTGTATCCGACGCATGCGAAATTCTCAACATAATCGCTATCTTCGATTGTTGCCTTAGATTCAATCACATCCATTGTTTCATCTACCGACGTGCCTTCCTGTCCGATTGTTGTTGCCTTCAACCAGTCTTTTGTGAGCTCGACCATATTCGTCTCAACCTTTGCCGTCTCGCCGACTTTCTGCACAAGTCCCTTCGCATTAACAAGCACACCATCAACCGAGATGTTTGTAATCTCTGGAGCAATCGTGAACTTTGTACCGCCAGATGTAGCACCAAGCAAAGTACCTGTCCACACCTTCTTGCTTGTGTCATACTTAAAGTTTTTGTACAGCACACACGCATTTAACAGTATCCGTTTCGGCGTATTCTCTGTTACACCAGATACGCATAATTCTCTCCATGTGTTTTCTGCCATTTATATCACCTTCCATTCTTTTATAGTCAAATTGATCTGAATTCTTTTCAAGGTCCCATCTCCGGTCGGTACCGAAAATGCATTTGAATAAAAAACAGCCACACACGAACCATCTGGATTCATGCGTGACTGTGGTAAGAATCTCTCTATTGTTTCTTTGTCCTGCTCAAATAGAATCGGATTCCCACGTGTCCATCCATTCAATATAAATGTTGTCCCCTGACTTCCATCCTCTTCCTTTGTCGGAGAATCATCTTCCATGTACTCTCCAACATAATATCGGTCTGGGATTTCGCCAACCCATTCTCCGAATTGGTATGGAATCCAGCTGGACGTCATTAGTTCACCAACATAATTTAATGCTGCTATACTCATTATTTCAACTCTCCAAATATTTCATTTGCTCGATTCTGAATTGCACCATTCGTAGCCTTGAAGGCTTTTTCAAGCGGTCTGTTCGGTGTCTTACCATGTGTGAAGTGTCCATTTCCCTTCTTATCCTCATAATACCATCCGCCTTTACGACCATTACCATTCACGGCATATTCGCCAGTACCGAACTCTTCCCAGATGGCATTTTCTTCTGGAGATCCAACTGTTGCTTCTAATTCAGATTCATCGACTACATAAGTGTATGAACCCCTTGTCTCTCCAGTATCTACTCTGGATGCATTGTGTACAGCCGTCTGCACTTCTCCTGCCGCTTCTTCAAGAAATGCAATCGCCTTTTCTCTGAGCACCTTCTTGATCTGCACGGAATTATTCGTAAACTCTACGGACATATTACTGACCTCCTGTGTATTTCAGATATATCTCCAACTGCTCATGAAGTTCCATCGGATCATCAATCACCATGATATCATATACCTTGTCATTGATCACCATACGGCTGTTCTCCGCCTTGATGCGGCTGTCCAATTTCTTATAATCCGCAAGAAATACATGCGTCGATTCCTGAATCTTAGCATTGTATGTTGTGTACTTGCTGTCTCCTGTCGATAGATCAGTGTACCCTGTTATATCATCCACAGTCTCCCATGTCTTATCGCATGAACCGATGATATTCGTCTCTGTCTTACAGAGCTGAATCTGACCGGTTATATTTCCACCAATCATCTAATCACCATCCATTTAAAATCTCGCTTTCATATACGGCTTCAGGAATCCAAGAAGTGACTTTGGGTATCCCATAAGCGAATTATCGCCATCCATGTTGAAGTATGTCACTGAGTGCCGGCTGAGTGTCTCCGACTGGATACCGACCTTGTCCCGGTTCTCGATATCCCATTTCAGCATATTTGCTACACCGAGCTTCACATCCATAGGATATTTGACCTTCGTTATAAGCACGCACGTCTCATCTGAAAGAATTTCATTAAAATCCATGTGTGCGTTGTCAATATCAATATCTTCAATCACGTACAAGCCATCGTTATACAGCGATTCTGATATCTGCACGGTATCACCCACTGCAAACAGATTCGATGCACCCTGAAGCACTCCGCTCTTAACCTCTGCATTGAAACGTCTGCTTCTGTCTTGGAAGTTGTTATTCGTGTACTTCCGTATAAGAAGCTCCAGCGCCTGAAGCTTTGCTTCAAGCACCGGATCCTTCGCAGTAATATCGATATATGATTTCAACTCTTCAACGGTCATAATCATATGATCACCGCCTTACTGCTGCTTTGTGACAGTATATCCGTCATGTTCCTCAAACCAGGATGCCATGCGCTCGCTATCAATCACAGCCTGTCCATTTGCGAACTGGACGCCACCGGCACCAACTCCGCAATAAGCAGGCGCATTGTTAACGACTACAAGCCACTTTACAGCCTTTGTCTCTGTCTTTGCTGGCATATTTATCACCTATCCTCTCTTTGCTTACGCAATCTTGATATTACGAAGTACACCTGCATGCTGTGTATTCTTCAACACGGTTGCAGCGATCATCTCGACCTCTGCATCCTTCATTGTACCCGGCTTGCTGAAATCAGGCAGATACTTATCGATAACTGAACCACCATTCAGGCTGATGCCGTGGAATCCATCATTCACATCAAACTTGACAGCATAGATATCTGTCAGTCCTGTTGTTGCTGTCTCTGCTGATCCAATCTTTCTGCTGATTCCCTTCTTCACTACAGAATTTGCAGTTGCATTGCTTCCACTTACAGTGTAGTGGTTCTGCATATCAACAAGCTTGATACCATCAATCGTTGTAATACGCTTACCAAATGCCTCTTCGCTCTCCGTTCTGTAGCCAAGGACACGAGCAACAGTCTGAATCTTTGTGATTGTCTCCGTGTTTGTAAGAACTGCATCTGCATCAGTAGTCTTGATCAGAAGCGAAAGTGCCTCGTAGAACTCGTCTGCATTTGCCTTGATCTGGGCGATTGTAGACAGGTCAATTGACTTGGATGCACCATACTCTGTTGCAGTGCCAGCAATCATGGAATCCAGTCCCTGGAATTCCGGATGATCTGTCGATGCAGTTGTAGTAGCATCGCCATTGATCAGTGTGTAATGGAACAGAGAAACAATCGCCTTGATATGTTCCTCAATCTGATATGCAAGGTTGTCGAAGTTACCGGCTACTTTGTTAAGCACTCTGTCCATCTGTACAGCGCCACCCATGATAGCAAGGCTTGCTTCACACTCATGCTTAGTCGCTACAGAGTTTGCATAAGAACCACCAAGTTTACGGAACTCTGCTGTAGCCGGAAGCACCTTTCTAAGATACTTGTACTTCATTGTTGAACCACCGCCGGATGCTGATACACAATCATCAAATGTAAGCATCTGCAGTACGGTAGACTGTCTCAGAAAGATATCCACGATCTGCGAGAACACCTTATCGCTCATACCTTTCTTCATTTCTTCTAATGTCATTGCCATAGTTTTTCACCTTTCCTTTCTTAGCCGTTCGTTGCGGCTTCATACTGCTGTTTCAGCGCTTCTGCTAAATCCTTAGGCTCTGCAGAACCGCCAGCCGGATCTCCCTTGTCCAGCTTATTCTCAATAATCTGTCGACTTCCACCTTCTGAACTCTCGAAGTGTGCCGGGAACTGCGTCTTGAGGGTTGTGAGCATATCATCCCATCCTTTGATGTTGCCATCATCATCGATTTTGAGCTCTTCGCCCTTCTCTTTCAGCATCTCCTTGATCTTGAAGGTCATATAATCGGTATCATCCGTCTTGGCTGATAACAAAGCGACTTTCAATGCGGAGCTGACCTTTGTCTCTTCCAGTTCCTGCTGCAAGCGGGCATTCTCCGTCTCATACGTTGAAATCTTCTGCTGCATACCTTCATCACCCTTGGAAGCCTTCTTCAGTTCTTCGATGAGCTTATTTGCGTTTCCGATCTCCGTGTCTTTGCCGTTGATCAGACCATTCAATCTCTCGGTTTCGGAATCATACTTCTCTTTACTGATGTAATTTCCTTCCGATAGATCCGCAAATCGAACATGCTTGAGCTTGTCCTCTTCCTTCGAATTCTGCTCATCAATCTTCGCCTGCACCTGTTTGTACAGTTCTTCTCCTAACACATCTTTCAGTTCCATAGTTTCCATCCTTTCTTGACTTTAATCGCAGTCACGCATGGCAGTTATCACTCTTGCCGGAGTAAGTATTCGTCACAGTTTAATCGCCTTAAGCCGATTTTGGGCATAAAAAAAGACCACGTTTTAATCATGGTCTAAATTACATAATTATTTTGTTACACAGAAAAAGCACCCTGCTACTGCGGAGTGCTTTCTCTACTTTAATACTCTATCAAGATTTATGGTTGATTCTATCCAAACAGCATCAACCTCATAATCATTAAATACTTTTATCGTATCATCACTATTTTTATAAATCTTCACTACTGATCCGTCAACATCTACAAGTGGATCGCCAGAGCTTAAATTACTAATATTCTGTTCAATTTTATTGCAAGCTTTTTTGAACTCTTCATTACTAGCTTCTTTGCAAATATTATATTCAAACATCTCAATCACCACCCAATCCTAACTCTCTATTCACATTTGCGTTTGTTTTGGTTGCAGTATCATAAATATCTCTGATTGCTTCATCCCTGGTCATTCCCTTCCTTTTCATCTTAGAAGAGATGAGTTCTTCAAATGTCTTATTAGGCCTTTCTTTTTCCAACTGTACCCGTGTTGCTTCATCTGCCATCAAGCTTCTGGCTTCCGTCCGTATTCGATTTCTAGCTTCAAAAGCCTGTCTGGCTTGTTGTTCGATTGGAAGATTATTATCTATAGTACCTTTTATCTTTGAAACTTCTTCAATATACTTCTTACGAACATCTATATTACTTAGCTTTATTGTACCATTTTCCACGCCATTTGCAAGGTATTTCTTGTCTAGCCACTCATTCATAGCTACACCTAATTCATTAGGCTTTCCGAGCTGGCTGTTGGCAAATACTTCTGCAAAAAACTCTGCCTTACTTGTCTTTCCATATTCTGATATATTTGCGTCCAAATCAAATGCAGGATTGTTTCTTTTCGCAATTGCAATTATTTCATCATAGCAGTTATTTTGAACAGTTTTTTGAGCATTTGCATACCACTTATATTTTGCCTTGTCCGTTTTTGCGCTTTTATTTACAAATGCAAGCATATCTGAATTTTTCCAACCAAGAGACTCCATATAGTCCTTCTTGATAACATTCTGTAACATATGTCCATATTCATGAGTTACCGTTGCTATGGAAGCTTCTTCGTTTGTATGTGAAAAAGGCATTGAGTATCCACTATCCATATCTTTGATTTCCTTCTTTATCAGGGAATCTCTATTCGTATAACGTTTTTTATTCAGAACCAAATATTGACTTGCTGGTGATAATCTGCTGCTATTCACATTTCCGGCGAAATTACCTTCGTCTACATCAATATCTACAAAATCGGATTTATGTATTACTCCGAATTTGCTTTCCAGACGGATCAGCTGATTTGTATTATCCACAATCAGTCTTTCGTCCATTGAATCTATATTACAGTTTCTAAAGCCAACTCTATTCTTCAATGCAGTTTTAGCTTCTTCTGCATTCTTAACAAGCGTCTCTTTCGACTTATACATCGGATTGTTATCCAACAACAGCTTATACTTCTCATATTCCTTATCGGTCATGGAATTAAGCATCTTCTCGAAGTTCTTGCCATATTTCTTCTCCATCGCCGTAACGTGCTGCATATATGCGATATTTTCATCAGACCAGTATACTTTTTTCCACTCCGCATACTCTTCTGGAGATTCGAAAGTGACTGTTTGTCTCGAGAAATTATCCATTTTCACAATCCCGCAGTTAAGTGCCCATCTCGCTCTCTGATCCAGACAGCAACGGCAATTACAATCCTGTGATGGATCACCAAACAATCCCGGAGCCTCTGCCTTATATCCGGCAATCTCAAACATCTCGTCGACTTCTCGTATCTGTCCATCCAGCTCTCGGTGCTCGGATCTTGTTCTTCCATCAAGTACCGCATTCCATTGCTTTACAACCTCTGCACCCCTGTCTATGGCTCTCTTCTGTGCGTCCAATGCAGCACGATTCTGTATGCGGTGCCCTTCTGTCCGTGCAATCCGGATTGAGTTGTTATACGCCTTCTGGAACGGCGTATGCTTCATATTCCGGGCAAGGTTGGATGCAATGCTACTCCACGTCATGCCCTGCGCAATTCCTCTCGATACTTCCTGCCGCACGGATTTCTTGATTGCCTTTACATCTTCACCCATTCGGTCATACAGAGACGTGGATAGCTGAGAATCAAGCAACACCGCCCTTGTCACAGCTTCTTGGTCTATCGGCATCACAAGAGGGATTCCCTGCCCTTGCATATCATACATAGAGCCAAGGTATCCATCCTGATAACTCCGTGTCAGATAATCAGATACAGTTGCATATGAATCTGATTGCAGATTTGCAAGTGCTCCTTCCAACTGCGCTTTGATTGCTTCCTGGTATTGCTTTTGATATATGATTGACTGTATATTTTCAGGCTCAAGGTCTGCCCGCATCGATAACTCCTGTATCTTTGCTTCACAATCCCTTAGAGCCTGCCCATACGTGCTTTTTAACTGTGCAATTACCTCTTCCTCACTATTCAGTTGTGCTTGCAGAACTTCCTTCTGTCGTTTGTTCATTCGTCACAACCCCATTCAACAACTGCTTGGCATCCGCTGTATCTTTCTCTGCATCCTTCGGCAACTTGTCCTTGATTTCTTCATAGTCAATATCTAACTCATCACAGATTGCCTTGATAATTGTCTCATCGTCTAAGGTATCTGTTAAAGACATGATCGTGTTGATAACAACCTGATGCGTCTGTGCTTCCGTAAGCTTGATCTGTGCATTCTCCTGAGCGTTGCTCATAATCACATGCTCAAACTTGAAATATACGTCTGATTCCTGATAACCCTTCTGCTCTGTCTTGTTGATCTCTTCAATTACAATCCGTACAAGGTGCCGGAGTAGCTTCTTCAACCGAATCTCAAGCTTATTACACTGCAGTTCCAAGAGCGAATATGCCGCCTTGATTGCAATGTTGGTCGTTGCAGCCGTATCCTTCAATCCTGCTGTATTCAGTCCCATACCGAAGCGGTAGATGTTCTTCTCATCAAGCTCCATCTTCTCTTTACGTGCCTGATACGGCACATCAACTGTCTTGATGTCGACATCGCCATTCTCTCCTGTGCCGATTATCTTCTTTGTCTTGAGATTCGTCTGCAACTCGTCCATGTTGTCGCCTTCGTATCCCTTAACCACATGCAAGGGGGTGTCGAAATCAATCAGGTTATTGGATAAGCTCGATGCCATCAGATCATAATCATCAATCAGCGGTTTAATCGGTCGCAGAGACGAATGTTGCTTCTTGTTATTATCCAGCCGGAAGAACGGAATAAATCCGAGCGATTCATAGTATGTATCATCTTCCTTCCCGCCATTCTTCTTGTACAGGATATGCGGTCTTGGATTGATCTCTACGGAATCATCAATCATGAGTTCGCCGTCGTCAACCATCGCATAGTATGTCGTATCTTTCTCACTCCACACCTGCACACGTGTTATAACCTTGTGTCCTTTATCTATACGGTCCGTATAATAGTAAATCACATATGCACATCCATCATCCGTGTCTTTCTCACGCACTTCAACCACACCCATGGAATCCGCTGTAGCAAATGCATATCTGTCATTCGCATCCTTGTATGCATAAATGTACGAAAATCCCTTTACCTTGCAGTCTTTGATGCACTCCGCCAGCTCATCCATGAAGATATCATTGTTATTGAAATACTTATCCATATGCTTCTGGAGCTCTGGATCATCCGATCGCACAATGCGTTCTCCGTTTCGATTGCCGGATAATATATACTGCACCGCCTGATCTACAAGCTCCGTAAAGAATAGGTGCGGTATCTTCACGTTGCTTCGAGTCTTATCTTCAACCAGATTGCCATCTGCATTGTAATAAAATAAGCGGTACTGCTTGATGTCATTATCTCCGTCATAATACCGCTCGCCGACCTTTGCAAACTGCTTCTTCTCGCTCGTTTTATCGTCGTCTATGAACTTTTTAATCTCGTCTACCGTCAGCACATTCTTTGCCCTTTCTAATTAAATAAGCCATGGACAAGGCTTACGCCATCCTTCGATGCCATATCGAAGTGCCGCCATCGCATCATCCATGATTGGAACCGGCTCGTCAGTATACTCACCTGTTCGCTCGTCCTTTTTCCATTTCCATTGTTGCAGCTCCTTAATTGTATTTACACAATGAGGTGCAACAAATATTCTTCTTCGTATAATGTGATTCTTATCGACCACGCCCTTGAGCCAGTCTATCTGAGCTTTGACAGATCCGGCGGAACCGCCCTTATCAACGCCCTTGGCACGATAGCCAGCGCCCTTCCATGTCTTGATTCTGTCCGGCTCTGCGGAATCGCACCACATAGGCTTATTCGTCGGTATAGCATGCTGAATCGCCAGCGGAATGATCTCCGCTGTTTCCTTCTCATGCACATATATCTCATCGAGAATGTATATATCATCATCCTTGATACCCAGAAGCAAGATAGCGTTCGCATGGTTGAAACCAAAGTCTTGACCGATTGCGATATCATCATAATCATTCAGATTCTGAGATACATCTGTGACTTCCCAGTTATGAAGAATCAAGCTGCCTATCTCGCCCCATTCACCCAAGCCATATATCTTGTATCCTTCCAGATCTACTTCTTTTCTACGCATCATACGCCGATGATACGCCGCATCAATAAAGCGGTTACCAAGATATGTACTATGGTGTGTCAGCACGTCCGGATCATATCTATCAAAATAGACCTTCTTTATCCAATGATTCTTATTCACCGGGTTGAAGGTCATTCTAAGCTGGTAGAACTGCCCGGGCGGCAATTCTCCACGCAATCTATCATCTATAATTTCCACATCTGCCTGCGTCAGTTCTGTTGCTTCCTCGCACCACACATCTGTGAGCTTTCCCTTCTGGAATGTGATTGACTTAAGCTTCTCTCGTTGCTTATCATCATTCATTCCACGGAATATAATCCTGTTGCCATTCGTCCGGCATTCAAGCGACAACGGCGATGTGGTCATCTTCCAATATCGCTCCGCCTTGTCTCCAAACATCCGATACACGGCACCTGTGAGCTCTGCATAGGTGCTGTCTCTGTTTGTGATATCTGACTTACGGACACACACAAGGTTCCTGCCCTTGTCCTTCATTAGCCGGAGAATGTAGTTCTGCGCTGTGTCAACGCTCTTTCCTGAACCGGCAGAGCCTTTCATCACAATATATCGCTTCGTGCTTCGGTCTACCTCCCGGAAACACGGATTTGCCTTTACATTCAGATTCAATCGGCATCACCGCCGGTATCTTCTTCATCTCCATAATCGATAGTCACATTCAATTCCATATCGACTTTCTCTTCCACCTTCTCGGTGTACAATCCATATCGCTTGCCCAGAAGCTCCGCCGCTTTCAGCTTGTCCTTCTCAGATGGCTCTTTCTCCATCTTCCGAGCCTTTGTGCTTCCATCGCCCAAGCCTTCAATCACAATCTCTGTCGATTTGCTCTGTCCACGAAGCACAGATGTAAGATACTTAAGTACCTCATCCTGATTGGCAATCAGTGCCGCTTCTTTCTCCGCCATCCGGTTTTCTATATATTCTCTGATTACAAGTTTTGACAAGTTTTCAGTTCCGATTCTATTTGCCGTTTTCTTCGAATACCCTGCTCTGATAGCTGCTTGTGTGGCATTCAGATCAATCAGGTATTCATCACAGAATCTCTGCTGTTTGGCTGTAAGCTTAGCCATCACAATCACCATCCTTTACAATATCCATCCAAACAAAAAGCCTACCGCACCGGAGGATATGATCAGCTAAAGAGTACGGCAGGCATAAAGCAAAAGGCACCATGCAAAATGCACGATGCCTTCAACTTCCATTTATGATACATTAAATATAACACAGATTTCTCGTCTCATGTTATACAAATAAGTCAAAAAACTTACAACTTTTTCACAATCTTTATACTGATTTTAGGTGTATGCAATCAAACTATATCCTCTTTTGATGCATGCCACCACGTCTTTCAGTAGATTTTCGTCAACGATACCCTCCAGCATATCCGTTACATTCTCTGCTACATAATCCACATTGTAACTGTTAATGCTGCGATCAATGATATCCGTCACAACCGCCATATCATACGGTACATCCATGCCGGCACTCTTGTATGTTTCAGCATAACTTTCCAATCTGCTCTTTAATCTTTCCGGATCAATCAACTTTCCCATAGATTTTACCACCTGCCTTTACAATCTCAATTGCATCATCCAAATTAACTACAAGCTCTCCGCCCATGCCGGTATTCCCGAATCGTTCGTATGAGACTTTCTTTAGTTGCCCTACTACTTTGTCAATGTCATAGGCGGTAGGCTGGCTTTCAATAATATCTTTAAATATTGGCACATTTTCTGCTAAAGGTATCTGTTCCAATAAATCCTTAACTAATACATCCGCATCAATCAATCTCATTTTCATCACTCCAATCTAATTTCTGTCCGCACTGATGGCAGTAAACTAAATCACTTCTGATTATTCTTCTTTCGCATACTGGGCATAACCATAATGCTGTACAACCTAAATTTGCAATATATATCGGTTTCTTCGGTATCTTCTGCTTTTCTCTCGACGCACGGCACTCTTCTATGCTTCCGATTTCTCTGTACTTCTGTACTTCTTCAAGTGCCTGTATAGCAACATCAACAGCATCGCGCAATACCTTAGAATGTATTTCACCGCCTATTTTTAAATCAAACTGTATTGCTTCTATCGCTTCACTCTCTGTCATATTATCCCTCGCTTTCTAATAACTCTGGATTGTCAAATATATTGCCGATAACTTCTACGCATTTTCTTTCTTCCGTATAAAATCCTAAGTTACAGTAACAACCCCCACTTTCCTTATGGATTGCATAACTGTAATCCAATGTCCAGTCCCCATTGCAATATTTTACAATCTCTGGGTATGGTTCTTTTCTATCGCAAATATCATTCTCCCAAATCAGCTTGCCGTTCTTGTCTTTTAAGCCGGTACATTGGCAGATGGTGGACGGGTCTACTTCATAATCTTGTAAGGAAAATTCCTTTCTACAATCATTGATACAATTAGGACATACGATTTCGTTGGCGAAAATATAATGAATATTTCTGCCATAATCATATAAATAAGAACCTTTCACCCATTCTCCGTTATCAACTCTCTTCGCCTTGAATAAATATCTATCTTCCATATTCTCTCCTATTCTACTTCTGATTGAAGCCATTCATAAATATCACTAAAATTCATCGTTATTTCATTATCATCAACGCAAAGAGAGATAAATGGGTTTCCATTCCCGGCACCAGAACTTACGCTCTGCAACAAATCTCCCAATTCTTCATCCGACATATTTCTTATTCTGTCGGCATTTGTTATTGGTTCATACTTATCCATATGCATATTGGCACAATCACAACATGGTTTTTCGCTTCCCTTTAAATGTTCATACTTACATCCACTGCATCCATTGTCTCTCATTTTTATCATCTCCTCCTTTTCGCCCGCTTTACAGCATCTCGTTTCATATCCAGATAATCGCTCAAAGCATCTTTTTGTTTTCTAATACACTCATTTTTCTTCCGTTGCTCTGTGGCGAATGCTTTGTAGCCTTCACACTCGCCATGGCAACCTACCTTTCTGTCCGTACATCCTTTACATGGATATTCACTCACAGCTTCAACCCCTTCCGAAAACGATACTTCCCGCTGTTCTCCGGAAGAGCTTCTAATGTATCAAGCACGCCCTGAACGTGAGCAAGTGCCCTTCCATGCATGGTTGACGCCCACGAATACGATTTCTTGTTATCCGCTGCCACATCGTCAAGGTCCTTGCCTTGAATATAGAGCTTGTGCAACACGTTATACTCCTTGACCGGAATCTGCTGAATCACTTCGCTGATCTCGTTCTTAACATCTCTAAGCCTTGCCACATACTTATCAATATCTCTTGCAGCATCGATGGCCATTACGACCGAATCTTCCATCTTCTGGTTGGATCCTGACGACTTCACACGCTCTCCATCCGTCTGTCCGGACAATGAGCTTGCCAATGTAAGCCACTGCTCCCGCTCGATCATCTTGTTTGTAATCACAGCATCAATCTTCTGTACCTGCTGCAGATAGTTCTTTACTTTCATTTTCTTCAATAACTTCACTCTCCTTTATTTTTGCGCAAAAAAATACCAACCATCGAATAATGATGGTTGGTACCGGTGTCATTATTGACTATTCTATTTTTCCTCCAAACTTTGGAAATTTGTCATACAAAGCATGAAATACTTCTTCCCATCTTCCGTCTTCCATGAAATCTCTTGCGACAAATTCGCAAAAATGATATTCAATAGCCGGTTGACGCAACATTGCCTGACGGTTTCCACCAAATATAGATATAATGTCCGATTCATATTCCGAATAACTAACTTTTTCACCATTGGAAATCCGGATTCTGTATTTATCCATTACATCCATAATTTTGCGTTGCTCATCTTTTGTAACACCATATTCTTTGAATAACTGATCTACATTTCCCATAATACATATCCTCCTTCGTATTGGTAAGGATATTATACCATTCCAACCATCACAATTCAATTTTCAAAGTTCGACAAATTTCGACGCTACATCATCTGATCTAATGGTAACTCCATCTGAATTGCCGGGTAATCTTCCCACGGAACGCCTATGTAATCGAGAACTCTTCCCCAGCCATATTTTTCTCCAGTCTCGGGGTCTGTACAACACCGATACATGTAATACTCCCATTCTTTCTGGTTACGTTCTCGCAATTTATCAAATCTATGTGGCCTTTTCTCCATGTGGATTCCAAACCCGCACATACTGCATCCGGTTCTCTGCGCTCCGGTAGTCTGAAGGTTTCCGTTCGGGTCCCGAACAATCTCTCCGTAAATATCTGGTATGATATGCTCTACCGGTTCATATGGTATTACATTTCCATTCTTGTCTCTGCTGTACGACTGTTCATAGTACAACTTCTCAAACACATCCATGTTTTTGTGATACCAATCATCCATTTCCAATGCCAGCCTTAATATGTCATTTCGCATATACGGAGCAAACGGAGCCGATCGCATTGTAGTTTTTCCATAGTAGTTGCATCCGTGATCGGTAAGCGCTTCTTCTCTCTGCCCACCTTCCGATGCCATCATTCCAAGATACGGATAGCTCTGATGTTCCCTCGCCCAGTCGTCACATGGTTTTTCTTTGAGCCAGTAGCAACAATCATTTGATACCTTGAAATCCGGTTTCTGATAGTTCACTCCTTCATTTTCGTTTTCATACCCTCCGAACAATTTCAACCACTTCTGCGGCAGTTTCATCCTGCTATTCTTCTGAAAATGTCCGAGTTCTCCACATTCACCTGTTATAATTGCATGTCTGACCGTTTTATTCTTTTCCGTCGGATTCTGTAACAATGCGATCTTACCTGCTATACGCTTACTGATTACTGGAAATCCAACTTCATTCAATACCTGTGTTTTTGTCTTATACGAATGCAGAATTGTCACACCAAGTGCTTTATGCACTCTCTGAATACTTGCATCTTCCAAACTCGATACTGATATTGCAGGTACATCAATTCCGATAGATTTCAAGAATACATGCAATGTAATGCTATCAAGTCCACCAACACTGACATGCGCTGTCTTATCACGCTTTTCCATCTCATGAAGAAATTCTATTGCCCGGAGTTCTGACCGTTTCTTTTTTACTTCATATGGCTGATATTGCATAGCAATCATCCGGCTTTTTGCTTCACGCTTCTGTTCTTTCCACTTCTGGAATTCCACATCCGGCTTATCAATCTCTATATCTTCCAAGAAATCAAATTGTTCTTGTAACATGTATTTTATGTCTCCTTTCCTTGATTTTCTAATTTAATGGCAATATAATATTGATATAATTTGCCAATAACATATTTACTTACATTATTTATCTCATGCTGTTCCGCCATATATGAACATACAATTACAACTAATCTTAAATTAAGCATTACACTTACTGGAGGGACTATTATGGCAATATATGATTTTTTTAAAAAGCTAACGGCGGGTGTGTGTGGGTTTGCGCTGGAATCCAATGTTGCAGGAACAGATGGTAAGTAAATCTTTGGACACCGAGGGGTTCGATTCCCCTCGAACCCGCCACATAATCTTTTTACATAAAATCAAACAGCGTCAGCTCGTCCATCTCGTTTTCTGCTGCCTGCAGATATCCGACACCATCTCTGAAATAATCAGGGTTCAATTCGCAACCTTTCCCGAAGCGGTGCATCTTAACCGCTGTCATTGGTACCGTCATAAGTCCGCCGAACGGATCATATACGACATCTCCCGGATTGCTGTATCTGTTGATGATTCGCTCCACGATATCAAGCTGCAATGGACATACATGCATCTGTGCCCTTCTCCGGCTCTGCGTTGTATTGAGTGTCCGCATTCGGTTGATATCATCCCATACTTCAAGCTGATTCCATGAACCCGGAGCAACCACCATGAATGTCGCCGGCAGTCTGCCGTCCTTATCAAGCTCTTTTGCAAGCTTCACATGCTCTTCATAGTTGTACACGCTCTCTCTGCTGTATTTTCTATATGCTTTCTGCAGATTATCTACGGATATCTCTTTCAACTCATCTTTACTGATCAGACGATTACCCGATGATCTCCAATAGCCGTGCGCATCTATCTGCCACTGTGCTCTTGTGTACTCTTCCTTGCTCTTTGATACCGGATCATCCGCATATGCTTTGCTGTGATCCGTTGGTAACTTTCGAAACAACAAGATATATTCCGGGCATCCTACCCCCATCTTGGTACCGTCCTTGCACTGTTCAGACCAGCCAAGGCGATATGTCTGGTTGTTCTCCCGCACAACATCCGTCACAACTGTGATCATGCCGAAATACATAAAACCATGTTTCATGTAATGTTCGATACAATCCGCATGGAACGGCTCGATCGTTGGCATACCGGTACCAGTCGCATTTCCAAACAGCACCCGATCTTTAACATGCACTGCCGCCACTCTGCCCGGCTTTAACACTCGCAGAAGCTCCGGCGTCAGGTAGTCCATCTGTTCAAAGAACCGCTCTGTATCCTGATTGTGTCCGAAGTCGTTATAATTTGCGCTGTACTCGTAGTGATTGCCGAATGGTATCGACGTATGTATCAGATCAACGCTGTTACTTGCCATGACACGTGTTTCTTCCACACAATCGCCGTATACCGCTTCATAGTGATTTCCTCGCACGGTTCGTTCTTCTCTTGTTCCTTCCACTCCCATCTTCCTTTCCAATCGTTCAGCTTTATTCGCTGAATTCAGTCCATATTTCTTCACGATCTCAACCATCCGCTGAACCATGTAATTGTGATTCTTCCATTTTTTCATCAAGGCTTCCTTAATCTGCCGCTCGTTCTCCATGTAGATAATGTCAATCACAACCGGCTGGTTCTGCAAGAACCGGTAACATCTGTGGATTGCCTGTATGAAGTCATTAAATTCATAATCAATGCCAAGAAATATCTCACGATGGCAATATCTCTGAAAATTGCATCCGGAACCGGACAATGATTTCTTTGTGGCAAACAGACGTGTCTTTCCATTTGAGAAGTCAATCACACGCTGTTCCCTTGTCTCATAATCCATAGAGCCATAGATATCGACCGTCTCCGGCAACGCTTTTTTTATAGCATGCCGTTCGCTCTCGAGATCATGCCATAACAGGAAATTGTCATTCGGCGAAGCATCCACAATCTCTTTCATCTTCTGTACTCGTATATCTATGCTATCACGCTTGACTGCTGCCGCTTCCTTCAAACCTTCCGCTGCTTCTTGGAATAACTGCATCTGTCCATCCCTGTCAACAGAATCTCCGTAATGAATCGGTATCTCATGCCATCTCACATCCAACGGCGGCAGATCATAGCTTGCATCTGAATATTCCGGATTGAGATCTGATGGTTTTGTTACGAACAGCGCCCAGCTTGACACCCACAACCAAAACTCATCTTCCATATTCGGATACAGCGTCAGGTTGTTTGCCTTTGTACTATCTCTCTGGAAGAATCTTGTCAGCGCCTGTCCGGTGT
>ERZ791927.870-NODE-870-length-27201-cov-5.611766_pt1 | contig 27201 bp, 18 predicted proteins | sample MGYA00510130_ERZ791927 | MGnify/ENA primary metagenome ERZ791927 (study PRJEB30046, sample SAMN00792055) | human gut metagenome | study: EMG produced TPA metagenomics assembly of the A metagenome-wide association study of gut microbiota in type 2...
CGCCGCCCCGTTTGCCGAAGGAATAGGCGCAAAAACAGGGAGATATTCCGGCATGAAGAAAAACTGTTCACAATTTCGTCGCTTTTTATTTTCATTTCCGTTATTGCCTGTTCAAAACCCAAAGGTATGGTAATACCAGAAAGGTTGCGGAAGCCGTGAGCCGCTCCCTTTCAACTCCGTAGATCCTCTTTTCTACCTCTCTTCTTTCCAAACCCTTTCGCGGAAACCCCGGTGCCATGCTGGCACCGGGGTTTTCCACCCCCCTGGGCGGCGGAGGCCGCTTCGGGAGACCACAGGTGGCTGCAACAAAATTGTAACCTTTGAAAGAAAAAAGATATCGAAATCAGAGATTGTCATTTTTCGTAGCTGGTAAAAAACGAATTTTATGGTAAAATTTGGAGTAAATTTCTTAAGATAAGGGCAAATGTTTAAGAATGTTATAAAGTGTAAAGAATTCTGTTACATTTTGTAATTTTCCTATTGACATCCGGGAACGGATGTGATATCATGCAGACATGAAAGAGATGCCGGGTGCGGAAGCGGCGGAAAGCCTCCCCGATTGGCGACACCAAAGGTTCCAGAGCCGGCAGCATTTCTAAAACAACCAATTTTCTAGGAGGTTAGAAACTATGAAAAACACAATGAAGAAGCTGCTTAGCCTCGTATTGGTGGCTATGCTGCTGGTCTGCGCGGTTCCTTTCCAGGCCGCTGCTACGGAAGCTGATGAAACCTTGACCGTCAAGACCTACGTTGACGGAAAGTATGTCACTGACAAGTATGTTACCGTGAAGCCCGGTCAGAAACTGGAACTGACGAAGGAACTGGCCGAGACTCTGATTTACGGCGACAAGGAATTCGTCAAGTGGACGAACATGAAGGACGAAGAGACCACCGGCCCCATCAGCTATGACAACCTGAAGAAGGCAAATGCGAATGGCTACTACGTAAACCTGTACCTCAACAAGAAGGTCGAGGACACCCGCGTTGACGCGAAGGTTCCCGTTAAGATCTATGTTGACGGTTCTTACGCAAGAGACGGCGAGATCACCGTTCCTGTTGACGGCGCTGTGACGCTGACCAAGGAGCTGGGTCTGAAGCTGGTCAAGGAAGACAAGGAATTTGTCAAGTGGACTGGCGCTTCCGACAACGATGCTACCGGCGTCACCATCAAGTATGCCGGTATCGACGACGGCTACTCCCTGAAGCTGTTTGTCAACACCAAGAAGGCGGAAGAGCCTGTCAAGTATATCACTCTTAAGATTATTGACGACAAGGGCAACACGATTGCCAGAGAGTTCCAGGTCGAGCCTGTGAACGGTAAGTCCTCCGTTATCAGCGACATCCTGAGCTACCGCTGGATGGGCAACTGGAAGGATTCCTATGAGTTCGTCACCGCCAAGAGCGATGAAAAGGGCAACAACCTGTCCCTGTCCACCACAATCAATGCCGGCGACTCCCTGACCGTCACCCTGAAGGCCAAGAGCGGCAGCACTCCCGAGGGCGACACTGTCAGAGTGACCTTCTACGGCACCGACGGCAAGGCCGTTTCCACCTACAACGTGACCAGCGGCAGCAGCATTGACAGCAAGAAGGTTTCCGACGCTCAGAGCAAGGCCGATAACAAGACCGGCTACACCTTCAAGGGCTGGAAGATTGACAACAAGGGTGACCTCTACACCAGCGCTCAGGTTGCCAAGCTCGTCATCAAGGGCAACGTAGAATTCTACGCTTACCTCGAGAAGGACACCACCACTACCAACAACAAGTTCCCCTACAAGGTCTACCTGCACATCTTCAAGGACAACAAGGTCGACGATCCCGCCAAGACCATCAATATCACCGAGGGCATTGCTCTGGACGGCAAGGTCACGCTGGATGAGGTCAAGACCGTTGTCAAGAACTACTACACCGCCAAGACCAGCGACGGCATCAAGTATGACGGCATGTATCTGGCCAAGGGCAACTGGGTCGGCAACTTTGTCAACGACACCCAGAAGTACACCACCATTGAGGACACCAACGAGATGCGCAAGGAGAGCGAGGTGCACATCAACGTGATGATCACCAACGCCAACGCCAAGAGCACCACCAACGAGAAGGCCGATAAGACCAACCCCAAGACCGGTGATATGATCTTCATTCCCGTGATTTTCATGGTTGTCTCCGGCGCCGCCATTGCCGGTGTGTACTTCTACAACAAGAAGCGCAACGCCCGGTAATCGAGAATACGCTAAGCTAAAAAAATCCCGACAGCTTCGGCTGTCGGGATTTTTTTCGGCATTTGACAGCCGGGGCGGGGGATTTGCGGTGAAGTTTTTGCAGAAAAAGGATTCCCATTTTCACCGTCATGTGTTATAATCATAATATCCCCTAAATTTGGAAAGCAGGAGGAATGCAATATGGACAACTATAACGGCAATACCTACGCACGGCAGGACACAGACATGTCCGTCGGTTCCTGGATCGGCACCCTGATTCTCTCGGCAATTCCCATTGTCGGCTTCATCTGCCTGATCGTCTGGGCGGTGAGCAGCTCCCCGGAGAAGCGTTCCCGGAAAAATTGGGCGATCGCCCAGTTTATCCTGACGCTGATCGTTGTGGCTTTCACCATTCTGGTGTATGCCATCACGGGCGGCGCGTTTCTGGCGTATCTGCTGAATTAAGACAAATCCCCCAACCCGGATTTTCCCGGGTTGGGGGACATCTTTTTTTGTTTCAGCACTGACGCATCAGGCGGATGTAGAATTCTACGGCTTTGGCGACGGTTTCCAGACGGATGCGCTCGTTGTTGCCGTGGATGGTCGAGCGCTCTTCGGCGGTCAAGTCCATGGCGGAGAAGCGGTAAACGTGGTTGCTCAGGTCACGATAGTGCCGGGAATCGGAACACTGCACCATCAGATAAGGCGAGACGATGCAGCCCGGCCATGTATTCGCCACGGCAGAGGCGACCTTCTCCCATGCGTCGCAGCCGGTTTCGGAGACGGGACTTGGCTCGAAGGATTCCAGAGACGTGATCTCCACGGCGGGGTCGTTGACGGTCTTTTCCAGATAGGCCAGTGCGGAAGCGACGCTGTCGGCGGGGTTCAGACGGATGTTGGACACCATTTTTGCTTCGGGAGGAATTACGTTCCGGGCGGAACTGCCCTCCATCTGAGTAAAGGCCACGGTGGTGCGCACCAGCGCGTTCATTTCGCCGCCGCTCTTTTTGCCGAGAGTGTCAATGATCCAGCCGAAGCACCACATGTTGGCGAAAATCACCCGGTACAATGGCGTTGAATACCGTCCCAGCGTGTCGAACATCTGGGCAGCGGGGCCGTCAATGTGGGCCTTGAAGGGATGATCCTCCACCCGCTTGCAGGCCGCCGCCAGAACCCCCACCGGGGTATGGGGCTTGGGTGCGGAAGCGTGACCGCCGGCGGAGACGGTGCGGTACTGGGCGTTCAGCATACCTTTTTCCGCAATGCCGATGAGACCGCAGGGCTGCTTCACGCCGGGGAACACATTTTCCACCACGGCGCCGCCCTCGTCCACCACAATGGCGGGGTGGATGCCGTGCTCGGTGAAATACGCCACGATGTTGGGCGCACCCTGACCGTTGATCTCCTCACCGCCGGAGAAGGCAAAGTAAATGTCCTTTTCCGGCTGGAAGCCCTGACCGATGAGGTAATTGGCGGCGGAAAGAACGCCGTTGAAGGTGACCTTGGTGTCCAGCGTGCCGCGGCCCCAGAGGATGCCGTCCTCGATGACCCCGGCGAAGGGAGGCTTGTCCCACTTTTCCTCGTTGACAGGCACCACGTCATAGTGCGCCATCATAACGGCAGGGTCGCCTTCCTGCTTGCCCGGCCACCGCAGCAGCAGCGCCCGGTCGGGAAGCTGCTGGAAGGTGCAGGTGCCGAACACGTTGGGGTAAAGTGTCGGCAGCAGAGAGATCAGCTTCTGAAATTCCCCCTCGTCCTCCAGAGAATGGTCGTTGTAGGACACGGTCTTGCAGCGAACCAGCTGGGCGAGGGAATCCACGGCGGCGTCCCGGTCAAAGGCGATTTCTTCCTTGGTGACTTCGGGCTGGGGCTTGGGACGGAAACGGATGGTGCGGACGGCGACCACGGCAATGAATGCAACCAGAACGGCGAGAATCAGATATCCGATCATGTTTACAGAACTCCTCTCTTATAAAGCAGCCGGGAAACGGCAATGGTGAACAGCACGCTCACAGGCACCATAATGCCCACGGTACCGGCGTTCAGGGCGGGGACGAAAATGAACAGAACCAGCATCAGCACCACCGGCGCGACGGCGATCTTCCAGTTCCGGCTGACGAAGGCTACGCCCAGTCCGCCAAACAGGGCGGGCAGCATCTGGGCAAAGGCCGGTTCCAGCACCGGCGCTTCCAGAACGGGGGTCAGGGGGACGATGAGAATGACGCCGATGATGATAATGACGGTGGTGACGATGGAGGAGGTGGCGATGGCGATGGTGGAGATGACCTCGCCCTCCTCGGAGTTGGCGCTGACGTTGTTCTGCTCCAGAGCGTTGATGGCGCAGGGAAGCTTCAGGTTGGAGATGTTGCCGGTGACAAAGCTGAGGTAGGAGCCGCCCGCGCCCAGCATGGGAACGAAGGTAATTGTCTCAATGACGCCCACCGCCCAATACATGGGCGCGGTGGCGATCAGACCCACCACCAGCGCGCCCCAGTCCGGGGCGGCGCCAAACAGGGCGGCCACCGTCAGGGGGAAGGCCAGCAGCAAAATCATCACGGAAATGTTCCAGATGGTGCCGCTGCGGTGAACGGAGTCGATGTAGCTAAGCTGCTTTTTCATATCGGCACCTCCTTAACCCAGCCACGCGGTGAGGGGAATGGCGGAAGCCATGCCCAGCACCAGAGAAATGGGCAACGCGTAATCGTTGACCCAGCTCCACTTGAATTTCTTCATGAGCAGCCCGCAGACCACCATGATCGCAGCGGATACCGCCATAACGCATACCGGCACAAGCCCGGAGGTGGCGGCGTAATCCCCCGGCGTCCACAGACGGGAAAAATCGCAGAACACATAGCCCAGAAACGCGGAGATCATGCCGATAAACATGGCATTCTGGAAAATATCCGCCCATTTGGCGTCCCGGTTTTCCAGAACGGTCATGCCCCGCAGCAGCTTCTTGCCGATGACAGGCACCAGCCAGATGCCCACCATGATGGACAGGGTCATCACCAGCGCGATGTTGACGTATTGCTGGGTGGTCAGGGAGCTGATTTTGCCCAGCTCTAAGCCCATGGCGCTGACGGCGTTGGATGCTGCGATGGCCTCATAGCTCAATGAGCCGACTACGCTAAGCCGCAGCCAGGGCAGGGGAATACCCAGACTTTTGCTTAGGGTGATGACGCTGATGACGATGGACACGGCCGGGGCGATGGTGAACAGCGCGGCGGTTTTGATGGTTTTTCTGATCTTGGCCTGATCCATGCCGATTTCCTTACTGCGGCGCAGAGCCTTGACGAGGAAGAAAACCGACTGAGCCAGAACCACGGCAATCAGAATTCCGGCAAGCAGGTAAAGCACCGGATGGTTGACGCTGAATTCCATGGAAACACCTCCGAAAAAATAGATGCGTTCATTATAGCACGGCGCCGTTCCCGAAACAAGAAGCAATCCCGCGAAAGAGAAGATTTTCCCGCGAATGGCCTTGCTATTTCCCGTCGGATAGGGTAAAATGGTGGAAAGTTTTTGGGAAAGAGGCAACGGAAATGACAAAAGCGGCGTTTGATAACGATAAATACCTGCAAATGCAATCCGCCCACATCCGGGAGCGCATTGCCCAGTTCGGCGGCAAGCTGTATCTGGAATTCGGCGGCAAGCTCTATGACGACAACCATGCTTCCCGCGTTCTGCCGGGCTTCCAGCCGGACAGCAAGCTGCGGATGCTGCTGCAGCTGAAGGAGCAGGTGGAGATGGTCATTGCCATCAACGCCGACGATATCGAAAAGAATAAGGTTCGGGGCGATCTTGGCATCACCTATGACCGGGACGTCATTCGCCTGGTCGACATTTTCCGGGGCTTCGGCCTGTACGTTTCCAGCGTGGTGCTGACCCGCTTCCATGAACAGGCGCTGGCGAAGGCGTTCCAGTCCCGCTTGGAAGGGCTGGGCATCCGGGTCTATCACCATTTTGAGATTCCGGGCTACCCCTCCGACACCGGCTACATCGTCAGCCCCGACGGCTTCGGGAAAAATGACTACATTGAGACGACCCGGTCGCTGGTGGTGGTCACGGCTCCCGGCCCCGGCAGCGGAAAGCTGGCGACCTGCCTGAGCCAGCTGTATCACGAGCATATCCGGGGCAACACGGCGGGCTACGCCAAATTCGAGACTTTCCCCATCTGGAACGTGCCGCTGAACCACCCGGTGAACCTTGCCTATGAGGCCGCCACGGCGGACTTGAACGACGTGAACATGATCGACCCCTTCCATCTGGAAGCCTACGGGGTCACCACCGTCAACTACAACCGGGACGTGGAAGCGTTCCCTGTGCTGGTGGCGATTTTTGAGAAGATTCTGGGGCATTGCCCCTACAAATCCCCCACGGATATGGGCGTGAATATGGTGGGCAACTGCATCGTGGATGACGAAGCCGTCCGGTTCGCCTCCCGACAGGAGATCATCCGCAGATACTACGTGGCCATGTGCGAGCAGAAGCAGGGCAAAGGCAGCGACGAAACGGTGCGCAAGCTGGAGCTGCTGATGAAAAAGGCCGGTGTGACCCCGGCGGAGCGGAAGGTGGTCGCCCCTGCCCTGCAGCGGGCGGAGCAGACCGGCGCGCCTGCCGCCGCCATGGAACTGCCCGACGGCACCATCGTCACCGGCAAGACCTCCGACCTTCTGGGTGCGTCCTCGGCGCTGCTGCTGAACGCGCTGAAAAAGCTGGCGGGTATGCGGGACAGCCTGCACCTGATTTCCCCGGTGGTGCTTGACCCCATCCAGCACCTGAAGGTTGACCACTTAGGCAACCGCAATCCCCGTCTCCACACCGACGAGACGCTGATCGCCCTGTCCATCTGCGCCGCCACCAACCCCATGGCGGAACTGGCCATGGAGCAGCTGGACAAGCTGCGGGGCTGCGAGGTACATTCCTCGGTGATCTTGTCCCCGGTGGACGAAAAGACCTTCAAGCGTCTGGGCGTCAACTTGACCTGTGAGCCGAGATATAAGGGATAAATAAAAATGCAGAATGCCGAAACAACGGCATTCTGCATTTTTTGTGGGATAAAGATTAGGCTCTCTGCTCGCAGTAGATGCACCTGTGGATGTCCGCGGCCTTGTCGGTGCAGCGGAACAGCTGGGGCAGCTCCTGCTCGGTCTGGGTGATGCACTTGGGATTGCGGCAGACACGGTCGTATTCCAAACCGCTAACGTCGATGGCTTCTTTTGCGGGATTCCGGGCGGCTTCGTCCAGAAGCTTCAGGATGAGCGCCATGCGCATGTACTTGCCGTTCAGCGCCTGACGGAAATAGGCGGCTCTCGGGTCGTCGTCCACCTTGACGCTGATCTCATTGACACGGGGCAGGGGGTGCAGGACGCACATTTTCCCTTTCGCAAGTTTCATTTTCTCGGTATCGAGGACGTAGCTGTCCTTGAGCCGCTCGTATTCCCAGGGGTCGTCGAAGCGTTCCCGCTGGATGCGGGTCATGTACAGCACATCGAGCTTGGGCATGGCTTCCTCCAGAGAGGACACTTCCGTGTAGGGGATTCCCTGATTTTCAAAAACATTATACCGAATAAAACCAGGGATTTTCAATTCCTCCGGGGAAATCAGAACAAATTGAATGCCTTTGTAGCGGCTCATGGCCTCAATCAGGGAGTGGACAGTCCGGCCGTATTTCAGGTCGCCACACAGACCGATGGTGAGGTTATCCAGCCGCCCCATTTCCCGGGAAATGGTCAGCAGGTCGGCCAGGGTCTGGGTGGGGTGGTTGTGGCCGCCGTCTCCGGCGTTGATGACGGGGATAGAGGCCGCCTGACTTGCCACATAGGGTGCGCCCTCCTTGGGGTGGCGCATGGCGATGATGTCTGCGTAGCAGCTGACAATTTTGGCGGTATCCGCCACGCTTTCACCCTTGGAGGCGGAGGAAGAGCTGGCCTCGCTGAAGCCGATGACGCTGCCGCCCAGCTCCAGCATCGCGGCCTCAAAGCTCAGGCGGGTGCGGGTGGAGGGCTCGAAGAACAGCGTCGCCAGCTTCTTGTGGGCGCATCTGTCCCAGTAGTTTTCCGGGTGGGCAATGATATCCTTGGCGGTGGCGATCAGTTCGTCCAGCTCGTCTACGCCTAAATCCAGAATGCTGTTCAGACTCCTCATGCTTTCGCTCCATTCACGGCAAGATAATTTCTGATCCGCGCCACATTTTCGGCGTTGGCGGGATTTTCTTCCAGATAGGCGATGATGTCATACACATCCACCACGGAGTAGACGGGGAAGCCAAATTCCTCTTCCACTTCCTCCATGGCCAGCTTTTCGCCCTTGCCCCGCTCCTTGCGGTCAACCATAATAAATGTGGCGGCGACCTTGACGCCCTCCAGACGGCTTAAGATAGCCATGCTTTCCCGGATGGCAGTTCCGGCGGTGATGACGTCCTCTACGATGACCACGTCCTCACCGGCCTTGGGGACGTAGCCCACGAACACGCCGCCCTCGCCGTGATCCTTGGCTTCCTTGCGATTGAAGAAGAAGGGAACGTCCAGCCCGTCCCGACTCAGGGCAACGGCGGCGGACACGGCGATGGAAATGCCCTTGTAGGCGGGGCCATAGAGGACGGCCTTCCGCTGCCCCAGCTTTTCCCGGTAGGCGCGGGCGTAGAATTCGCCCAGAGTCGCAATTTCCTTACCTGTTTTGATCTCCCCGGCGTTGATGAAATAGGGGATTTTCCGGCCGGATTTGGCGGTGAAATCGCCGAATTTCAGTACACCGGCCATCTCCAGAAACTGAATGAATTCTCTTTTGTAGCTTTCCAAAATGCTTCCTCCTTATTTCAGTCGCAGAATTCCGCCACGCAGCGTTCATAAGCGGCCACGGGGTCGGCGGCGGCCGTGATGGGACGGCCGACCACGATGTAGTCCGAACCGATGGCCTTGGCGGCGGCTGGGGTCATCACCCGCTTCTGGTCGCCTACGTCTCCGTCGGCGAAGCGGATGCCGGGGGTCACGGTGAGAAAGCGCTGACCGCAGCGCTCATGCACCTTCCCCGCTTCCAGAGGAGAGCAGACCACGCCGTCCAGACCCGCGTTTTTCGCGGTCTCGGCGTAGTGCATGACCACTTCGTCAATGGGTTCATGAATGAGCAGGTCGGACTCCATGGCCGCCTGATCGGTGGAGGTCAGCTGGGTCACGGCGATCAGCAGGGGACGGGTGCCGTCCTCCCGGGTCAGACCTTCCAGCGCGGCCTTCATCATGGCGGTGGTACCGGCGGCGTGGAGGTTGGTGATGTCCACGTCCAGATTCCGCAGGACGGACATGGCTTTTTTCACGGTGTTGGGAATGTCGTGGAGCTTCAGGTCCAGAAAAATCTTGTGCCCCCGGGCTTTGATCTCCCGCACGATGGCGGGGCCTTCCGCGTAGTACAGCTCCATGCCGATCTTCACGAAGGGCTTGCGGCCGGTGAATTTGTCCAGAAAAGCGAAGGTCGCCTCGGCGGATGAAAAATCGCAGGCAACAATGACGTCCTTACCCATTATTTCGCGCCTCCTATAATATCTTTCAGATTCTCAACTTTGTATTTTTCCATGACGGCGGGAAGCTCCCGGATGATGTCCCGGCAGGCGTAGGGATTTACAAGATTGGCCGCGCCCACCTCTACGGCGGAAGCGCCTGCCAGCATCATTTCCACCACATCTTCGGCGCTGCTGACGCCGCCCATGCCCACCACGGGGATTTTCACTGCGCCAGCGACCTGATAGACCATGCGAAGCGCCACCGGGAAGATGGCAGGGCCGGAAAAGCCGCCCATTTTGTTGGCGATGATGGGCTTGCGGGTACGCAGGTCGATGCGCATACCAAGCAGAGTGTTAATCAGGCTGATGCCGTCCGCCCCCGCGTCCTCACAGGCTCTGGCGATGGAGACGATATCGGTGACGTTGGGGGAAAGCTTGACGATGACGGGCTTTTTCGTGACCTTTTTCACCGCTGCCGTCACCTCTGCGGCGGCTTCCGGGCAGGTGCCGAAGCTCATGCCGCCGCCGTGAACGTTGGGGCAGCTGACGTTGACCTCCAGCCAGCCCACCTGTTCCTCTTTGTCCAGCCGCTCGCAGGTATAGGCGTAATCCGCCACGGAAAAGCCGGAGACGTTGGCCATGACGGGCTTGCGGAAGCAGGCTTTCAGCTTCGGGAGTTCCTCGGATATGACTTTGTCCACGCCGGGATTTTGCAGCCCCACGGCGTTGATCATGCCGCCGGTACACTCGGCAATGCGGGGCGTGGGATTTCCGAAGCGGGGTTCTTTTGTGGTTCCCTTGAAGGAGAAGGTGCCAAGGCAGTTGATGTCGTACAGTTCGGCAAACTCATAACCGTAGCCAAAGGTGCCGGAGGCGGGGATGACCGGGTTGTCCAGCTCGATGCCGCAGAGGTTCACGCTCAGGCTTCCCATAGAATCTCCTCCTTCTTCATGACGGGGCCGTCTTTGCAGATGCGCTTGTATCCCGTGAGGGTCTTGCAGGAGCAACCCATGCAGGCACCGAAGCCGCAGCCCATCCGTTCCTCGAAGCTCATCTGGCCGGAGGTGCGGGTGGCTTTATACACCGCCTTGAGCATCGGCTCCGGGCCGCAGGTGTAGAAATAGGAATAATTCAGATCGTTCAGCGGCGTGGTGGCGAAGCCCTTGACGCCATAGCTTCCGTCGGCGGTGGTGACGATCACCCGGCAGCCCAGCGCCCGGAATTCGGCTTCATAAAACACTTCCGATTGGGTGTTGAAGCCCAGAATCACCGTTGCCTGCTTGCCCGTGGCAAGCAGCCGTTTTGCAAGGTGGTACAGCGGCGGGACGCCCACGCCGCCGCCCAGTAAGACAGGGCTGTTCCCGGCGGGGGTGAGGTCGTAGCCGTTGCCAAGGCCGGTCAGGATGTCCAGCTTCTCTCCGGGAACCATCCGGGAGAGAATTTCCGTACCCTTGCCCACCACCTTGTAGACGATGGTGAGGGTATCCCCGTCATAGTCGCACACGGAAATGGGACGGCGGAGGAACTTCCCGGTGATTTGAATGTTGACAAACTGCCCCGGGGCGGTAATGGCGGAGGTGTCGCCGGAAAGCACCATTTTGTAGACGCAATCCGTCAGGGGGGTATTGGAAAGAATCGTGAAAGTGCTCTGTTTCATGGTCGCTCCTTCCGGGAATTTTTGGCGTTGCCTGCTCAGGCGTCAATCGTAGAAATCGTCAGCGTGGTTTCTTCCAGCACATCCAGCAGAACCCGGATGGTGTCCAATGCGGTAAACAGCGTCACATTGTGCTCCGTGGCGATCCGGCGGATTTTTATGCCGTCCCGGCCGCTGGAGCCGGGGTCGCGGGTGTTGATGACGTAGGCAATGTGTCCCTGACGCAGTGCGTTGGGGATTTCGTCGCTGCCGTCGCTGATCTTGCCCAGAACGTGGGTGCGGATGCCGTTTTCCTTCAGGAATGTGGCAGTTCCGGCAGTGGCCTCGATGTTGAAGCCCAGACGGTAGAACCGGCGGATCAGGGGCAACGCTTCTTCCTTGTCCCGGTCGGCGATGGTGGCAAGGACGGTGCCGTAGTTCTGCAGCTTCATGCCGGAGGCCTGCAGCGCCTTGTACAGGGCACGGGTCATGGTGCGGTCATAGCCGATGGCCTCGCCGGTGGACTTCATTTCGGGCGTCAGATAGGCGTCCAGACCGCGAATTTTATTGAAGGAGAACACTGGCGCTTTGACGTACCAGCGCTCCTTTTCGGCGGGGTAGATGTCGAAGAAGCCCTGCTCCTTCAGGCTCAGACCCAAAATCACGTCGGTGGCGATGTCCGCAAGGCTGTAGCCCGTGGCCTTGCTCAGGAAGGGGACAGTGCGGGAGGAACGGGGGTTGACCTCGATGACGGACACGTTGTCCTCCGGATCCACAATGAACTGCACATTGAACAGGCCGACAATGCCGATGCCCAGACCCAGCTTCTTGGCGTATTGCAGAATGATGCCCTTGACCTTGTCAGAGATGGAGAAGGAGGGGTAGACGGAGATGGAGTCGCCGGAGTGAACGCCGGTGCGCTCCACCAGCTCCATGATGCCGGGGACGAACACGTCCCGGCCGTCGCAGATGGCGTCGATCTCCACTTCACGGCCCTGAATGTATTTGTCTACCAGAACGGGCTTGTCCTCGTCGATCTCCACGGCGCTTTTCAGGTAATGGCGCAGCTGGGTCTCGTTTGCCACGATCTGCATGGCGCGGCCGCCCAGCACGAAGCTGGGACGCACCAGCACGGGGTAGCCGATCTCATTCGCCGCCGCGAGACCGTCCTCGATTTTGGTGACGGCCTTTCCCTTGGGCTGGGGGATGTCCAGCTTTTTCAGGAGCTTTTCAAAGGCGTCCCGGTTTTCGGCTCTGTCGATGGCCTCGCAGCCGGTGCCGATGATCTTCACGCCCCGGTCATGGAGGGGCTGGGCCAGATTGATGGCGGTCTGGCCGCCCAGAGACGCGATCACGCCGTCGGGCTTTTCAAAATCGATGATGTTCATCACATCCTCGGGAGTCAAAGGCTCAAAATACAGCTTGTCGGCGGTGGTGTAGTCGGTGGAGACGGTCTCGGGGTTATTGTTGATGATGATGGCCTCGTAGCCCGCCTTTTTGATAGTCATGACGGCGTGGACGGTGGAGTAGTCGAATTCCACGCCTTGACCGATGCGGATGGGGCCTGCGCCCAGTACCACAATCTTCTTTTTGTTCGTCAGCCGGGAGACGTTCCCGCCGGTGTAGGAGGAGTAGAAGTAGGGGATATATGCGCCGGTGTGGCAGGTGTCCACCATGCGGAAAGCCGGGAACATATTGTGTTCTCTGCGGAAATCGGACACGTCCGTCTCGGAGCATTTCCAGAGCCTGCTCACATATTTATCGCTGAAGCCCATCTTCTTGGCGTCCAGAAGGGCTTCCGGCTCTTTGACGTGGAGTTTCAGGTATTCCTCCATATCCACAATGCGCTTGATGGCGTTCAGGAAATACACGTCGATGGCTGTAATTTCATGAATCTGCTCCACAGTGACGCCCCGGTAGATGATTTCCGCGATGGCAAAAATGTTGTCGGAGCGGAACACGCTGATATAGTCCAGCAGCTCCTCCGTGGTCATGTCGTCGAATTTGTGATGGTAGATGTGGTTCGCGCCTACCTCCAGAGAGCGGATGCCCTTGAGCAGGGATTCCTCCAGATTGGAGCCGATGCCCATGACCTCGCCGGTGGCCATCATCTGGGTGCCCAGAATGTTGATGGCGGAGGTGAACTTGTCGAAGGGGAACCGGGGCAGCTTGGTGATGACGTAGTCCAGCTTCGGCTCAAAGGCGGCGTTGGTGTTGGCGATTTTGATGTCCTCCAAAGCCATGCCCACGGCGATTTTCGCGGTGACCCGGGCGATGGGGTAGCCGGAGGCCTTGGAGGCCAGGGCGGAGGAACGGGAGACCCGGGGGTTGACCTCGATGAGATAGTATTTGGAGGAATTGGGGTCGAGAGCAAACTGGACGTTGCAGCCGCCCTCCACCTTCAGCGCCCGGATGATCTTGATGGCGGAGTCGTTGAGCATCTTCATGTCGTGGTCGCTGAGGGTCATGATGGGGGCGACCACCATGCTGTCACCGGTGTGGACGCCCACGGGGTCGATGTTCTCCATGCCGCAGATGGTGATGGCGTGGTCATTGGAGTCCCGCATGACCTCGAATTCGATCTCCTTGTAGCCCTTGACGGACTTTTCCACCAGAACCTGATGGACAGGGGAGAGGGCGAAGGCGTTGAGACCAATCTCCACCAGCTCGTCTTCATTGTAAGCAAAGCCGCCGCCGGTGCCGCCGAGAGTAAAGGCGGGACGAAGCACCACAGGATAGCCGATGCGCTTGGCGGCCTCCTTGGCCTCCTCCAGAGAGTAGGAAATTTCGGAGGGGATGACCGGCTCGCCGATGGACTGGCACAGCTCCTTGAAAAGCTCCCGATCCTCGGCACGCTCGATGGACTCGCTGGAGGTGCCCAGTAGCCTGACCCGGCATTCCCGCAAAATGCCCTTCTTTTCCAGCTGCATGGCCAGATTCAGACCTGTCTGACCGCCGATGCCGGGGATGATGGCGTCGGGACGCTCGTAGCGGATGATCTTGGCGATATATTCCAGCGTCAGCGGCTCCATGTAGACCTTGTCGGCGATGATGGTGTCGGTCATGATGGTGGCGGGGTTGGAGTTGCACAGCACCACCTCGTAGCCCTCTTCTTTCAGAGCAAGACAGGCCTGCGTCCCGGCGTAGTCAAACTCAGCAGCCTGACCGATGACGATGGGGCCGGAGCCAATGATGAGAATTTTCTTGATGTCGGTTCTTTTTGCCATAGTGTTTCTCCTCTCGTTATTTGGCGGTATGGGTTTCCGGAGCGGCGTATACCAGCTTTCCGTCACAGATGGTGGCAATGCACTTTCCGCTGACCTGCCGGCCCGCGAAGGGCGTGGCTCTGCCTTTGGAAAGAAAGTCCTCCGGGTCGATGGGGTATGCGGCATTCAAGTCCCAGATGCTGTAGTCTGTCCCCAGAGGAAGACCGAAGCGTCTGCGGGGATTGACGCACAAAAGCTCCAATAGTTTGTTCAGGCTTAGAATGCCCGGTTTTACCAGACAGGTATACAAAATCGGGAAAGCGGTTTCAATGCCCACAATGCCGAAGGCGCTTTTTTCCAGACCGCGGGATTTTTCCTCGGCGGAGTGGGGGGCGTGGTCGGTGGCGATCATGTCGATGGTGCCGTCCAGAATTCCCTGAATCAGGGCCTCCCGGTCTTCCTTTCCTCGCAGGGGCGGGTTCATTTTGAAACGGCCGTCCTCCTGCAGGTCGCTGTCGTCCATCACCAGATAGTGGGGGCCGGTCTCGCAGGTCACGTCCAGCCCCTCGGCCTTGGCCTTGCGGATGAGCGCCACGCTTTCCTTGGCGGAGACGTGACAAACGTGGTAGGCGCAGCCGGTTTCTTTTACCAGCTGCAAGTCCCGGGCAATTTGCCCCCATTCGCTTTCGGAGCAGATGCCCCGATGGCCATGGGCTTTGGCATAATCACCGTCGTGGATGTACCCGCCCCGCAAGAGCGAGTTGACCTCGCAGTGGGCGACAATGGGCTTCCCGAGGGCTTTGGCGCGGAGCATGGCCTGCCGCATCAGACTGTCACTCTGCACGCCCCGGCCGTCGTCGGAAAAACCTACCACGTCGGGCGCCATGCCCTCCAGGTCGGAAAGCGCTTCGCCCTGTTCGCCAATTGTGATGGCACCGTAGGGGTAGACGTGGATGCAGGCGGTTTCCTCGATGAGGCGGCGCTGAACTCTCAGATGCTCCACGCTGTCCGGCACCGGGTTCAGGTTGGGCATGGTGCAGACCGCGGTATAGCCGCCCCGGGCGGCTGCCCGGCTGCCTGTGGCGATGGTCTCCTTATAAGAAAAACCCGGCTCTCTGAAATGCACATGCACGTCACAAAAGCCGGGAAAAATAACATATTCAGAAGAATCGAACCCGGAAAGACCGGGGGCGGAAAGGGAGGAACAAACCCCTTCGGAAAATACGGACCCCAAAGAAGCAGCGTAAACCTTGGCTTTCGTCATATCCGTCATGCTGATCTCCTTTCTGTAAAAAACTTCATGCATGAACACCGCACCACGAAAATGCGCAAATGCCGGTGCATGAAGTTTTTTGTGCATCATTTCCGGTTGCCCCGCAGGGGCGAGGAAATGGCACATTTCTTATTTTGCTATGCTTTTGCATAGCAAAACGCCCTGCCGGAAACGCGGCAAGACGGGCGGGATGAGCCGCTGAACTTATCCGTTAAATTATAGCATGGGCAGGAGTGGTTGTCAATTGGGAAAAATGGACATGGATACACCCGAAAACGGCGGGGCTTTTAGGCATAGGGGCGCGATTGAACTGCCCCCTTGTCTCTTTCTGGGAGAGGCGGTTGAGCGAAGCGAAGACGGAGAGGGAAAACAGGGAAAAGTCCTCTCAGTCACCTTCGGTGACAGCTCTCCCAGAGGGAGAGCCAAGGGATGTACCCTGTTTTATTTTTCTTCGCCTTCCGGGAGGACTCCCGATTCCTTGAGCCTGTCCAGCGCCGTCCGGTAGCCGCCGCCGTAGAGCAGGCACCGGTTGACCCGGCTGATGGTAGCCGAGCTGGCGCCGGTGGATTCCGAGACCTCAATATAGTTTTCGCCGCTGTCCAGCAGGCAGGCGACCCTGAACCGCTGGGACATGGCCTGCAATTCCTTGATGGTGGCCACGTCCTCAAAAAACAGGCGGCAGTCCTCCACCGTCCGCAGGGACAGAATGGCCTCGAAAAACAGATCTTCACCGGGATGTCGAACGATATCCATAACACGGAGTCCTTTCTTCTGGGGTGCTTTCCTATACTTTACCACTTTACCATATTGAATACAAGTCCCTTTTGGAGTTTTTCGCAGGAAAAAGGGGGGAAGAAGGGGCGGTTTTTGTGCGTTCCTCTGAAAAAGACAAATGTCCCTGTGCGAGATACTTTTTTCCACGCCAAATGCTTGACTTACGCCCCTCACGGTGCTAGAATTGGAAAAATAAAAATCTCCGAGAGGTGTTTACAATGGAAAGAAAAGATATTGACTGGGGCAATCTGGGATTTGGCTACGTCCAGACCGACATGCGCTATGTCTCCAATTTCCGAAACGGCCAGTGGGATGACGGCTGTCTGACCGATCAGGCCACCATTACCATGAGTGAGTGCGCCTGCGTTCTGCAATACGCCCAGACCTGCTTTGAGGGGCTGAAAGCCTACACCACCGAGGATGGACGCATCGTCTGCTTCCGCCCCGACCTGAACGCCCAGCGGATGGCCAGTTCCTGCCGCCGCCTGAAAATGCCCGTGTTCCCCGAGGACAGGTTCGTGCAGGCCGTAGTGGAGACCGTCCGCGCAAACTCCCAGTGGGTGCCGCCCTACGGCTCCGGCGCGACGCTGTACGTCCGTCCGTTCATGTTCGGCAGCGACGCCATCATCGGCGTCAAGCCAGCGACGGAGTATCAGTTCCGGGTGTTCGTCACCCCCGTTGGCCCCTATTTCAAGGGCGGCATCAAGCCCCTGAAGCTGCGCATCTCCGATCTTGACCGGGCGGCGCCCAAGGGCACCGGCGACGTCAAGGCGGGCTTAAACTACGCCATGAGCCTTTACAACATCGTGGATGCCCACGAGAAGGGCTATGACGAGAACGTCTACGTGGACTCCGCCACCCGCACCCACATCGAGGAAACCGGCGGCGCCAACGTGATTTTCGTCACCAAGGACGGCAAGCTGGTCACCCCCAAGTCCGACACCATTCTCCCCTCCATCACCCGGCGCAGCCTGCTGCAGGTGGCGAAGGACTATCTCGGCATGGAGGTAGAGGAGCGCCCCGTGGAGTTGGCAGAGATCGGCGAATTTGCCGAGTGCGGCCTGTGCGGCACGGCGGCGGTCATCTCTCCCGTGGGAACCATCGTGGACCACGGCAAGGAGATTCACTACGCGGGCATGGGTCCCACCATCCAGAAGCTTTACGATACCCTCACCGGCATCCAGATGGGTCGTCTGGAAGCCCCCGAAGGCTGGATCCGGATCATCGAGTAATGTACAATGTTCAAAAAAGGCAAGCCGTTTTTCGGCTTGCCTTTTTTGAACGGAATTACGCGAGAATAGGCTTCAAAGCGTCGGCGAGAACCTTCTCCTGTGCTTCGGCTTCCGCCAGATCCTTGCCCAGAGTGGTGAAATAGGTCTTGATCTTCGGCTCGGTGCCGGAGGGGCGGACGATGACCGTCGCGCCGCCTTCCAGGCTGTACACCAGCACGTTGGCGGCGGGCAGGCCGGTCTGAGCGGTGTTCTGGTAGTCGGTGATTTTGGTCACCTTGTAGCCGCCAATCTCTACAGGGGGCTTCTCCCGCAGAGAGGCCATGATACCGGCCATCTTGTCCATGCCGGACAGGCCGGGGAACTCAAAGGAGTTCACCTTGTTCAGATACCGGCCGTATTTTGCGTAAATGGCTTCCAGCCGCGCCTTGATGGACGAGCCGATGGAACGGTAGTAGGCTGCCATTTCACAGATCAGCATGGAGCCAATGATGGCGTCCTTGTCCCGGACGTAAGGGCCTGCAAGGTAGCCGTAGGATTCCTCGAACCCCAGAATGAAGCGATCCACCTCACCGGCGCCCTCCAGCTTGGCGATCTGGTCGCCGATCCACTTGAAGCCGGTGAGAACGTTGCGCATTTCCACGCCGTAATCCGCGGCCACGATGTCCGCGAGGGGAGTGGAGACCAGAGACTTTACCGCCACGGGGCGCTTGGGCATGGTGCCTTTTTCAATGCGGCCCTGACAGATGTAGTCCAGCAGCAGCACGCCCACCTCGTTGCCGGAGACCAGCTCGTAGGAGCCGTCGGGGCAGCGGATGGCGATGCCCACCCGGTCGGCGTCGGGGTCGGTGGCCAGCATCAGATCGGCGCCGGTCTTCTCGGCCAGCTCCAGACCAAGCCGCAGAGCCTCGAAAATCTCCGGGTTGGGATAGGGGCAGGTGGGGAAGTTGCCGTCTGGGTACTGCTGCTCGGGGACAATGGTGATGTCGTCAATGCCGATGTCATGAAGCACCCGGGTGACCGGCACCAGACCGGAGCCGTTCAGGGGGGAGTACACCAGCTTCAGTCCGGCGGTTTTGCAGATGCCGGGGCGGACGGCGCAGGCTTCAATGGCGCTGTACAGCGCCTCCTTGCAGTCCTCGCCCACGTATTCGATCAGACCCTTGGCGATGCCGTCTTCAAAGGCCATCATCTCCGCGCCGGTGAGAATGTCGGTTTTCTGAATTTCCGCGTATACCACGGCGGCGGCATCGTCCGTCATCTGGCAGCCGTCGGGGCCGTAGGCTTTGTAGCCGTTGTATTTGGCGGGGTTGTGGGAGGCGGTGATCATGATGCCGGCATTCGCCTTGTAGTACCGGGTGGCAAAGGACAGGGCGGGGACGGGCATCAGCGCGTCGTAGATCCGCACCCGAATGCCGTTGGCAGCCAGAACGCAGGCGGCGTTTCTGGCAAATACGTCGGAATTGATGCGGCTGTCATAGGAAATGGCGACCAGCTGGCTGCCGCCCTGGGTCTTGACCCAGTTCGCAAGCCCCTGCGTGGCCTGCCGGACGACGTAAATATTCATCCGGTTGCTGCCCGCACCCAGAATACCCCGCAGACCGGCGGTGCCGAATTTCAGCGCCACGGCGAAGCGCTCTTTGATCTCATTGTCCTGTCCCTCGATTTTCCTCAGTTCGTCGGTGAGGGCGGGATCTTCCAGATCAGCGCTCAGCCAGCGCTTATAATCATCTATGTACATCGTTATCACCTTTTCTTCATATAAATGCACGTATAATATAGTTCATCAGGCAGAAAAAGTCAATGCCGGAGTGGGGGCAGCCGCGTTATGGGGGCAAAAAATGGGAGGCGACGGAAATCCGTCGCCTCCCTTGCGTATTTTAGAAATGTTTTCTCTTGCGGTCGTAGACGCTTACAGCAGCCGCGCCGCAGAAGGAGAACAGCAGCACGCTACCAAGAACCATGACGATCTCGCTGTCGCCGGTCTTGGGAACGTTGTCCTTACCGTTCTTCGTGGATTTCCACTGAGCGACATAGGTGACATCCTTGGTCACGGTGTCGGTGACCTTGGGGGACCAACCGGTGAAGGTGTAGCCCTTACGGGTGGGCTTGCCATCGAACTTGGGGGGTATCGGTGCCAGACTCAAGATCCTTGTAGACCTGATCCTTGAACGCCTTACCCTTCGCGCCGTCGGTGTAGGTAACGGTGTAGAGCTTCTCCCACTTGGCGGTGTAGGTCACGTTCTTGGTCACGGTCTCGGAAACCTCGGGATCCCAACCGACGAACTTGTAGCCCTTACGAGTGGGATCCTTCGTGCCGAAGGCGGGGGTGTCGGTGCCGTAGGGGATGTCTTTGTAGACGACATCCTCGAAGACTTCCTCGCCCTTCACACCATCGGTGTAGGTAACGGTGAGAAGCTCGCACTTGACGTTGAAGGTGACGCTGGTCTCCGCAGCCGTCCACTTCTCACCGTTCCAGGTCAGCTCGATGGCCTTGCTGTCGCGGTCGTCAAGGGTGTGGGGACCTACCTTCTCTTCCGCGTTGTACTTGGCAACGTAATCCTTTGCGTTTACGGTGAGGATGCAGGTGTACGCAGTTCCCTTGCGCGCGGGGTCGGAGATGTCATAAGTGCCTTCGATGAGCGTGTAGGGCTTGTCGTTGTGCGCGGTGGTGGTCGTGCAGTCCACCTTCGCGTTGATGCCCAGCCCCTTCAGTTCATCGTAGGTGGGCTTTTCGGGGGGACACTCGACGTGGAAGGTGATGGGCAGTTCGGTCTTCGCAACCCACTTTTCGCCATCCCACTTCAGCTCGACGGTCTTCTCAGCCTGCTCGCCGACGATCAGCTCATGGGTCTTGCCCATATCGGAGCTGTACTTCTCGATGATCTTGGCGGCCTTGACGGTAACGGTGCAGGTATAGCCCTCGGAGGCGGTACCGGTGACGTCGCTGACGGTGTACTCACCCTGCGTCGGCTTGTAATCCTTGCCCCAGTGGTTGACGTTCTGGTTATCGCAGACGATCTTTACGCCTCTGCCGATTGCACCCTCAATGTCCTTCTTGCTGGGCTGCTCGGGGGGGCACAGGGTATGGAAGGTGACAGGCAGTTCGGTCTCAGCGACCCACTTTTCGCCATTCCACTTCAGTTCAATGGTCTTTTCGGCGGGTTCACCGGCAATCAGCGTATGAACCGCGTCGCCCATATCGGAGCTGTACTTCTCGATGAACTTGGTTGCCCTGACGGTAACGGTGCAGGTGTAGCCATCGGCGGCGGTGCCCATGACATCGCTGACGGTGTACTCACCAAGCGTTACCTTGTATGCCTTCGCACCGTGTTTGACGTTCTGGTTATCGCAGACAACCGCCACGCCTCTGCCAATCGCGCCCTCGATGGCCTTCTTATCGGGCTGGACGGGCTTCCACTGAGCGGTGTAAGTGACATCCTCGGTCACGGTCTCAGCGACCTCGGGGTTCCAGCCGTCGAACACAAAGCCCTTACGGGTGGGAGTGTCGCCGGAGAAAGCGGGAGTCGGGGTGTCCTTCTCCAGATCGGAATGGACATCGTCCTTAAAGGCTTTTCCGTCAACGCCATCGGTGTAGGTGACGGTGTAGAGCTTTTCCCACTGGGCGACGTAGGTCGCATTTTCGGTCACGGTTTCGGCAACCGTGGGTTCCCAGCCGAGGAACTTGTAGCCCGCGCGGGCGGGAGTGCCCTCGAAAGCGGGGGTGGCATCCTCGTACTTTGCCGTATAAGCCTGATCCGCGAATGCCTCACCGTTCACACCGTCGGTGTAGGTCACGGTGTAGGTGTTCTTTTCCCAAACGGCGTACAGATTCGTCCAGCCGTTCACGGTCTGGCCGGTTACGTCGCCGTTCTGACCCTCACGGCTCCAGAACTTGAAGGTGTAGCCGGTGCGGGTCGGGGTGGGAGCGTCCGCGGTGGGAAGGGTCGAACCAAAGAGCGCAGTGGTGCTGTACAGCCGACCTTCGGTCTTGCTGTGGTCATTCTGGAAGTCTCTCCAGGCTTCCTCACTCTGGAAGTAAACGACCTGGTACTTGTCATAGACCATGCACTTCAAATTCGTCCAGCCGTTGACGGTTTTCTCCTTCAGACCGGCAGGGGGATTAGCGGGGTCGCTCTTGTAGATATTAAACAGGCCGTCGTCGTACCAGCCGTAGAACTCGTAGTTCCCGGTGTAATAGTCGGCAATGTCGATCGTGGACAGGTCAATGACATGCCCCTTCGGCTGGCTTTCGAGCGCGACGTCCTTATAAGCCTTCGAGGTGTCGCCGTTGCGATAAATCACAAGATGGACGGGGAACAGCTCTTCTTCGCACTCGACAGGGAAGGTAACGGGGTCATTGACAACCCACCGACCCTCTACGTATTTCAGCGTAAGGGGCTTGGTGTTGTCACCGGTCAGGGTGTGCTTGCCGAAGTCGGTGTTGTACTTCGTTACATACTCATCAGCAGTGATGATAATGTCGCAGGTGTAGCCGTCGGCCTCGTTGCCGGAGACATCGCCGATGTCGTATGTTCCCTCGATCAGCGAGAAGCGTGCGGCGGCGTGCGTCTCGGGCTTCGTGGTGCAGGCCACTTCCACGGGCGCTTCCAGCTTGGCCAGATCTTCAGCACCGGGCTTTGCGGGCGGGCAGACAACCGTGAAGGTCACGGGGGTATCAGTCATCGGCCGCCATACATTATTGTTCGCATCCCAGGCCAGGATAAGGAGTCTCTCGGTATCACCGGTAATGGTGTGTTCTACACCAATCGTGCCATTGTATGCTTCGACATACTTTGCCGCCCGAATGGTGACGGGGCAGGTGGGCACATCGCCGGTCATGTCGATGCCGCCAAACTCGCACGAGCCTGCAATCACGCCATATTCTTTGGCATCATGGATGTTTCTGTCGCATACAATCCTTACAAGCTTCTCAATATTTTCCAGATCGCCCTCACCGGGAGTGGTGGGTTCTACGGGCTGCAAGCTGCACAGAACATGGTACTTCGCGGGAGCATCCGCCGCAGTCCATTTTCCGTCGCTCCATACCAGATTGATTTTTGTCCGATTCTGACCCGCCATGCTGTTGTCGGTAATGTGCGTTCCCGCAGGGACGCTAACAGCGGCGTTGAACTCGTTCACGTAGGGGCTGAGGCTATTGATGACGACCTCACAGCGGTTATTGCTCTGATAAACGGTGAACGTGCCGTCGATCAGACCGAAGGTCTTGCTGCCATGGCCGATCTGCGCGTTGGTGCAGATAATCTGTACCGCATTTTCGCCCAGCAGAGCCTTGACGGTGTCATTGTCGGGGGCAGTGGGCTTGGCGGGAGCGTCCTCCTCCCACACGGCGTACAGCGTTCTGGTCCAGGTGTTGCCATTCTTGACAACATCATTGCCTTGCTGGGATACGGAACACAGCGTCCCACCGGTGTAGATCGTATCAGATCCATCCTTGGCCTTCCAGCCCTTAAAGACATAGCCTTCCCGGGTGGGAATGGTATTCTTCACTGTAAAGGAGTGGTATCTGATAGCTGCATCTGTTGTAGACCACGAATCAGCACTGGGCGCGCCGGTGCCGCCATTGGCATCATAGTTCAGCGTGTATGTATATTTCGTGGTGGGGTTGGGGTTCTTCGCTACGAGATAAATCGTAGTGCCCTTATTGCAGGCGGTCGTACCGCTCTTGTTAAGCGACCACGTTGTGGGATTCGCGTTGGATTCCTTTCGACCAACCGACGATCGTGTAGCCGCTGTTGACGGAAGCGCGGCCTGCGGCGGCCTTGATATCAGAAATCGCAATCGTGTGGTTGTTATACGCGGTATCGGAGTGATTCGTCTTGTACTGGCAAACAAACTTGGTCTTTTCGGAAGAACCGTAATTGTAGCCAATGTTGAATTCATCACCCACATACAGGACGGTGAATCGGACATCGATCTTATGCCCGGTGTCCAAAGCGGCGGGATCTACATCGGGTCCGGGAATCGTCGGCAAGGTCACTCTTCTTGCACTGGTCTTGCCCGCCTCCCATTGGGCAACATAGGTGACATTCGCAGTCACGGTTTCCGCAACGGCGGGATTCCAGCCGACGAAGGTATAGCCTTCCCGGGCAGGGGTGCCGCTGAAAGCGGGGGTCGCGGTACCGGACGACAGGTTGCTGTAAACCTGCTTGTCAAATACTGCGCCGTCTGCGCCGTCAGTGTATGTAACGGTGAATGTTTTCGGGTCTTCCGGCGCAGGGGGATCCTCGTCCTTAGGCTGCTCCTGCGCGGGGGGGTCGGTCTTCTTCTCTCCCTCGTTCACTACGACGGTCTTGGGCTGGGTTTCGTCAGCCCCCGTCGTATCCTCTGCCAACGCAGTCGTGGGCAGAAGTGTGAAGACCATGAACAGTGCCAGAAACAGACTGAAAATTCTGCGCAAACCATGGTTTTTCATCTTGAAATACTCTCCTTTCATTTGGCGATCCATGCCGGAGGCACAGACCGTCTGCACGGTAACGCCATCATTACCTTTATGCCTGAATTATACGCAATATCACGCCAAAAGTCAATGGAAAAAGACGTCGATTTTCTGCAATTAGGCAAAAAAACAGGGCCGTCTCCATGAGACAGCCCTGTTATATGCGGGAATGGAATGACGGTCACTTTTTTCGGGCGACGACAACGAAACGGCCGTCCTCCACGTGGTAGGCGCAGGTCACCAGAGTGATGAGCTTGTCGCCGTAGGCCGCAGTGACGCCGGTGTCGTAGAGCGCCTTGGAGCGGAAATTCGAGATGGCGTTGTTGAAGTCCGCTTCGTCCGCCGCGTCGATGAACTGATAGAACTTGAAGCAGTTCTCGTAGGTGTAATAGACCCGGTCATAGAAGGCCGCCAGCACCTCGTACTCGCCCTCCTCGTAGAGGGTGTCGAAGTGGATGGTGGGGTGCGCCTGCCAGTAGGATTTGCTCTCATACTTGGGCAGGGAGCGGAACATGCTGCCGTCCAGCATGTTGTGGCCGTAGATCAGCAGATTGTCGCTGTCGGCGGAGCAGTTGGCGTCGATGAAGGGAATGCCGCCGTAGCTGTATTCCCGGGCGAAATTCGTGTGAAGATATTTTTCCGGGTCGGTGGGGGTGTGCATCACCGGGTAGTCGATGACGGTGCCGTCGATGCGCAGCCAGCCAAACAGATCGTGGTTCTGCTCATAAAGGGGGGCGTATTTCGCCAGCATCACCGGCTCCGTCGGCTCAGGCTCCGTGGGGACGGTGGTTTCCGTGGTCGGCCCGGTGGACCGGGTCTCCGGCGGCGTGGTCTCCACGGGGGCAGCGGTGGCCGTGGCGTTTTCCTCCACCATTTCGGAGAGTTTGCGGAAATCACTGCGGGCTTTGCCCATATGGATCAGGATGGCAGCCACCGCGATCAGCGCGACGCAGAACACTGCCACGAGGATGATGAAAAGGGGATTGGGGCCTCTCCTTCTCCGTCTGCGCTGCCCGGCGTCATTGCGGCGGGGCGGGACGGGGGTGCGGGGTGTCTGGAATTTGCCTTGCCTGTTTGCCATGTTTCTTTCCTCTCAATATGGGATGCTCCGGAAGGGCATCCGCCGGAAAAGGGCGGCGACGGAATCTCCGTCACCGCCCTCGTTCAACAGTTTACGTTGTTTTCTTACCCCTGTCTTCTCTTGCGGTCGTAGACGAAGACAGCAGCCGCGCCGCAGAAGGAGAACATCAGAACGCTGCCCAGAATCATGGCGATCTCACCGCTGCCGGTCTTGGGAACGTTGTCCTTGCCGGAGTTGGACTTCCACTGGGCGACATAGGTGACATCCTTGGTCACGGTTTTGGAGACCTTTGGCGCCCAGTCGCTGAAAGTGTAGCCCCTGCGGGTGGGCTTGCCGTCGAACGCGGGGGTGGCGGTGCCGGACAGCAGGTTGTCATAAACCTGATCCTTGAACGCCTTACCCTTTGCGCCGTCGGTGTAGGTCACGGTGTAGAGTTTCTCCCACTTGGCGGTGTAGGTGACATTCTTTGTCACGGTCTTGGAAACCTCAGGATCCCAACCGCCAAACCGATAGCCCTCACGGGTGGGAGTTCCTCTAAAAGCGGGGGTATCGGTGCCGGACAGCAGATTGCCATAAGCCTGATCGGCAAAGACTTCCTCACCATCCACGCCATCGGTGTAGGTCACGGTGTATTTTTCCTCGTCCTCGTCCGCCTTCCCGTTTCCGTTGGCATCAATCTTCCAGGTGGCAGCATAGGTGGCGTTTTCGGTCACCCTGCCAGCAAGTTCAGGAGCCCAGCCGTTGAAAACATAGCCTTCCCGGGCGGGAGTGCCATTAAATGCGGGTGTTCCGGCATTCTCCGGCACCACGGTATTCTGATCCTCAAATATCTCCGCGCTATCTACACCGTCGGTATACGTTACAGAATAGCCAGTTTCCTTCGTCTCAGCATCGTAGCCACAGTAATCGCAGACCTTTTTCACGGATCTGGTATAATGTGTACCGCCCTCTGCCTTTACCCATTCGGTTGTGGTTACCGTGTAAGCATTGTCCTTGTAGCCGTCGGTATACTCCGGATGTAACTCATGGCCGAGCATTTCGCCGTTCTCAAAAACGGGAGTGCTATCAAAGGTGACAACGCTCCTTCCGGTGTTGTTCCCGGGCTTTCCGCCGAAGCCGAACCATCTGCTGCAGGTGACTTTATCGCGGTACACCGAGCCATTGATGGAATTATTTCCGGAAATGTGAATGCGGTACTTATAGTTGCCCATGTTGCTGTCGTTGATATTCAGTACATTCTTGATGGCTGCCTCGGATTTGACAGTGCAATTATTGAAATTCACGGTAATATCACATTTCCCGGCACCGTAGTCCGTGTAGACATTGATCGTTTTTCCGGAAGAATTAAAGGTACAGCCATCAAAGGTCATTTCCGGCGAGCTATATGTCCATACTGCATAATCGCCGTTCGGACAGAAAAAGGTTGTATTTCTGAATGTGGCGGAGCTGTAGCCCCAATAAAAGGTCTTGCCGTTTATTACGCAGTTTTCAACGACGGTCTTATCTGCGCGAATAAAGCCAAGATAATCGGCTGAACCCGATTGCAAGGTCATATTCCGAAATGTGATTGTGCCGGAGCCGTCGAAACTATAATCGCCATTGTATTCTGTCCCAAAATAAGCCGGATCAGGCAACGTTGCACCAATGCCCCATGCGGTTTTATCGGCTCCCTGCCCCACAAATGTGAGGTTTTTTCCTTTTGTATCTGCACCTTTTTTGTAAAGCGTGAATTTCCCTTCCCCAAGTACGATGGTATCACCGCTTGCAGCGGCATTTACCGCCTCCTCCAATGTCGGGTATCCGGTTTCCCCAATCCATGCAACGGAAGGCGCAGCCGAGGGCGCAGCCGCGG
>ERZ791927.878-NODE-878-length-27002-cov-5.754963_pt1 | contig 27002 bp, 26 predicted proteins | sample MGYA00510130_ERZ791927 | MGnify/ENA primary metagenome ERZ791927 (study PRJEB30046, sample SAMN00792055) | human gut metagenome | study: EMG produced TPA metagenomics assembly of the A metagenome-wide association study of gut microbiota in type 2...
CTGCGTGTTGCCGCGCCTGCGGGACGCGTGCGCTTCACCGTGCGGGCGGGCGACACCGTTCTTGCCACCGCCGTGCGCCCGAAAGCCGCTCCCGGTGAAATGGAAAAACTCCCCGTGAAAGCCGAAAAACTTGCCGCGGTGACGGCGCCCATCACGGTCAGCATGGAGGAACTGTCATGAAAAGAGAACTTACCTGCATCATCTGTCCGCGCGGCTGTCTTTTGACCGCCGAGATCGAAAACGGCAGCGTCACGGTGAGCGGCAATGCCTGCCCGCGCGGCGCGGCATATGCCGAAACCGAATGCACCCACCCGCAGCGCACCGTCACCTCGACCGTGCGGGTAAAAAACCGTGAAAACACCATGGTGAGCGTCAAAACGCGCGAACCGGTGGACAAAGCAGACATGTTCAAGGTGGTCGCGCGGCTGCGCGAAACCGCCGTCGACGCCCCCGTCGCCATCGGCGACATTGTGCTTGCCGATGTGTGCGGGACGGACATCGTTGCGACCAAAGAGATCGACTGAGGAGGTTGTCAGCATGGATACAGTCAAAATCGATGCAAAAAACACCAAAATGATTGCACACCGCGGCGTGAGCGGAATCGAACGGGAAAACACCGCCGCCGCATTCGTGGCAGCGGGCAACCGCTCCTATTTCGGCATCGAAACCGACGTGCACAAGACCGCAGACGGACAGTATATCATCATCCACGACGATGCCACCGGTCGGGTGGCGGGCAAAGATCTGCAGGTGGAGCAAAGCGCCTTTGCCGCCCTGCGAGCGCTGCACCTCACCGACCGCGACGGGCAGGCGCGCCGGGACCTGTGTCTGCCGACGCTTGCGGAATATCTGCACATCTGCAAGACCTATGACAAAACGGCGGTTTTGGAGCTGAAAAATCATTTTGAAAAGGCAGACATTGCGGAAATTCTCAAAATCGTCGAAAAGGAATATACCCCCGAAAAGCTCATTTTCATTTCCTTTGACTATGAGAATATGGTGAATCTGCGGGCGCTGTCCGACAAGCTCACGCTGCAGTTTCTCTGCACCTGTGAGGTGAACGAAACGCTGATCGAAAAGCTCCGCCGCCACGCGCTGGATCTGGACATTCTGGAGTCCCGCCTCACCGCGCAGAACATCGCGCTTTTGCACCAAAACGGCATTCGCGTCAACTGCTGGACAGCGGACGACCGCGACCGTGCGCAGGCGCTTGCCGATTGGCACGTTGATTACATCACCTCTAACATTGTCGAAGGACAATGACCGTTCAAAATTGAGAGCCGTCATGCAAATGCACGACGGCTCTCGTTTTTATAACATGATCTTTTATTTATTGCGGGAAGGTCACCGTTACGGTCGTGCCCTCGTCGGGGATACTTTGCAGGGCGATGCTGCCGCCGTGATACTGCACGGCGTGTTTCACGATGGAAAGCCCCAGCCCCGTGCCGCCGGATGCCTTGGAATGGCTCTTGTCCACGCGGTAGAACCGCTCAAAAACGCGGGATTGCTCGGCGGGCGGAATGCCGATGCCGGTGTCCCTGACCTGCATCGTGCAGATGCCGTCCTTTGCACCGACCGTCACCGCAACCGTGCCGCCGTCCTTGTTATATTTGATGGCGTTGTCACACAGGTTGAAAAGAATTTCATACAGCAGTCTGCGCACCCCGTGCAGCACCGTCTCCTCACCGCTCACGGAAAGCGTCACGTTCTTTGCGGCACCGGCAGCGGCAAGGTCGGTCTTGACCTCGCGCGCAACCGCAAACAGGTCGACATCCTCGCGCGGCATCTCCCTGCCCTCGTCCAGCTGGGACAGGCGCAGAATGTCCTCGATGAGTGTGAGAAGCCGCGTCGCTTCCTTTTGGATGTGCCCCACAAAGCGCGGCAGGTCTTCCTCTTTCACCATGCCCGACGCGATCAGCTCCGCGCTGCCGATAATGCCCTGCAGCGGCGTTTTCAGCTCATGCGACACGTTGCCCGTGAACTCCCGTCGGCTTTGCTCGGCGCGCATCTGCTCGGTGACGTCAAACACCAGGATCACCGCCCCCAGCACTGCGCCGTCCGACTCGATGCGGCTGACGTTCACACGATACTGTCTGCCGCCGTGCTCACAGGAGATCTCGCTGTGTCCCGCCTGCAGCGCGTCCGCAATGGCGGCGCGCATGCCGTGGCTGCGGTCAACGCACAAAAAGCTCTCCCCCGCCGCCATGTCCACATCGAAAATGCGCTTTGCCGCAGGGTTGATGCTCACCACCGTCTGTTTGCTGTCCAGCAGCACCAGTCCCTCCGACATGTTGGCGGTGATCTGCGTGAACTCGTCCTGCTTTTGCCGCAGCGCCGCCACGCGTTCGCCGATCTCCTTGCGCTGACGGTCGATGCGCACCAAAAGCGGTGCCAACTCCTCATAGGTCTCATTTTTCAACGGGTGCTCCAAATCCAGCGCGTTGAGCGGCCCGACGATGCGCTTTGACAAACGGTTTGCCAAAACGGCAGACAAGATCAACGCACACAAAAGCACCACCAAAAACGGCTGCAGCATACCGAGCAATATCACACCGACGCTGTTTTGCGACACCGACATACGCAGCACCGTGCCGTCCTTTAAGCGGCGGGCGACATAGATGGTCTTTTCGAGCAGCGTGTCGGAATAGCGCACGCTTTTGCCCGTGCCCGTTTCCAGCGCGCCGATGATTTCGGCGCGGTTTTTGTGGTTTTCCATGCTGTCGGCGTCCACCTCGGTGTCATACAGCACGTTACCGTTTGCGTCGATGAGTGTCAGACGATAGCGGGTGTCGGCGGAAAGCACCTTGAGATAGCTCTCCCCGTCGTTTTCCACCGCTGTCGCGGCAAGCCGCACCGCGTCCTGCAATTCCCTTTCTTCCACCGTGCCGAAATAGGAATACAGTACGCCGAACAAAATCGCCATGCCGACGATCAACACCGACGCCGCCACCAACACAATGGAGCAAAAAATTTTCCTTGTCATGCTTTTTCCCCCCAACGGTAGCCGATACCGCGCACGGTCTGTATCCGCGCGCCGTAAGCCCCCAGTTTTTGCCGCAGCGTGCGGATGTGCATATCCACCGTGCGGGTCTCGCCGCAAAAGTCCATGCCCCACACCTCGTTGAACAGTTGATCGCGGGTGAAGACGATCCCCTTGTGGGACAAAAACAGCGCCAAAAGTGCAAACTCCTTATAGGTCAGTGTGATCGGTGCGCCGTCCGCCGTCACGGTATGTGCGGAAAGCTGCAGGGAAAGACCGCCATCCTTCAATGTATCCGCCGTTTCCTGCGGCTTGCAGCGGCGCAAGACTGCCTTGACGCAGGAAACGAATTCCATCACGCCGAACGGCTTGACGAGATAATAATCCGCACCGAGATCCAGCCCCTGGATCTTGTCGTATTCCTCGCCCTTTGCCGTCGCCAAAATGACCGGAATATCCGCAAAAGCGGGCGTTTTTTTCAGCTGCCGCAAAAGGGTGATGCCGTCCACCCCCGGCAGCATGACGTCGAGAACGATGAGCTGCGGCTTTTCCTTTGCCAGCGCTTCGGTGAACGCTGCGCCGTCCTCAAAGCCGTGCGCTTCAAAGCCCGTCGACTGCAGCGCATACACCTCGATGTCGCGGATGCCGGCATCGTCTTCCACACAATAGATCACGCTTATCCCTCCTTGTGTACCCCCGTCACGGAGAAAATCACCCATTCGGCGATGTTCACGGCATGGTCGCCGATGCGCTCAAAATACTTGGCGATCATCAGCAGATCCAAAGCAAAAGCGCCGTCCTGCGGGTTTTTCTCAATGCGGGCGATGAGTTCGTTTTTCACGCTGCCGAAATAGGCGTCCACGGTATCGTCGCCCGCGATAGCCGCCTTTGCTATCATTATATCATGTTTTACGAATGCATCAACACTTTCCGTCACCATTTTTATCACGGCGCGTGCCATTTTTCGCAAAAGCTCACCCTGTTCGATGGGCTTCGGCGGCAAAAAGCGGATGAGCTCCGCGATATCCTCCGCCTGATCGCCGATGCGCTCCATGTCGGTGATCATCTTGAGCGCGGCAGAAATTTGCCGCAGATCGCGGGCGACGGGCTGCTGCTGCAGCAGGAGCTTGAGGCACAGCGCCTCGATGTCCCGCTCCTTTTGGTCGATCTTTTGGTCGACGGGCGCAACCGTTTTGGCGAGCTTTGCGTCCGCCTTTGTCAGCGCGTCGACCGCCAGCGCGATCACTTCCTCGCACAAAGCCCCCATTTCGATCAGCTCCGTGTTGAGCTGTGATAACTGTTCGTCAAACCGTGTCCGCATCAGCCAAACCTCCCCGTGATATAGTCCTCGGTGCGCTTATCGGTCGGATCGGAGAAGAGTGTCTCCGTTTTGCCGTATTCCACAAGCTCGCCGAGCAGGAAAAATGCTGTGTTGTCCGAAATACGCACCGCCTGCTGCATGTTGTGCGTAACAATGACGATGGTGTATTTCTCTTTGAGGCTCATCGCCAGCTCCTCGATCTTCGAGGTAGAGATGGGGTCAAGGGCGCTGGTCGGCTCGTCCATCAGCAGCACCGTCGGCTCCACCGCCAGCGCGCGGGCGATGCACAGCCGCTGCTGCTGTCCGCCCGAAAGTCCCAGCGCGTTTTTCTTCAGCCGATCCTTCACCTCATCCCAGATCGCCGCACCTTTGAGCGAACGCTCCACGATCTCGTCGAGCTGCGCCTTGTTGCGCACACCGTGGGTGCGCGGACCATAGGCGACGTTGTCATAAATGCTCATCGGGAACGGGTTGGGCTTTTGGAACACCATGCCCACCTCGCGCCGCAAGGCGTTGACATCCACACCGGGAGCGAAAATGTCCTCACCCTTATACTTCACCTCGCCGGTGATGCGCACACCGTCCACCAGGTCATTCATACGGTTGAGCGTTTTGAGAAAGGTGGACTTGCCGCAGCCGGAAGGACCGATGAACGCGGTGATGCTGTTTTCGGGAATGTCGATGCTGACACCCTTGAGCGCCTCGTGCGCCCCATACCACAGGTGCAGATCCCTGACCGCAAAAATATCGTTCATGTGCGTTTCCTCCTATCGAAATACCGCCCGACAAGCGTTGTCAGCGCGTTTATGAGCAGGGTGAGCAGCATCAGAATGGCAGCGATGGCAAACGCCACCTCGAACTCGCCCTCTTCCTTTGCATAGACATACAAGGCGACGGTGAGCGTTGCGCCCGCGCTGTTCAGTCCCTCGATGATGCCGTTTAGGGTGTGGGCAAAGCCCGCCGTGAACAGCAGCGCCGCCGACTCGCCGAGGATGCGCCCGACCGACAGGATGCAGCCGGTGATGATGCCGTCGACACAGTCGGGCAGCACCACCGTGCGGATGACCCGCCATTTGCCGGCGCCCAGCCCGAAAGCTCCCTCGCGATAGGACTGCGGCACGGTTTTGAGACTTTCCTGCGTTGTGCGCATCACGGTGGGCAGGTTCATGATGACCAGCGTGAGTGCACCCGCCAAAAGCGAGGTCTTCATGCTCAGAAACTGGCAGAAAAACAGCATGCCGACAAGACCGTAGATGATGGACGGGATGCCCGAAAGCGTTTCGGCGGCATATTCGATGACGGCGACAAGGCGCTTGCTTTTGGCATATTCCGTCAGATACACCGCCGCACCGACGCCGAGCGGCAGCACGATGACCAGGGTCGCCAGCACGATGTACAGCGTGTTGAGGATGTCCGGCAGAATGCCGATCTTTTCGGAGATATAGCTCGGTGAGCCGGACAGAAACTCCCACGAAATGTGCGGCAGTCCCTTTGCCAACACATACGCCACCATAAACACCGCGAGCGCCGCCGTGCAGGCAGCCGCCGCGATACACAGTGTTTTCATGCCGCCGTTATACAGGCGGCGGCGAAACGTTCCGCTTGCTTTTTTCATGCCGTTCCCTCCTTATCGCGCTTTAAGAAGAAATGCAGCGCCGCGTTGATCAGCATGATGAACAAAAACAGCACCAGGGCGATGGAAAACAGCGCCTGCCGCTGCAGGCCTGCCGAATAGGACATTTCGCTTGCCACCGCCGTTGTGAGAAACCGCACGCTTTGGAACAGGCTCGGCATGTTCGGTGCATTGCCGGACACCATCATGACCGCCATTGCTTCGCCGATCGCTCTGCCGACGCCGAGCACGACGGCGGTCGCGATGCCGCTTTTCGCGGCGGGGACGGACACGCGGAAATAGGTTTCGGTCGCGGTCGCCCCCAGCGCCAGCGATGCATCCTCATATTCGCGCGGCACCGCCAAAAGCGACGTCATGGACACCTTGACGATGGACGGCAGAATCATGATGGCGAGGACGAAGATCGCCGCCAAAAGGCTTGAACCGTCCGACAAGTGAAACACGCTGCGGATGGCGGGCACCAAAACGAGCATGCCCACAAGGCCATAGACCACCGACGGGATGCCCGCCAGCAGGCTCACCGCCGCTTCCATCACGCTGCGCACCTTTGCGGGCGCCATCTTTGCAAGATAGACAGCGGTCAGAAAGCCAATCGGCACGCCGATGAGAATCGCCCCCGCCGTGCCGTAGACACTGGTGAGGATGAAAGGCAGGATGCCATAGGACGGGGTCGCCGCCGTGGATGCCCAGGTCTTGCCGAACAGAAATTTTATGAGCCCGATCTGCCGAATGGCGGGGATGCCGGAGATGATGAGATACACGGTGATGAGCAACACAAAGCCGACCGTGATGAGTCCCAAAATGAGGAAGATCCCGCCGATGATGCGCTCCTTACCTTTCATATGATCTATCCTTTCTGCTGGTGCGTAAACGCGGTAAAGACGGCTCGCGCCGCCCGGACTGTCAAAAAAATCGCAGGACGCAAAGCACACTATTTATAAAAAAACAGTTGCAGCCACATAGCAAATACGCACAAATCTTTTGGGCGTGTTTCTGCGAAACACGTGCTTTGCTGTCTGCGTCAACCGCCCCCTGCCGTATGTACATACGCCGACGGGGACGGTTTCCTTGCTCCTGTGCTTTTTAGACAGTCTCCCCGCGTTCCGAAAAACACTTTTTTTGAAACGCGGTAAAGACGGCTCGCGCCGTCTTCCGCTTTTCCTATTTTCAGTTTGCAGCAACCGCGCCCTGCTTGGTGATGATGTCCGCCGCATCCTTTGAGGTGACATAGTCAAAGAACTTCTGCGCTGAGTCCGAGAGCTTCGTGTCCTTCTTCGTGACCAGCACGAACGGACGCTGGATCACATAGCTGGCGTCCTTGACCGTTTCTTCGGTCGGCTTGACGCCGTTCACGGTGACCGCCTTGACGCTGTCCTTGACGGAAGCGAGCGACGCATAGCCGATGGCGTTCGGGTTCTTGGAGACAGTGGTGATGACATCACCCGTGGAGGTCAGCTCCTGACGGTATTTGCAGGCGTCCTTGGTGGCGGTGATGGACTCAAAGCCGTCTCTTGTGCCGCTGCCCGCTTCTCTGCCGATGAGCACAATCTCGGCGTCGTTGCCGCCGACATCCTTCCAGTTGGTGATCTCCCCTTTATAGATCTTGGCGATCGTTTCGGTTTTGAGATCGGCTACGGGGTTGTCCGGGTGAACGATGATCGCGATGCCGTCATACGCCAGCACCGTGCCTACCAGTCCCTTGGCAGTTTCCTCATCTTTCAGCGCTCTGCTCGAAAGGCCGATGTCGCAGCGTCCCTCGGTCACCGCCTGAATGCCCGAACCCGAACCAGTGGGGTTATAGGTAAAGGTGGTGCCGTCATTCTGCTGCATGAACGCCTCGCCCAGTGCGCCGATCACCTTCTGCATGGAAGTCGAGCCGTCGGTCGAAACCGTGCCTCCCGCCTTGCTGCCGCAGCCTGCGAAAATGGCGATGCAAAGCACCGCTGCCGATAAAACGCCGAGAAGTTTTTTCATAACTTTTTCCCTCTTTCTTTTTTCTCTCTTTTTGCTCTTCGCAAGTATTATGATACGGATGGCAGGTAAAATACAAAAGCGCTCTTTTGTAAAATCGGCGTAAAAAAAGAACGGGGCATGCTGCCCCGTTCCCGTTGACCTTATATGGTATATGTCCCGAATGTACTGTCGTTGCCGTTGCGGAAGGTGTCCGCGCCGTTCATGGCGGTGCGGCAGCGAGAATAAATCCTGCCGTTTTCGATGAAGAAATCCACATATCGGAAGCCGATCTTCTGCTGATCCTCGTCGCCGCAATTCATGATGTCGGTCAAAAGCTCCCGGTGCTCCGCGTCCTTGGAAACGGCAGGCGCCGTCCTCGGGATGAAGATAGTTGACCGTTGTGCCGAACGCCGTGCGGCAGCGGGCAAGGCGGGTGCGGCTTTTTTTGCCGTCCGCTCCCACGAAAAAGGCATATTCCGCAGAAGTCTCCGGTTCCGTGATGCAGAATGTCGTTTCTTTTGTTTTGCCGATCGGTTGCGGCGCTTTGAAGCCGCAAACGAGCTTGCGGAAATCGGGTGATCGCCGCAAAAGTGTGTGCGGCATGTGCGGCGGCAGCAGCAAAAGCTGCCCCTTTTCCAGCGTCACCGCGCCGTGCGGCAGCTGCAAAACACACGAGCCGCCGCGGCACAGATGCAGTTCGAAAAAAGGGCGGCTGTGCGTTTTATAATTCCACTGTTCCCCTGCAGCGAACGCCTCGCGGCACCAATAGGTATTACAGTCCGAGCCGCGCGCAGGGGCGGTTGAGGTCCGTCTCCGCCAGGCGGCGGGACGCAAAAACGGCAGCGTTCACGGTGCCGCCTCGACGGTTGCCAGCGTCGCGCCGTCACTGTCGGTGAACTGCACCGTGAGACGGTCGCCGTCGATGATAAGCCCGCAGCCCGCAAAATAGCCGTTGTCGCCCGGTCTTGCACCGACAACGACAGGGCAGCCCTGTCCCCTGTCGTCAAACGCGCTGCCCGCTTCGTGCACGCCGAGGTGATGCAGATGCCCGCAGACAAAGGCATGCGGGCGGATGTGCTCACGGATGAGCCGCGTCCATTCGCCGAAAATCTCATCCTCAATGTCAAAGGGCGGCTTGAGTCGATGGGTAAACGGATTGTGCACGATCACCAGCCGTGTTTTCACGCCGTCCGCCGCAAAGGCGGCTTTTTCGATCTCGTTTTTCAGAAACGCCGTTTGCCGCAGGCGAAAATCGTGACAGGCGACGGTGTAGCCGTATTCCGCATGACCGTCCGGCTTGTCCTCGCCGCAGTCGAGCACCAGCCCCCAAATGTCGCCGAGACGGAACGTATAATAGGTGTTGCCGTTCTCGCTCGGCGTATAGGCGGCAAACTGCTCGGCAAAGTTGCCGCGCATGTCGTGGTTGCCGCGGGAGAAAACGACCGGCTTGTGCCCGCCCGTCAGCGCGGCGGCGATCGCATAGATGTTGTCGAATTTCGACGGATCGCCGCTGTGGTCGATAACATCGCCGTTCAAGATCAGAAAATCGATGTCGCCGAACGCCTCTGCCGCCTTGACCGCCGTTTCGACGCGGTTGTGTGCGTCGGCAATGTGATATGCCCGCGCGCTGCCGTGCGGCACGGGGGTGAACGCGAAATATTGCTCCTCCCCCGGCTCTGTCGTCGTGAAATAGGGCTTGCGTTCGATCAGTCGACGCACGCACATGGTATAGCCGCCCGCCGCGTCCAGCGTCGCCATCGGCACGCTCACGCGGTGCAGCGGCGACAGCGAGCGCATGATGCCGTTTGACGCGTCATAAAAGGTCTCGTCCCCCACCTTGACGGAGAAAAGCGCGGGCGCTGTCACCGTCACCATGATCTGATAGCTGTCTCCGACGGCGAACACCGCCGGTGCGGTTTTGAACATAAAAAGCACTCCCCTTATGATAGAGTATCATAAGGGGAGTGTAGCACACTGTGTGCGGTTTTTCAATTCCGATTTTTGCCCTCGATCACTGCGGGGGTGGAGAAAATTGCCGCAATTTTCTCCGGCGGGAATTTCGGCGTGCGGTCATAGGTATACAGACCGTTTTGCTCCTGCTCCACGTCGGTCAGCTGGGTATAGCAGAAGCCGAAGATGTACGGATTGTCCAGCAGCACGTCGGTGAGCCCTTTGAGCCGCTCCAAAAATTCTTCCTCGGTCTTCGGCGCGTCGCCGTAGCCCCAGCCGTCTCTGTCATTGCTCCAGCGGATGCCGCCGTATTCGCTGACAAAGAACGGTCTTTCGCCGTCATATTTCTGGCGGTGATTGCCGCAGGTGTCGTCGACGCTCTGCGGCAGCGTGGCATAGCGCGCGGCAAAGCTCTTCGGGTCCTGATCATAGCAGTGGACATCATAGATGTCGGACTTGCCCGCATGATAGTTGCCGCTGACGTCCAGACACGGACGGGTCGGGTCGATCGCCTTGGTGACCTCATAGGTCAGCTCCTGCAGCGAGCCGTCCCGCTGTCTGCCCGCATGATCCCACGTTTCGTTGAAGGGACACCAGCCGACGATGGCGGGATGGTTGCGGTCGCGCCGCACCTCCTCGATCCATTCGGGCAGCGTGTTATACAGCACGTCCCTGTTCGACGGGTCAAGACCCCAGTCGGGGAACTCGCCCCACACGATGTAGCCCTTGCGGTCGCAATGATACAGGAAGCGCTCCTCGAAGATCTTTTCGTGCAGACGTGCGCCGTTGAAGCCCATCGCCATGGAACGGTCGATGTCCGCAACAAGCTCGGCGTCGTCCGGCGCGGTATAGATGCCGTCGGGATAGAATCCCTGATCCAGCACAAGACGCTGGAACACCGATTTGCCGTTTAAGAAAAATGCACGGTCGCGATAGGCGATGCTGCGCAGACCGAAATAGCTCTCGACCGCGTCGTCGCCGAAGCCGAACGAAAGGTCATACAGTCCGCCCTTGCCGATCTCCCACAGATGCTTTTCGGCAAGCGGCAGTGTGAATGTCACCGTGTCCGAAGCCGACGGCAGCGTGATCTCGCCCATCGGCTTGCCCGCAAACGCCGCTTTGAGCGTCAGGTCGGCACAGCCGACAAGCGTTGCCTGCACTGTCAGCGCCCCCGCCGTCACGTCCGGCAGCAGCGTGAAGTCCGCAATATAGGTGTGCGGCGTAAACTCCAGCCACACCGTCTGCCAGATGCCGATGGTGCGGGTATAGAAGCAGCCGGAGGAGCGCAGCTCCATGCTCTGCTTGCCGCTCGGGATGCGCCGATCCCGCTCGTCGTCGCGCGCCAGCACGGTCACGACGTTGTCGCCTGCGTGCACCGCCTTCGTGATGTCCACGGCAAAGGAAACATAGCCGCCCCTGTGCGTGCCGCACAGCGCCCCGTTCACATAGATATACGCCTCGTAGTCCACCGCACCGAAGTGCAGCACCACTCTGTTCGCCGCCGTCTTTTCATCCAGCGTGAAGTGCCGCCGATACCACACGGCACGCAGGAAATCGGTCTCCCCGATGCCCGACAGCTTGCTCTGCGGACAAAACGGCACATTGATAACCCGTTCAAACACCGCCGTCGGCGAAAAAAGCTCGTGCTCCCTGCCGCTGTCGGCGTGATCAAACTCAAATTCCCATTCGCCGTTCAGATTTTGCCAATTCTTGCGGCAAAACTGCGGCTTCGGATGTTCTTTTCTATACATTTCGTCGCCTCCTTAGCGTACAGTATACCAGCACAAGTAAGATGTTTCAATACCTTTTCCTATCGTAAATTTGACATATCCTACTGAAAATGCCGTCCGCAGACGGCATTTTTTCATCGCACAATATCATAAATGAGCGGTTTTGTCTCCGGCGGGGCATCGCCGACGGCAATCGCCGCCGCATACCGCGCCGCAGCGGGCGCGAGCGCTTCCCGCTTGCTTGTGTACAGGGTGCACAGCGTATCGCCCACCGTCACGCGGTCGCCCGTCTTTTTGACAAGCAGAATGCCCGCCGTCGGGTCGATCGTGTCGGTCTTGACTGCTCTGCCCGCGCCGAGCACCGACGCGACCGCGCCGATCTCCTCGGCATTCATGGCGGTGACAAAGCCGTCGGCGGTGCACTTGACCGCCATGCTGTAGGGTGCACAGGCAAATCGCGCGGGATCGTCGATGCAGCGCACGTCGCCGCCCTGCGCCTTGATCCATTCGCGCAGCTTGGCAAAAGCCGCACCGCTGTCCACCGTTTCCTTCACCCGCTTTTTCGCATCTGCGGGCGTCATGCCGGAAAACAGCACCAGCATCTCGGTCGCCAGCGCCTCGCACACCTCGCGCAGCGCGCCGTCGCACTCCCCGCGCAAAACGGCGATCGCTTCCTTCACCTCAAGAATGTTGCCGACGGCATTGCCGAGCGGCGTGTCCATGTCGGTGATGAGCGCGGCGGTGTTCCTGCCGCAGGCTTTGCCGATCTTCACCATCTCGGCGGCAAGTTCCCTTGCATCCGCAGGCGTTTTCATGAACGCGCCGCTGCCGACCTTGACATCGAGAACGATGTTTTTCGAGCCTGCCGCCAGCTTTTTGCTCATGATGCTGGCAGTGATGAGCGGAATGCTGTCCACCGTCGCGGTCACATCCCGCAGGGCATACAGCTTTTTGTCCGCGGGCGCCAGGTTGCCCGACTGCCCGATGACGGCAACGCCCACTTCCTGCACCTGCCGCAGAAACGCAGCGGGCGCGAGCGTCGTCATATAGCCGGGGATAGCTTCGAGCTTGTCCACCGTGCCGCCCGTGTGTCCGAGTCCTCTGCCGGACATCTTCGTGACCTTGCCGCCGCACGCCGCAACGATGGGCGCGACGATGAGCGTCGTTTTGTCGCCGACACCGCCCGTGCTGTGCTTGTCCACCGAGCGGTCGCCGAACGCGGACAGATCCACCGTATCGCCCGAACGCGCCATTGCCATTGTGAGCGCGGCGGTCTCCGTTTCCGTCATGCTGCGCAGAAAAATCGCCATCAAAAGTGCCGACGCCTGATAGTCGGGGATGTCCCCCGCCGTATAGCCCGCGACGAACCACGCGATCTCCTCGTCGGAGAGCGGCAGTCCGTCCCGCTTTTTGTGCAAAATATCATACATGCGCATATCCGACACCTCACAAAGAAAACGCCAGCGGCAGCAGCGCGCCGAGCGTCGTTTTTTCATAGCTGTCCGCGCCGCTCACCAGCAGCACCGGCATTTCCGGCTTGCAGAATTCCGACAGTGCCTGACGGCACACGCCGCAGGGCGGAAAAACGCCCGTCACCGCACCGTCCTTGCCGCCCGCCACCGCGAGCATCGCAAAGTCGCGCACGCCCTCGCTCACCGCCTTGAAAAGCGCGGTGCGTTCCGCACAGACGGTGGGCGTGAACGCGGCGTTTTCAATGTTACAGCCGGAAAACACGCGCCCGTCCGCCGCCAAAAGCGCCGCCCCGACGGTATAGCCCGAATAGGGCGCATAGGCATATGCCATCGCGGCAAGCGCCGCCCTGCACAATGCTTTTTCGTCCATGGCTCACCTCAAGATCTGCGGCAGAAAGCTCTCGCCCGCGCCCGCAAAGGGCACGCCGAGATAGTCCGTGACGGTCGCCGCGATGTCGGCAAAGGTGCTCCTTGTGCCGAGGTTTGTCGGCCGTATGGGTGCGCCGCACAACAAAAGCGGCGTGTATTCTCTTGTGTGATCGGTGCTGTCGTCGCCGGGATCGCAGCCGTGGTCGGCGGTGATGAGCAGGATGTCCTCTTTTTGCATTTTCGAAAGAAACTGCGGCAAAAAGCGATCAAACGCCGCAAACGCCGCCGCATAGCCGTCGACGTCCTGCCGATGTCCGTAGAGCATGTCAAAATCGACAAGATTGATGAAGCAAAGTCCCGCAAAATCCTCGTCCGCCAGGGTCAGCGCCGCCGCCATGCCCTCGGTGTTATCGTGTGAATGTGCCGCCCGTGTCACACCGCGGCCGGCGAAAATGTCGGAAATTTTCCCGACGGCAATGACGTCCCCGCCCGCCCTTTCGATCGCGTCGAGCATCGTCTCTTTCGGCGGGGCAAGGGAAAAGTCGCGGCGGTTTTTCGTGCGGTAAAAATCGGGAGCGCTGCCCGCAAACGGACGGGCGATCACCCGACCGACCGCGTGCTTGCCGCAAAGGATTTTCCGCGCCGCCTCACAATAGGCATACAGCGTTTCAAGCGGCACGACATCCTCGTGCGCCGCGATCTGAAACACGCTGTCCGCCGAGGTGTAGACGATGAGATCGCCCGTTTTCACGTGCTGCTCGCCGAAGTCCCTTATGACCTCTGTGCCGGAATAGGGACGGTTGCACAAAACCCCTCTCCCCGTCGCCTGGCGAAAGGCATCGATCACCGCGGGCGGAAAGCCGCCCGGATAGGTCGGCAGCGGCTCTGCGGAAACGACACCCGCGATCTCCCAATGTCCGATTGTGGTGTCCTTGCCGCGGGAGCGCTCCGCCATGCGGGCAAACGCCGCCGTCGGCTGCGGTTCTTTCCCGAGAAAGGAAAGCCCGTCGATGTCGCCGAGCCCCAGCTTGCACATATTGACGGCGGAAAATTTTTCCGATTTCGAAATGCGCAAAAGGGTGTTGCAGTCATGGTCGCCGAACGCCGCCGCATCCGGCATTTCTCCCGCTCCGCAGGAGTCGAGAACGATCAGAAAAACGCGTTTCATGTGCACCCGTCCTTTCTCACAGTGCTGCCGCCGTTTCCAGCGCCAGCCGCATCATGTCGCGGAAGGTGGCGCGGCGTTCCTCGGCAGTCGTGGTCTCACCCGTCACGATGTGATCGGACACGGTGCAGATCGCCAGCGCGTTTTTGCCGCAGCGCGCCGCGTTCATATACAGCGCCGCCGCTTCCATCTCCACCACGAGAACACCCATTTTTGCAAACGCCTTGTTGGAGGTAAGCCCTGCGGGCAGGTCGGCGTCGTCGTTATAGAACGTGTCCGAGGACAGAAGATTGCCGACATGAACGGCAATTTTCTCCCGTTCTGCCGCCGCCGTGCAGGCGTGCAGCAGGTCATAGCTGCAAATGGGCGCAAACGTGCCGGGCAGATGATACTGTGCGGCAAAGTTGGAGTTGGTGCAGGCACCCATGCCGAGCACGATGTCCCGCACCCGCAGCTTTTCCGACAGCGCCCCTGCCGAGCCGATGCGCAAAATGTTTTCCACCCCGAAAAATTGAAACAGCTCATAGGAATAAATGCCCATCGAGGGCATCCCCATGCCGCTTGCCATGACCGAGACGGGCACGCCCTTATAGCTGCCGGTATAGCCCTGCACCCCGCGCACATTGTTGACAAGGCGGGGTGCGGTCAGGTAATTCTCGGCGATGAACTGCGCCCGTTGCGGGTCGCCGGGCATGAGCACCGTCGCGGCAAAATCCGCAGGCGTCGCCGCGATGTGCGGCGTGGGATAGGCAGGATGACTCACAGCAAATTCCCTTCTTTCACTAATTTCACAATGCGGCTTGTGCCGAGGCGATCCGCCCCGAGTGCCAAAAACCGCTCGGCATCGGCAAGCGAGGCGATCCCGCCCGCAGCCTTTATCTTCAGATGTGGGGCGACATGGGCGGCAAACAGCGCCACGTCCTCTGCCGTCGCGCCGCCGCCCGCAAAGCCCGTTGAGGTCTTGATATAGTCAGCCCCCGACGCGGAAACGACGTCGCACAGCCGCACCTTTTCTTCCTCTGTCAGAACGCAGGTCTCGACAATGACCTTGAGCACCTGCCCGTCGCAGGCGGCGCGCACCGCGCGGATGTCGGCAAGCACGGCGTCAAAGTCGCCCGCCTTGACCGCGCCGAGCGGGATCACCATGTCGATCTCCGCCGCGCCGTTTTTCACCGCGTCCGCCGCTTCAAAGCATTTCGCCGCCGTGGTGGCATAGCCGTTCGGAAAGCCGATGACGGTGCAGATCTTCAGCCTGTCGCCGACATAGTCGGCAGCCGCCTTCACAAAGGCGGGCGGGATGCACACCGACGCGGTGTGATAGAAAAGCCCCTCGTCGCAGGTGCGCATAATGTCCGCTTCCGTTGCCGTCGGGGTAAGCAGCGTGTGATCCACATGCCGCAGAATTTCTCTCACGTCCATCGTCATCCCCCCAACATTTCCCGCACAATCGGCTCAATGACCGCCGCCATGCGGTGAAAGCCGAAATCGTTCGGATGGGTGTTGTCGACAGTGCACAGCCACGCGTCCTCACCCGCAAGCAGCGTTTCGCCGTCGATGAACCACACGTTTTTGTCCCCTGCCGCAACCGCGTTGTCATAGGTCGCACGCACAGCGGCGCGGCGCGCTTTCTTGCCCTCGGAATATTCCGCGGCGGGCATCGTGAGGAACAGCACCGGCAGCGTCGGATGCTTTTCGCGGATGCGGCGGAAAAACGCTTCGTGCGTGTTCCACAGATGCTCCGCGCTCGGCGCATTGTGATCATAGTCCATGATGAATGCTCGCATGGGGATCGTGTTGATATAGTCCGCCATGGCAAGCTCGCCCTTGGCGCTGTTCGAGAACCCGAAGTTATAGAAATCGAGATCGAGATGGCGGGAGATGAGCATATTATAGGCATTGAATGCATTACAGGCACAGCCGCCCTCGGTGATGGACGAGCCATAGTACAGAACGGGGCCGTGCGCATACGGCGTCGGCGCTTCCACCGCCGCCTCATCCGACACCTCGATCCACAGATCGGCAACCACCTCATTGCGCGGCAGGATGATCGTCACATCCTCCATGCCCGCGCCCTTTGTGATGCCGACAGCGGCGGTTTTCGTCTCATAATCGGCAGGCGTCGCCAGCCCGCCGAAGCGGGCATTTTTCCAATCGCCGAGCATGACGGTCGCCGACTGCGCGCCGAACAGGGACATACCGCTGTCCCTTTGGAGCGTGGAAAGCGTCATGTGCACCGTGAAGTGTGTCGCGTCGGTGCGAAACCGCACCCGCACGGCGGGTGTGCGCTTGCCGATGCGCGCGTCCAGTCCCAGTGTGTCGATGAGCGACTGCGGCAAACGCCGCAGTTCCTTTTCGCCGTGATAAAACGGCAGCCCGCACACCTTGAGCGGTGCGTCATAAAAATGAAAGTCCTTCATACTCTCTCCCTCATTCCGGTTATTCCAGTTCAAATGCGCCGGTATACAGCTGGTAATAGACACCCTTTTGTGCGATGAGCGCGCGGTGATCGCCGCGTTCGATGATCCTGCCATGGTCGAGCACCATGATCACGTCGGCGTTGCGCACGGTGGACAGGCGGTGGGCAATGACGAACACCGTCCTGCCCTCCATCAGCTTATCCATGCCGCGCTGCACGATCGCCTCGGTGCGGGTATCGATGGACGACGTCGCCTCATCGAGGATCATAACGGGCGGATCCGCCACGGCGGCGCGCGCAATGGCAATGAGCTGCCGCTGTCCCTGCGACAGATTTGCACCGTTGTTGACAAGCGGCGTTTCATAGCCCTGCGGCAGCCGTCCGATGAAATCGTCCGCACCCGCGAGCTTTGCCGCCTCGATGCATTCCGCGTCCGTCGCGTCCAGCCGCCCATAGCGGATGTTGTCCATCACCGTGCCCGTGAACAGGTTGGTGTCCTGCAGCACGATGCCGAGCGAGCGGCGGAGATCCGCTTTCTTTATTTTGTTGATGTTGATACCGTCATACCGCACCTTGCCGTCGGCAATGTCATAAAAACGGTTGATGAGGTTGGTGATGGTCGTTTTGCCCGCACCCGTCGCACCGACAAACGCCACCTTCTGTCCCGGCTCGGCATACACCGTCACGTCGTGCAGCACGTCCTTGCCCTTTTCATAGGCAAAGTCCACATCCGTCAGCCGCACATCGCCCGCAAGCGGGGTATAGGTCACGCTGCCGTCGCCGTGCGGATGCCGCCACGCCCAGTGTCCCGTCCGCTTTTCGCTTTCGCACAGCGTGCCGTCGGCGTTTGCGGTCACATTCACCAGCGTGACATAGCCGTCGTCCGTCTCGGGCGGCTCGTCCATGAGCGAAAAGATGCGGGAAGCGCCCGCAAGGCCCATGACGATGGCGTTGATCTGCTGGGAAAACTGATTGATATTGCCGGTGAACTGCTTGGTCATGTTGAGAAACGGCACCAGAATGCTGATGGAAAACGGCAGTCCCGAAATGCTCACGTTCTGCATACCGGACAGCAAAAACACGCCGCCCGCCACCGCGATGATGACATAGAGAATGTTGCCGATGTTCATGATGATGGGGCCGAGCGTGTTGGCATAGGCGTGCGCGCGGCGGCTGTCGTCATACAGCGCCGTGTTGATGGCATCAAAATCCCGCTCGGCGGCGTCCTCATGGCAAAACACCTTCACGACCTTTTGCCCGTTCATCATTTCCTGTGCAAAGCCCTCGACCTTGCCCATCGCCGTCTGCTGGCGGATGAAAAAGCGCGCCGAGCCGCCGCCGATCTTTTTGGACGCAAGCAGCATCAGCGCCACGCCGAGCAGCAGCACCAGCGTCATGGGAACGCTGTAATACAGCATGATGCCGAGCACACACAAAACGACCGTTGCCGACTGCAAAAGCGACGGCAGTGCCTGCGAAACCAGCTCCCGCAGCGCATCGATGTCGTTGGTGTAATAGCTCATAATGTCGCCGTGCTTGTGGGTATCGAAAAAGCGGATGGGCAGGCTCTGCATCCCGTCAAACATCTTCTGACGGGTCTTGTTCAGAAAGCCCTGCGTCATATACGCCATCAGCTGCGTCTGCGCCGTGATGGCAAGCATGGACAGGGTGTAAAGCCCCGCCAGCACAAAGATCTTCGGATAGACATCCGCGCTTGCCGCCGCCCAGTCGCCCGTTTCCTGCCACGTTTCGATGACGGCAAGCACCTTCTGAATGAACACGGCAGGGATTGCGGACGCCGCCGCGGAAAACAGAATGCAGAATGCCGTCACCGGCACCAGCACGGGATAGAACCCGCACAGCATCCGCAGCACCCGCAAAAGTCCGCCCTTTTGCGGCTTATTCTTCGGCATCCGACTCACCTCCGCCCGTCTGCTGTTCGTAAATCTCACGGTAGATGGCGCACTCCCGCAAAAGCGTTTCATGGTCGCCCGCGTCGACGATGCGCCCGCCGTCCATCACCACGATCTTGTCCGCATCCTGCACCGAGGAGATGCGCTGTGCGACAATGATCTTGGTGGTTTCGGGAATATAGCTCTTAAACCCGGCGCGGATGCACGCGTCGGTCTTAGTGTCCACCGCGCTCGTGGAATCGTCGAGAATGAGGATCTTCGGCTTTTTGAGCAGCGCTCTCGCGATGCAAAGGCGCTGCTTCTGTCCGCCGGACACGTTGGTGCCGCCCTGCTCGATCTTCGTGTCATAGCCGTCGGGGAAGCTCATGACAAAGTCATGCGCCTGCGCCAGTTTGCACGCTTCCATAAGCTCATCGTCGGTCGCGTCGGGGTTGCCCCAGCGCAGGTTGTCCCGCACCGTGCCGGAGAAAAGCTCGTTTTTCTGCAGCACCATCGCCACCGCACTGCGCAGCGGATCCAGTCCGTATTGCCGCACATCGACACCGCCGACGCGCACGCAGCCCTCCGTCACGTCATACAGGCGCGGAATAAGCTGCAAAAGCGTCGTTTTGCCCGTGCCCGTGCCGCCGATGATGCCGACCGTCTCGCCCGACGCAATGTGCAAATCGATGTCGGCAAGTGCATATTTTTTCGCCGTGCCGCTGTATTTGAACGAAACGTTGTCAAAATCCACGCTGCCGTTTTCCACCGTCATGATCGGGTTTTCCGGATCGGTGAGAAGCGACTTCTCGGACAGCACCTCGCCGATACGGCGGATGGACTCGGCAGAGATGGTGAGAATGACATACACCATCGCCAGCATCATGAGCGACATGAGAATCTGGATGCCATAGGTCAGCATGGCGGAGATCTGCCCGACGTCCACCGTCTGTCCGCCGCCCGTGATTGCCATGCGCGAGCCGACGATCAGCACAAAGATCATGTTGAAATAAAGGCAGATCTGCATGAGCGGCGTATCCAGCGCCACGATGCGCTCCGCGCGGGTGAAGTCCTTGCAGATGTCCGCGGCGGCTGTGCCGAACTTTTTCTTTTCATACGGTTCGCGGGCAAAGCCCTTCACCACCCGCATGCCGCGCACGTTTTCCTCGATCGACTCATTGAGACGGTCATATTTCTTGAACACGCGGTTAAAAGCGGGCAGAGCGCTTTTGCCGATGAGAATAAGCCCCACCGTCAAAACAGGGATGACCACGACAAATGCCGTCGCCAGCGCGCCGCCCATTACATACGCCATCACCACCGAAAAAATCAGCATCAGCGGGCAGCGCACGGCGGTGCGAATGATCATCATATAGGCAAGCTGCACGTTGCCGACGTCGGTGGTCATGCGGGTGACCAGCGATGCAGGGGAAAAGCGGTCGATGTTCTCAAACGCAAAGCCCCCGATGCTGTGAAACAGGTCGTGCCGCAGGTTCTTCGCAAAGCCCGCAGACGCCTTTGCGCAGGTCAGTCCCGCCGCGCCGCCGCAGCACAGCGACAAGACCGCCATGCCGACCAGCAGCAACCCCGTCGTCAGCAGCTGCCGCATCTCCATGCCCGCCTTGATCTGATTGACAAGGCGCGCCGTGATAAAGGGAATGAGCGTCTCCACCACCGCTTCCCCCACAATGAATATGAGAGTGAGGACGGTGGCGCGCTTATATTCCCGCACACATTTCAAAAGTTTTTTCCACATAGAAATTCTTTCCTCCCGGTTCTATTATTCTATATCAGACAGGGACAAAAATGCAAGCCTTTTCGGCGGAAATTTGCTTGACAAATTTCGCCCGTTTGCTAGAATGGGAATATATTTTTACAAAGGGGCAGACCCATGAAAAAAACCGATTACATTTTCGATCTGGACGGCACGCTCATCGACTCCATGCCCGTGTGGGCGGATCGCATCTATCATCTTTTGGACGAAAACAAAATCGCCTATCCCGCCGACATCATCCGCACCGTCGCGCCGATGGACAACGCCGCCATCGCCGACTATCTGCACGATGTGCTGGGGCTGCAGCCGGACGCCGCGGAAATTCTCGACCGCATGCAGGCGTTCATCTCCGCGGACTACCGCGAGAGGATTCCCGCCAAAGCGACCGTTCCCGAAACGCTGAAGACGCTTAAAAAGGACGGCTTGCGCCTGCATGTGCTGACCGCCAGCCCCCACAGCCTCACCGACGTGTGTCTGAAACGGCTGGGACTTTGGGCGCTTTTCGACACCGTTTGGTCGTGTGAGGATTTTTCCCTGCCGAAAACGAACTCGGCAATCTATCTCCGCGTCTGCGAAAAAATCGGCGCAGCGCCCGCTGCGTGCGTTTTCGCAGACGACAACCTCTTGGCGCTCACGGCAGCGAAAAAAGCCGGCTTGACCGTTGTCGGCGTGGCGGACGAAAGCGACGCCGCCGACAGCGAAAGCATCCGCAAAATTGCGGATCTGTATGTGGAAAAAATGGAGGACATCCTGTAAGGTGGCAACACGATGAAGCTGCAATATCTCGGAACGGCAGCCGCCGAGGGCATTCCGGCGCTTTTCTGCAACTGCCCCGTCTGCACGGCGGCGCGGCAGAAAAAGGGCAAGGAGATCAAAACGCGCAGCCGGGCGATCCTCGATGACACGCTGCTCATCGACTTCCCCGCCGACACCTATATGCATGCGCTGCGCTTCGGCGTGGATCTCCCGTCCGTTCATACGCTCATCATCACCCATTGCCACGCCGATCATCTGTATGAGCGCGATTTCCGGTGCCGCAACCCCAATGTGGCGCACGACATCGACGAAAAACCGCTCGCCGTTTATGCGACGGCGGCGGGCTGCAAAAAAATCGCCGAAATGACGGTCATCGACCCACACCGCACCACGGTGCACGAGATTGCGCCGTTTGTCCCCTTTGAGGCAGAGGGTTATCGCATCGTGCCCCTCAAAGCGGATCACGACCCCGCGACCGATCCCGTCTTTTTCATCATCGAAAAGGGCGACAAAACGCTGCTGTATGCGCACGACACGGGGTGGTTTCCGGAGGAAACCCGGGACTTTCTCGCGCACTATGACCGCAAATTCGACTGCGTTTCGCTCGACTGCACCTGCATGCTCGTGGAATGCCGCGAAGGGCACATGGGTCTTGCCGTCTGCCGCGATACCTATGCAAGGCTCACGGAGATGGGGCTTTGCGACGCGACGACCGTCGCCTGTGTCAACCATTTCAGCCACAACGGCAATGCCACTCACGAGCAATTTGAAACAGAAGCCGCAAACTGCGGTTTTCTCACTGCCTTTGACGGCATGACCGTGGAATTTTGATTCCAAAGAAAAAAGCTGCCGCCGCGCAAGGCATATGACGCCGTGCCGGTTGAAAACGACTCCTTTGTGGTGCTGCAAAGACAAAGAACCCCCGCCTTTTCGGATGAAAAGGCGGGGGTTCCTATACTTTATCGACGACTTACATAATTCAGCGGGTTGACACGTTTGCCGTTTTTCCACACCTCAAAGTGCAGGTGCGGGCCGCTGCTTCTGCCGGAGCTGCCGATGATGCCGATGACCTGACCGCGCGAGACCTTCTGACCGGTCACAACGCGCAGTGACTGACAATGCGCATACATCGTTTCAAGACCGTTGCTGTGGCGGATGCGGATCATGTTGCCGTAGCCGCCGTTCCAACCCGTCGACGCGGAAACGACCGTGCCGCCGTCCGCCGCCAAAAACGTCTTGCCGCGCACCGTGACAGGACCGTTGCAGATGTCCAGTCCATAGTGTCCTCTGCCGTAGCCGCGGGACATGTTATGGCAAATGGGCACCGGCCACAAAAGACTGCCCGTCGAAACGCCGTCGCCGACGACGATCTCCGTCCTGCCGACCGTCACCTTCTGTGTGCCGATCTCGACGACCTTGTTGACCGCGTTTTTGGTCACGTCGATGGACAGGATGTTGCGGCTCTGCTCCACGCCGTCCACATAGGTAACCTCTGCCGTCACGGTCTGACTGCCCTTGACGCCCGCCGTTTTGACCTTTTCATAGGTGACGGGCTTTTTGTCGTTTTTCACCTTTTCGGTGGAGAACGGAATTTCCTCGGTATACTGGATGGCGCGCACCACCTTGACACGCAGGAAGGGCTGCGGGCGCTGCACCGTCAGGCTCTGCCCGTCATAGATCATGTCGCCCTTCAAAGACGGGTTCATGGCGCGCAGATCGGACAGTGTCATGTCCAGCTTTCGCGCAATGCCGCCCAGCGTGTCGCCGGAATGCACGGTGTATTCCTTTTTCACGACTGCCTGCGCCGTCAGCTTTTTCTGCATCTCCTCGGCGCTCACGACCGACTCGGACAGGAAAAGCCCGTCCACCTGCTCGACCGTTTGGATGAACTCTGCGCGTTCCTTGTCGCCGCCGGCACAATAGGTCTTTTTGATATTCTCAAGAACCGTCGACAGCTCCGCCGACGACTCCATCGACGCAATAAAATTACCGTCCACATACAACCCCGTCGCCTCGGCGATCGCATCGCCCTTGGTGCGCAGGATCTCGTCGCACAGCTCACCGCTGTCCAGCATCGGCGCGGCGTGCACCAGCGTCACCGACATGGTCGGCGTGTCACTGATGGTGAACGTTCCGTTTTCATCATACACGCGTGAGCGCGCAAGCTCCGCTGCCTGATGATAGGTCGTCTCATCGGAAATGCAGCCGAGATCCGTGCCCTCATACACAACCTCTATGCCGAACGTGGCAGAGGTCCAATAGGACAGCGTGACCGCCAGCGCCGCCACCGCCAAAAGCGGTGCCCCGACAGCGGCAACGCGCCCGAAAGCGCGCGGATTGCTGCGCACAACGCCCGCAAAGCGGGAAAAGATCTCGCCGATCGCCGCAAACGGATGCCGCCGAAAGCGCCCCGTCCGCCCGACAAAAACACTGCCAAGCGCGGAAAACAGCACGGCAAACTTCCTGCCGATCGCGCAAAACCACGCGCCGACCGTCCGTCTGAGTCCGTTACGCAGCCAAATATACATCGGGCGCAGCTCCCGCCGCAAATAGCGGAAGAAGCGGAAAAGCCGCAGCAGCACATACATGCCGAAGGCATAATAGAAACTGTAAAGTCCGCTCGGCGGACGCTTTTCGCTCTTTTCTCTTTTCGCCATACGGGAGCCTCCTTTCTGTGCAGATTGCCTTGCCGAAAAGGTTACAACTTTGTAACCTTTTCCTATCATTATACACTTTTTTTCGAAAAAGGCAATGCGTTGCGGGAAAGTTCGTAAAATCTACACAAAACATATGTTTCTGCGTGAAAAATCAACACCGCCCGTCAAGCATCTGCAAGGCAGGCGGCGTTTTGGAAAGAAACGGCGGGTATATTCTGTGAAAAGTGCTATTGCACCGTCAGCACTTCCACGCCGGAAATATAGTAGTCCATGCTCTTCACGGCGGCATCGTCCAAAGGGGTGTCTGCCGCGATGCGTTTTTGCCCGTTTTTGTCGATCACGTCGGCGGCTGTCTCCTGACAGTTCATGCCCGAAACGGTGAGGGTCTTGCCGCAGAACACGTCAAAGCCGGACAGAAACTTTTTTTGCACCGCCGCGAGCGGATCGTGCAGATTGAGCTCGCCCACAGCGCCGCTCTCCGTGCATTGCAGCGCCTTGTCGGCATAGCCGAGAAACGCATTTTCATATGTCGCAGACTCCTTATACAGCATGCTGTTCACCCGATCGGAAAACACATTCTGCAGCATGGGCAGTGCGCCGAAAAGCAGCGTGTCGTCATCGCTCGGCTGGGTATAGAGACTGCACACCTTCATACCAAGCGCCTTTGCCGCCGTGCACACCGTGTTATCCCATGTCAGCTGCAGCAGCGTGTCGCATCCCGCCTTTGCCAGCGTGCGCACGGCTTCCTCTTCCGCTTTTTCGTTTTGTTCAACACCGGTATAGACCACCGAAACGGTCGCTTTCGCGTTGACGGCGCGCGCGCCGAGCGCAAAAGCGTTCACCTGCGCCCTGCGCTCTGCCGTCTCCGTTCCCGCCGCGACAACACCCAAAACGTCCTTTTTGCTGTTCACCGCAGCGGCAACACCGCACAGGTATGCCCCCTGATAGGTGCGCACGCGGAACGTGTGATAGTTTGCAAGCGTCGCGTCCGCTTCTCCCACCTGCAAAAATGTCGCTGCGGGATACTCCGCCGCCAGCTTTTTCATCGTCTCGGCATAGCCCGCCGCCGTGCCGATGATGAGGGCACAGCCGCGCTTTAAGCAGTCGCGGATCGCTTCCTCGGCAAACGCACCGTTGGCGGCGGGGATGTTCGTTTTGATGATGAGCTGACTCATGCTCAGCCCCGCGCCCTTGCAGGCGGCGATCGCCTGCTCGCCGAAGGCGACGGCATCATTTCCCTGCCTGCGCGGCGCAAGGCAGAGAACGCCGACCTTCAGCGTTTCCTTGTTGATCTCTTCGGGTATGGCAACGCCGCCGCACCCCGCCGCAAGCAGCAGAAAACAGGCAAGCACCGCACACAGTATCCGTTTCATGGCAAAGCCCCCTTGACAAGCTGTTGACTAAATTTTACCGCATCCGGCGCTTGCTTTCAACCTTTTTTTGCAAAGGCTTGCAGAGCGCGCACAAAAATGCTATACTACTGTATTATAAAGTGACAGAGAGGGGGATACCGCCGTGGATATACAAGTGGGCGACCGTTTGGAGATGCGCAAGCCGCACCCCTGCGGCAGTCACACCTTTGAGGTGCTGCGCATCGGCATGGATTTCCGCCTGCGCTGCGTCGGCTGCGGGCGGGAATTCCTCGCCCCGCGTCTCAAAATCGAAAAGCGCATCAAAGCGGTGCACCGCTAGCGCCCTTCTGTTTTTTCAAAAAACAGAGAGGAGCTTTCCGATGACCGAAAATCTTTTGACGCTGCAAAACCGCTTTGAGGAGCTGACGCAGCGTCTGTGCGATCCTGCCGTTTTGGCGGACCCCGCACTGTATCAAAAAACGCTCAAAGACGCAAACGAGATAAAGCCCATCGCCGACGCCGCTGCCGCCCTGCACGCCGCGGAAAAGCGGGCGGCGGACGCGACCGCAATGCTCGGCGACGCGGAGCTTGCCGCACTTGCCGCCGAGGAGCTGGAAGCGGCAAAAGCCGACATTGCGCACCTGACGCAGACCATAAAAGAGCTCATGCTGCCGCGCGACCCGATGGACGACAAGGACATCATCGTCGAGATCCGCGCGGGCGCGGGCGGCGAGGAGTCGGCGCTGTTTGCCGCGTCGCTTTTCCGCATGTATGACATGTTCGCGGAAAAATGCGGCTTTGTGACCGAGAAGATGAGCGAAAATGCCACCGAGCTCGGCGGCTACAAGGAAGTCTGCTTCTCCGTCAGCGGACAGGGGGCATACAGCCGCTTCAAGTTTGAAAGCGGCGTCCACCGTGTGCAGCGCGTGCCGGAGACCGAAACGGGCGGCAGGATCCACACGTCCACCGTCACTGTGGCAGTGCTGCCGCAGATGGACGAGGTGGAGGTGGAGATTCGTCCGCAGGATTTAAAGATCGACACCTACCGCGCGAGCGGCGCGGGCGGACAGCACATCAACAAAACTGACTCCGCCATCCGCATCACCCACCTGCCGACGGGCACGGTGGTGGAATGTCAGGACGAGCGCAGCCAGTTCAAAAACAAGGACAAGGCGCTGCGGGTGCTGCGCGCCCGCCTTTTCGAACAGGAAAAGACCGCAAGGGACGCCGCCTATGCCGCCGACCGCAAGGCACAGGTCGGCACAGGCGACCGCAGCGAACGCATCCGCACCTATAACTTCCCGCAGGGGCGGGTGACCGATCACCGCATCGGTCTGACGCTCTACCGCATTGACAGTATCCTCGACGGCGATCTTTCCGAGATCGTGGATGCCCTGCACGCCGCCGACCGTGCCGCCAAGCTGCAAGCGCAGGAGAAGGAGACATAAGCTATGCAAACAACACTTCTTGCCGCCGATGCCGACGGCATTGCCGCCGCAGGCAGACTGCTGGCGGCGGGCGAGCTTGTCGCCATTCCGACCGAAACGGTCTACGGCCTGGCGGCGGACGCCAGAAACGGCGC